>Ga0310694_10006510_pt1 | contig 11044 bp, 10 predicted proteins | sample 174DNAGHGhighgp2_FD_203884 | JGI IMG/M metagenome (GOLD analysis project Ga0310694, IMG submission 203884) | Sheep rumen microbial communities from Palmerston North, Manawatu-Wanganui, New Zealand - 1742 DNA GHGhigh gp2 (v2) (version 2) | ecosystem: Host-associated > Mammals > Digestive system... | reverse complement strand
CTATAAATATGCGAGCAAATTTACATTTTTTGTCCAAATTATTTGCACATTTGATTAATTTGTAGTAATTTTGCAACCGCTATTGAATTAACGGCCATTGCAAAACTTAAAATTGAGAGAAAATGAGGTTTTACGACAGAGATAAGGAGCAACAAGAACTATCGCGAATCCGAGAAATGGCTTATAATGATATGAGCCGGATGACGTTGGTAATCGGACGCAGACGAATCGGAAAAACAGTGCTCATCAAGCATACCTTTGAGGCATCAGGGGATATGCTATATTTGTTCATTGCCCGGAAAAGCGAGTCGGAGTTGGTGACGACGCTGGTTGAGAACCTTCGTGAACAGACAGACATGTACATTCCGGAAGGAATGATATCATTTGCGGCCTTGCTGCGACATCTGTTTGAGCAAGGCAAGCATCAGTCGTTCACATTGGTGCTGGATGAGTTTCAGGAGTTTCAAAACATCAATCCGTCTATCTTCTCAGACATGCAGAACCTATGGGATTCATATCGAGAGAAGACGCATATTAACCTTGTGATCAGCGGTTCGGCATACCGGATGATGCAGAAAATATTCATGGACAAGGACGAGCCATTATTCAACCGAGCCGATCATATCATCCGTCTGCAACCATTTCGTACGGAGGTGCTGAAGCAGATATTGAAGGATCATAATCCGGATTATACGAACGATGATTTGTTGGCGCTATATACCATTACCGGGGGTGTCCCGAAGTATATGGCATGGCTGCTGGATAACGGATGCACGACGAAGGCGCAGATGTACGGGTATGTGTTCTCGGAGAACTCGCATTTCTTAGAAGAAGGCCGTACGCTGCTGGTGAGTGAGTTCGGCAAGAACTACGGAACCTATTTTTCGATATTGCAAGAGATAGCGTCGGGTTATACCACGCAAGCTTTGATCGAACAGCAGTTAGGAGGCATCTCTGTCGGGGGGCATCTGAAGACGTTGGACGAGACGTACAGCGTGATAAAGAAAGAGCGTCCGATCCTGGCAAAGCCGGAGAGTAAGACGGTGCAGTATTTGCTGAATGATAACTTCCTGCGGTTCTGGTTCCGATACGTAGAGAAGAACCGATCGATGATCGAGATTCAGAACTATGCGGGACTGCTTCGTTTGGCCGAGAAAGATTATGAGACGTATAGCGGCACGGTGCTGGAGCGATATTTTCGTCAGCAGTTGGCCGAGACATCCAATTGGCGTGCGATAAGTGCATGGTGGCGCAGTAAGGCTATTGTGTACAAGGGGCAAACGATTGACGCGGAAGTGGATATCATCGCGCTGCCTGTGGAAGGCAAGAAGGCACTGGTGGCAGAGGTGAAGCGCAAGAAGGAGGACTATAAGCATGAACTGTTTATGCAGAAGGTGGAGTATCTGCAGCAAACGGATCTGCATAAGTATCAAGTAGAAACCAGGTTGCTGACACTGGAGGATATGTAGATGTCAAGAGTGAAGTAAAATAAGGGTAAATAATCAATACTATATGAGGCAGATACAAATAGAACTTAAAAATTGTTTCGGCATTAAGGAACTGAATCGGACATTGGATTATGGCGGAGGAAAGAATACTCAGGTTATCTATGCACCGAATGGTGTAATGAAGACGTCATTGGCAAATGTACTTCGATTTATCTCCGGGCAGTCGGGAGAAGAACCTAAGGATAGATTGCATCCAGAACGTATTGTGACGCATTGAGAGATGTGGAAAAGATAATGATATATGGTCATTCATTATGTGGTATAGATGTACCGTATATCGATCGAATTATCAATAATTTGACTAATTTTGATAAGGTGCGATGGGAGTTCGCATATTATAATGAACAAGATATGACAAGGATCGTAGATCTTATAAATAAATATGCCATTCCGGAGGACAATGTGGAGATAAAGAGATGGTCAGAGTTGCAAAATAAAGATCAATTGAATATGTGGTAATACGACATAAAATAGCATCATAATATGCAATTTTTGTTGCACGCTAAAATTGGAGTAGTACTATGTCGGTTAGAAAAATAACACCTGCAATCAAAAAGCAGTTGGATGTAATTGCAGATCATTTGTGGAATGCGCCAAGCCATGCTTGCGCGTTTGTTGGTGCGGGGATGTCAATGAATGCTATCAGGAAAGATATCACAACACCAATATCTCCGAGTTGGTCTGAATTGGCTAATAAAATGATTAGCCAACTACCCGAAGGATGGAAAATTAATAGAAATTTTCAGAGCGTACTTAAGATAGCGGAGATGTATGTGGCTTCTTTTGGAAGAGATAAAATGAATAGACTTCTTGAAGAATCAATTTCCGATGATGAATTAGAGCCTTCTGAACTACATGAAAAATTTCTTGAATTACCATGGCGCGATGTTTTTACGACCAATTATGACACTCTACTTGAAAGGGCAGCGGATAGAATAGGAGGGAGATATACCTGTATAAATTCGCAAGATGAGATATCTAATTCTATATCTCCTCGTATAGTAAAACTCCACGGTAGTTTTTCTACAGGTGGGGATTACATAATATCCGAAGAAGATTATCGCAAATATCCGACAGAAAAAGCTATATTTGTAAGCACAGTTAGACAGTCTCTAATAGAAAACACTTTCTGTTTGTTTGGTTTCTCAGGAGATGATCCAAATTTCATTAACGGGATAGGTTGGGTGCAAGATCAATTAAAAAATTCCAAAACAAACATATATATTATCGGATGGGATTTTGATGAATCTACACGTATATTATGGAAGAACCGCAAGATTTGCCTAATAGATTTGGCACCGATATGTCCTACTATTGCAGAGTTTGGGGGCGCTCTAATGGAAATCGTTGAGTATCTGCAATCCAAGAACCCAAGAGATATTAATTGGGATGTGGATTCGTTGTTAGATAAGAAAAGAAGAGTCGTTTGTTCGCGACTGAAGAAAAAGCATGATGAATACAGGGGATGGTATTTGGCACCTCATGATATGCGTGAGCAAATCGTACGATCGCTGTATGAGGCAGATGATAAAATAATAGAGGCGTTATTGGCTAATCCGAATAATATTCAATTAGCGTATTATGTCAATTGGCTATGGGAAAAAGCAGCGCTTCCGCTTTTCGATAATTATTTAGATATATTTGCTAAGATTGTAACAGAAACAGAGGCAACCGTCAAAAAAGGCGATAAGGAGAAGTGGCGTGCGTTAGTACTTGCTTTGATACGTGCATATAGGGAGAGAGGTAATGAGGAACAATGGCATATATATTGCGAGATGTTCAACCGGCATATCAAAGGAGTAAGTAGAGATCTTCATTCGAGATACTATTACGAATTGTGTCTGTTTGATATAATCGGGTTGAACTTTAAAGAACTGCATGAACATACAGAAGCATGGGGTAAATGCTCTATGCCGGAAATATGGAGAGCAAAGAGAGCCGCTTTGATGGCGGAGTATTTTGATATAGAAGAAGCACGTGAGGAATTGAAAAAGGCTCTCGCGTCCTATCAAAAGCGGCATGCAAAAGAATTGCATCGTCATGAGATTCGATGCGAGTCGACGAATGCTATTATAATGTTTCTGTCGGGAAGAATCAAGGCCGTCGAGAAGTTGGCGAGATGGGAAAGTCCGAGTAAAGAAGACACGTTCCGTGAAATACTTCGTGAATCGTCAAAATACGGATGTAATCCGATAGATGAGATTGTATATTTAGAACAGAATCTGAGGCCGCATATAGATAGGGGTAATATAGAGACATTACCATCGTTTGACATCTGTCGAGTTAATCAATCCCATCATTTTGAGCAAGAACAGAAGGATCTTCGATTCTCGACGCAGTGCATGCGCGTGTTGGAAGAACTATCGGCTCCCGTAGTTTTGCAGCGTGTGAATGTATTTGATAAGAGGCCGTTGCAGATTCTCATCGGGAACTTGGCACAAGTGTATCCTAATCTGGCACAAACGTATATTCTATGCTCCGGTAACAAAGAAAATATAGACAGTCTGTATAGTAGAAAAGCACTCACGGTATGGACAAGAGCGCAATCTGATGAGTTTTTATACGGGTATAGACAGCTGCTTGAAGAAATAATAACCCCAGATAGTGACATCCGCAAGACGAGACTCCATACTGAAACAATGATGACGGTAATACCGGAGATTATGTCAAGGTTGGTAACCAAGTCGTCTTTTGAAACAAAGGAAGCAGTACTGAAGACGATAGGAGCGTACTATGCGTCCGATTATAATGGTCGAGTAGTAGGAGTTAGCACTTTGGTTAATCGACTAATGAATTCTTTCAGCCACAAAGAGCAGCAGAAGATATTGCCATATATAATTGGTATGCCGTTTCCGGATCATTATCCACATTATGAAAATGTGTTGCGCTTCGATCCAGTCACATATGCGGATATTGATGCAGTAAGCGATGGTAAGATTGACAAAAAGACCATTGGAGAATTGCTGCACCAGTTAGGAGAAGAGGGAGATAGTCGAATGGTGGCGTTCTGTAGGCTGAATAAATTATACCATTTAGGTTTGCTGGATAAAGAGCAGAAAGTGAAATTTGGAAAGCAGTTATGGAGTAGAACAGATGAGGAAAGCGGATTCCCTGCCAACATACCATATTACGACCATATCTATTTACAGTTACCTCATCCTGATTCAGTGGATGTGGAGGGCATGCTACGTCAGTATTTTGCGGACACACCTTTTGCGAACGAGAAAGCAAGAGGAGTATCAATGACAAGAGGCGAGTTTACAAACTGGAATGTCATATTAGGAGCAACATCAATGGGTTATTCTTGGAAGCAAGAAGAGATCCAAAGATTAGTGAATGACATAATCGAATGGTGGCACAAGTATAAGAAACGACTATCCCATAAGGAGGAAGCGTCGCTTCTACATTCGATACCGGAGGAATATGAATATCGCATGCAGAAGATTATCGCTATTCTGTCTCACGTAGTTCGATCGAATTGGGAACTCGTTGCGGAAGAGCAAAAGGTGCAATTGAATGATTTGGTAAATGATAGTCGATTGTATACGAACCATTACCTTAGTTTGCAAGCGATATTGTCATCTGAGCAAACTCTAAATGGCGACTATACGGAAGATATTATTGAGAGTGTATCATCACTGGAAGAGAGAGATGTTCGAGCCGGAGGATTGGCTGTGCAATATATGGCTGTCCGAAGAATTTTTGAAAAATCGATAGTTGATTCGGTGACCTGCTTCTTCCGATATGGAAAATCAGTAGGTATGACATCGATTCTAACGACCTTGGAGGAGTTGTTGAATAGAGGTTGGCAACCGGATGCAGACCAGCAACGGGATTTATATTTAGGGTTGAATAATCAATACAAGTCAACTCAGATAGGGCAGTATGATTCAGAGTTAGACGTTGAAGATAAGTTGCTTATTCGTCAGAAATGTGTGGAGATGTCGTCTGTGATAAAGCAAAAAGTAGATGTTAAGGACGGACGATTAACATCGATGATATCGCAATGGCTTAAAGTAGCAGAAGATGAGAATGAGTTTTGTGAGATAAGGAATGGAATAGCAGAATAGAAAGAGATATGAGTAAGTATTGGTGGTTATATTTGATTGCTATAATTGCACTAATTCTGATAGGTGTAACAGCTTATCAGAATCAAAAGGTATATGAGAAGCACACTAAGATTGATGAGAAAGTCGCAGAAGAGATAGATTCGATAGCCGGATGCGTGCAGATAATAATGAAGCAAAATGATTCGATACTCAATACGTTGCAAGAGCAAACGCGATTAAATTTCATAACTAACCAGGAGTTACGTGGAATACGGAGAGAATTAATAAAGAGCAATAAACGGAATAGTAAATGATGTTTGATTTCGTAAACTATACATATAGCGGGATACTTTCGGTAATAGCAGCCTTAATCGGTTTAGGGTTGCCGTTGATAATAGATAGGATTGAAGGTATAGATGAGCGCTACAAATCGACGTTGCTAACGAAACGTTTTAAGCAAGAATCTTCGTTTACGTGGTATATTGTATTGACGATTGCCAATGTGATTGTTGCTATTGTTGCTCCTTTTGTGATGGACAATAGTGCAAATGCACGTATATGGATAGCAGTACAATCCGGGATGCTGGTGATGTTGCTGGTGAATTTGTATATACTTTTTGCAGATATGTTGGTGTACACTAATCCGATAGAATTGCAAGAACGGATTTTGCAAGATTTTCACGAGCATAAAAATTCACCCAAGAAAGCAGAGCAGTATTTCAACCAATGGATAGATTTGACTCCATTCATTTTAAATTCGGCAGATGATAATGTGGCTCAGTCGGTTTATAATGAATGGTATTCCTATTTGTCTGAATTTTATCAAAAGACAGAGGATGTTAGGGAGTTCGATGATTATTTTCTAAAAGGTTTAACTCGAATAAATGAGAATCTATGTACCGGTAAGCGTCGATTGATGTCGATAAACAATGGTAATTCGATAGTCAAGTCGTTGCTGCCTCCAGACAAACGAGCCATACCAGAGAAACATTATATGCATCTATGGCGAAATTTGCTGTTGCAATCATTCTATGATAGAGATGAATGGATCTTGGAATATTGGGATAGTGCGTCTCAACATTACGAATACATGATGCGAGAAGCAGATGAGAAAATACAATGGAGGTTCCGTGAATTTCACTTGATGCTTGTTGCAACACTGTTGCGGCAAAAGAAATATAGTTTGGTACAGGATATGATGAATCTTTCACATTCAATACCTGAGACGTATCCATTAGTGCCTTCTTCGGTTGCAGAGATATTGCGTGCATTTTATCGGATTAATAAGAAAGCAGATGAGCCTAATAATTTTGCATATTACGAGTCCCATTACCCAATTCCTAATATGCATGGTATAAGCGAAGGTGTGGTATTAGGGACGGTAAACAAATATCTCGCGTTGTTAATATACCGAGTATATTCATTGCATTGGCAGTATGGGCAGTCGGCTGCACTTAATAATGGCATATCGGTCAACCAGGATACTACATTATTCGAATTGAGTAAATGGCGAGATTCATTGAAAATCATTGAACATTGGCTAAAGAGATTGGAAAATGACAAGACATTGATGGATTTGGTGTACTATGAGGGACTTGAAGGAAGACAAGTGCCGAGTCCGGAGCAAATTATGGCAGAAGCACAGGAGTTTGTAGAAAGAAGCATTGAACAACGCAGGGTGAGCGGGGCAAATAGCGAGGCAATTATTGCAGAAGAGAAAGGTAGTGTGGTTGCTGCTATTCTAAGTGCAATTGTTCCATATAAGGTGTTTGAACGTAGTGAACAACATAAAGGAAAGACTTATAAAGTCAATTGCACGGTAAATGCGCCAATCGAAAATACTGCATTCCAAGAAAACCCGGATGTTTGTTTCGTAGAACCGGAGGAAGGATTAGTCAGGATTGCAATGGAACATCTGTCTATGGGCATAAATCAAGTTTTTTACAATGCTCCACGAATGCAAACATATATGATTGCTTTTGAATCGCTGATAGAGGCATTGGACAAACTCAAGATATCGGATAAGTATGCGATAATATCAAGTGGGTTGAATTGGCAATATTTCTCAGTATATTGCGATAAGATAAGATATCGCGAAAAAGAACGTGCCGGTGAATATAGTGGAATACCTATTTATGATATACCTTGCTATCATCCTGTTTTGAATAATATGATTTATGTGGTAGAAAAGAACCAATTGCCGCATCTTTCATATGTGCAGCCGGATGAGAGTCTGATAAATGACTATAAGCTTGAGAGGATAGATGGGCAATATGAAATATGGATGTCAATCAAGAAGTTTGCGGACAATCCAGAGATGCGTAAATTCGGAGAGAAACTCGGAAATGACATAAATACCTATTCATTATTTACGATAGGTTGGTTGCCCAGAATCACAATCCAGGAACAGATGTGGGCAGTGGCAATTAAGGTATCGTATGAATTTGTCAATGAAGGGAAGACGGATGACGTAGATAAGATAAAGTCCTTAAGGGCAATTAAAATGAAGTATAAGAAACAACAGAACGAAGGTGAATAATAATAATTCAATAGATTATTAATGAACTTCTTATGTATAATGTATGATGTATGAGCAGAATACCTAAAATAATTCACTACGTATGGACAGGAGGGGCACCGCTGCCGGAGTTGGCGGAGAGGTGCATGGCGAGTTGGAAAGAGCATATGCCGGATTGGGAGTATATGCGGAGGACGGAAGTCTCTCTTACCCAAGCGCTGAGCAAGCCTACCTCCGACATTGTTCTACGGACGGCCACCGGCAGTCCGATCGAGCAGAGCTCTTCACCCGTAAAGGGAAGAGAAAGGAACTGGTTAGATTATATGCCAACATACGTCAAGCAAGCGTATGAGGTGAGGAAGTATGCATTTGTGTCGGATTATGTGCGGTTGTGGGCGCTGGAGAAGTTAGGTGGTCTATACATGGATGTGGATTTTATGGTGTATCGGCCGTTTGATGAGTTGATGAACAAGTACCCGGCATTTGCCGGCTACGAAGGTTCCAAACGACAACCGGTGATGCAAGGTGTCATTGCTTCTGAGCCGCATGGCGCATGGGTAAGAGATATGCTTGGTACGTATGAGCATCGTATATTCGTCAAAGAGGATGGGAGTTTGGATATGACTCCGAATACCGCCTATTTTACGGATCGTCTCGAGGTGCAAGGGTTTGTCGCTGATGGCATCGAGAAAGATTTCTATGTCAGAAATGTAGAGCCTTCGACTTTAGATGCTACGCATTTAGATTCTTCGAATTCAGAGGGGGTGTTTATGTTGCACGTACGGTATGGGCATTCTGTCCGGTGCTGACGACGGGAGAAAATGTAAGGACGACGGAGACGTATTGTGAGCATATGGGGGAGAGTAGTTGGGCGAAGAAAGGATGGAAAGCAAAGCTGTTGGGCTTGGTGAGTCCGAAGATGAGGACGAAAATTATAAAGATAAAGAGGAGCGTACTTGGATAGTACCATATATGGATGCATAGTGTACGGATTAAAGTGTGTTGTTAGATTTTAAACAAATAAAGAAATTACTCAAGCAAGATAATACGAACTTGCCGGTGGTGGCGACGAAGGTGGGTGGCATCCCTTATGTCGTAGTTGATGGCAAGAGTGGTTTGCTCTGCCAGTATGCGCATGTCGATGCGATGGCCGATATGGCTTATAGATTGATGACGGATGAGGCATTGTGGAAGCAGTATTCCGTTGCTGCACGCGAGATTGCAAAAGATTTCAATTGGACTGCGATAGCGGAGAAGATAGTTAAGTTATATAATGCTTGACGCATTATAGATGATCGGATAAGGCTAAAAGAAAGATATTGGGATTGAGATTATGACTAAATACGAGTTGCTGAACATATTATATGCAGAGCGAAATAGGGTTGAAAAAAACTACACAAGACCTGGATGGACTTTATGGGCTATAGGTGCAGCTATAGTATCTATGGGATGGTTAGCTTGGTCGTATGCTGAGCAATGCCAACATTGGAGATATGCTATAATGACATTTTACTTATTATATTTTTCGGGAAATATGATAGATACTTTGTCAATGCCTTTTCGATCGTTCCCACAAATCCCTATATGGACAAAAAGGAAAGGTGTTTCTTATTTGCAAGTCATGCTGCATATAATTGCATATCTCGGTTTTGTAATCATTCAAATTTTTATGATTCCATCTTCATTCTTCCCATGGATATATTGGATTTCCTTTTTCTTTAACATAATACTTTTGCTATTGATGAGTAAGTTTATTTCAATGATTTATGATGGAATCGTAATTAATGAGAAACAAAGTGAAAAAATATATCTTTTCTTTGTGGTTTTTGTTCCAGCTTATCTTCTTTGCGTCTTATATATGTTACAATTATCACATGATACAATTGCAATACACTTGGGCGCGATTTGTTATGCAATATTCTTCCTACTAACACTAATCCCGCTTGGACAAAAACGAATTTTCGCTCAAATAGATAGATTAATATCTACAGTCTTATACGAGAGGGATGAGGTAGAAGAGAAAGAAGTTTTGCAAGAATTAGAGTTATATACTATTGGTTTGCGTTTTGGAAAATATCTTTCTCAAAAGTATATGAAAGATTATATTTCTCGAATAGCTGACTTGATGGATTGTTCTAAGCGTTTAGTTCATTCATTGAAAACAGGCAATCGCGCCCAAACCAATCTGATCATACAAGAGGGGCAAATGATATATCAAGATCTAAGGGCATTAGAATGGAAGAGTGTTTCTTCTATTCGTACGGTTTATGGTTCGGAAAATGCGGACAATTCATATCAACCAATTCTATCCGCTAGTAAGGTGGGGGTGGCCGTTATGGACTTTTGGAATAAAGAGATTTCTATAAAAGAAATAGGCGAAGATGAACTTATGACGCAGGTTAAAAGTATATATGAGCAAACTATTGGACGTCCTGAAATTCAAAAACTTATAGATGATGAGTCTATATGGGTTTATAATATATCATAAGTAAGTCCGTCATCTGTATATTTTTATTTTCGCTCTCATTATAAGCTCTGCAATTGCCGGGCTTTTTTTGTGTATATGCGTGTGATTTTGTAATTTTGTGATGCCTTGGCGAGAGCCAGGGCTGTTTATTAACTACAAAATTACTAAATCATTATGAGAAAAGGCCTTGATTTAATGAAGAATGAAAGAATTAATGAATTAAAGAATTAGTGAATTAATGAGTTAGGGAATTAGGACGCTGCGCTGGAGGAAGAAGATGGATACCTGAAATGTGAGGAGTTGTAAAGAATATTATGCAAAAATATAAAAAAATATTATTTTGAATAAAATTTAATTCAAATATTTGTATAATTGAAATATTTGTTGTAAATTTGCACCCGAAAAGGTATAAAAATAGTGAGATGCTGAGAAATTATACCCGAAATGGTATAGAATCACATGTGTTGATATGAATTATACCCGAAATGGTGTAAAAATGACG
>Ga0310694_10006508_pt1 | contig 11047 bp, 9 predicted proteins | sample 174DNAGHGhighgp2_FD_203884 | JGI IMG/M metagenome (GOLD analysis project Ga0310694, IMG submission 203884) | Sheep rumen microbial communities from Palmerston North, Manawatu-Wanganui, New Zealand - 1742 DNA GHGhigh gp2 (v2) (version 2) | ecosystem: Host-associated > Mammals > Digestive system >... | reverse complement strand
AATTCTCTTTTTTGTTCGTCTAGTGTAACAATTGCTTCCTTATCATATGCCTGTCTTACAACAATAGTATTACCTAATTTATCTGCATCAAAGGAATGAAGTGGCTGACCCATTTCAATTAATACAAAGTTAGTAATATCTACAACATTATTAATTGGACGGATACCTGATGCAATTAATCTTGCCTTCATCCATTGAGGAGATGGTTTAATTGTAACATTTGCTAAATATCTAGCGTGATACTTATAGCACTTATCTGTATCTACTTTAACTGTAACAGGATTTTTCTTCTCTGATACTTCAAATTCAGGTAATATTGGATAAACCTTTTGATTTAGTGTTGCACCAATATCATAAGCTACACCCTCAATTGAAAGTAAGTCACTACGATTTGAAGTAACCTCAAGATCAATGACTGTATCATCAAATCCTAAATATTTTAAAGGATCAGAACCAACCTCAGCATCATCATCAAATAGGTAAATGCCATTTTTGAATTCTTCATCTACATACTTCTCTTCAATACCTAATTCCTGTAAGCTACATAGCATACCATTAGATTCAACACCTCTAATCTTAGATGGCTTAATCTTGAAATTACCAGGTAATACGGCACCAGGTAGTGCAACAATTACCTTTTTACCAGCACAAACATTAGGGGCACCACAAACAATTTGAGATACCTCACCTGGTTTAATCTCAACCTGACAGATATGTAGATGGTCACTATCTGGGTGATCAACACACTCTAATACCTTACCAATTGTAAGGTTAGTTGCTTCAACCATTTTCTTATAGGATTCAATTTCACATACATGAAAGCTAATTTCTTCAAATAGCTTTTCATCACTATAGCTTGATAAATCTAGGTATTCACCTAACCAGTTCTTAGAAACCTTCATCTTACTTTACCTCCTTGAACTGATTTAAGAAACGAACATCGTTTAAATAGAAATTACGAATATCGTCAATCTTATATTTCATCATACAAATACGCTCAACACCAATACCAAAAGCAAATCCTTGAATCTCCTTTGGATCATAGCCTGACATACGTAATACATTATCATTAACCATACCAGCACCTAATACCTCGATATAGCCTGTACCCTTACAAGTGTTGCAGCCCTTACCACCACATAAGCCACAGGATACATCTACTTCTACAGATGGCTCTGTAAATGGGAAGAATGAAGGACGAAGACGAATATTTCTATCCTCTCCTAGCATCTTATGGAACATTTCAAGTAATGCTCCCTTTAAATCACCTAAGGTAATATCCTTACCTAATACTAAACCCTCACATTGCATAAATTGATGAGAGTGAGTTGCATCATCTGCATCTCTTCTATATACCTTACCAGGACAAATAATCTTAATTGGCTCACCCTTTTTCTCAAGCATTGTTCTAACCTGAACTGGAGATGTTTGGCTTCTTAATAATAATTCTGGATTAATATAAAAAGTATCTTGCATATCTCTTGCAGGGTGACCCTTTGGTAGATTTAACTTCTCAAAGCAATATTCATCAGTCTCAATTTCAGGGCCTTCAGCAACAGTATATCCCATACCTATAAATAAATCCTCTAAATCCATTACAGTTTGTAATAATGGATGAATTCCACCTACAGGTAGTGAAACACCAGGAAGTGTAACATCAATTGTTTCACTTTCTAGCTTCTTTTGAATTAATGCCTCTTCAATTTGACGTCTCTTTTCCTCAAACTTTTCCTCAAGAGCCTGTTTAATCTTATTCGATTTCATACCAAGCTCCTTTTTAGCCTCAACAGATAAATCCTTCATTGCCATCATTACAGAAGCAATAGGTCCTTTCTTTCCTAAGAAATTAGCCTTCTTTTGCTGTAATGTTTGTAAATCAGTAACCTGATTTAATTCATTCTCTGCATCAACTAAAACCTTATCTAATTCCTCTAATTGATTCATATTATCCTCCTTAAAAATAAAAAAAGTCCTTAGATTTCTCTAAGGACGAATCACCGTGGTACCACCTTAGTTCCATATACATATAAATATATAATATATGGCACTTCATTACTTTAACGCAGCTATACGGGTGGGATTGGCACCATTTGGAAGATGAACTCATAGATATTACTAGAGGTATATTTCACCAAACTATACCCTCTCTTTCTAGACTTAATCTACCATGTTCTTCCGCATCATTTTACATAGCAATATTATACATAAAGATACTTATTTTTTCAAGTTATTATTTTTCTTGATCTAAAATATATTTTAGCATCTCATATGCTGCATTTCTCTTAACAATCTTCTTAGAGGTATCATCAAAGGAAAATGATTCCTTATACCCATCAATTAGTATTCTACATCTCCATGTATCAATGCCTCCAGATGAGCCCTTTAAAGAAATTTTATATACTGGTTCATTAATATAGCCTTTGACATATAATTCCTGTAATTGATTAACACAATTTTGTAAATCTGCATTACCTACAATATCTTTCATCTTTAATAATAAATGATTATCCTCTAAATATTTATATGCATCTTTAGATGCATTTAATAATGCTACATATTTTCTTTTGTTATTAGCCTCAAATATCTTATCAATATCCTTTAATTGGATTTTAGCTATATAGCTATTTTCTTTATTAAAAGAATATGAAATAGGCTCTTTATATTTATGTTTTGACCAATCATAAACCATTTTAAAATAATTATTATCTAAATCAATATTTAATAAAATACCTTCATCTAAATTTAATAACTTATCAATAAAGGAATTATCAATTTCAAATGAATCTAATAAATAAGCTCCAATAAATGCCTTTAATAGATCATGATATCTATCATTCTTTTGACTGATATCATTAAAATGCAATTTAATAGCTCTATCTGTTAAATAATCATTAGATAATAATTTAGCCTTTAAATTATTTAAGGTATTTAAATCAAAATAATATTTCGTATTCAAATCAAAATATGTAAATTCTAAATTTAATCGATTAGATACATAATTATTTAAATAGGTATCACCTAAATTAATTAGGATATCATCTAAATCTAATATTTTATTTTCTAATTCATTACTAAAGGTATATAAATCTAGCATAAATCCTCCAATATAACTCTCTTACTATCCTCTAGTTCTAATTGTCTATGTGTAATATAGATAATGGTTTTATTTAATCCCTTTAGATTTTCAATAATCTTCTTTTCATTTTCTAAATCTAAGGCACTAGAGAATTCATCTAATAATAAGATATTTCCATCATGAAGTAAGGCTATTGCGATTAAGATTCTTTGGATTTGTCCTAAGGATAACCCTTGCCCTCTAGTCTTTAATACAGTATTTAAGCCTAAAGGTAGCTGCATTAGCTCATCATAGATGTTTGCTATCTTTAATGCTTCAATAATACTTGATTCATCCTTTTTAGTCAAGATTTTCATATTATCTAAAATTGATAAAGAGAATAACACATTTTCCTGTGGAACATAGCTAAATAAGGAAATAGTTTCCATACCAATTGGATATTCTTTATTATCTTTAACATAATATATTCTTCCACTATCAGGCTTTAAAAAGCCAAGAAGCAACATAAAGATAGTAGTCTTTCCAATACCAGATCTACCAGATAATAAAATAATATCATCCTTTTTTATTTCTAAATTAAAGTGAGATAATACCATTTGATTTTCTGAATAAGAAAATGAAACATCTTCAAATACAATCTTATCAAAATCAATATTTTCTTCTATCAATTTATCATTTGGTAATTCAAATAATTTATTTAATCTGTCATTTGAAGCAGTTGCCATACTATATTGATTAATTAAACCAGAAATTTGAAGTAATGGGCTTTCAACCTGTCTAACAAGTAAGACAAGTGCCATAAATACACCATAGGTAAACCAGGATGCATAAATACCATATGCACCATATACTAATGGTCCAATATAGATTAAAGCTGAAAATGCATAAAAGATAGAATTAGCACTATATAAATAGAAATTTCTCTTTCTTTTAGAATTAATTTCTTCATCTAATATTTGATTATAATAATTAGATACATTGTCTTTAGCATCATAGGCTCTAACTAATTTAATATTTTGACTAGATTCAACTAAATAAGAATTCGTACTTGCTGTTTTTTCTAATACATCCTTATGAATAACCTTCATTTTAATAGAATAGAGCTTCGCACCAATTAAGCCTAAAAGTCCAAAGGCTAAAACAACAAGTAAGAATTTCCAATCATAATAAATTAATAGGCCAATAGCTAAGAATAGCTTAGCTAATACCTTTACAATATTAGGAATTACATTAATTTCTTTAGATACAATATTCCTAACATCTTCATTGAATAATACCTCTAATTCTGATGAATGATATTCAATGATTTTTTGGTATTCCTTAACTGTAATTTCATTAAATAGTCTTTGTTTATATTCTTTTTCTAAGCGTAGCTGGAATTTAGAATAACAAATATAGCTTATAATCTTAATTACAATAGAAATTAATAAAGCTATGGCTAATAAGATAATGAATAGAATTAATAAATCCTTCTTTTGATTACTTGCAGCATCTATTAATTCTTCTGTTAAATATGGAATTGTAAGCAAAAAGATACTTTCAAGTAAAGCAAAGATAGAAAGTATTATTCTATATCTTTTTTTCATGATACAACCTTCCAAAGATTGCTCTAATTAAAGAGCATCTTACAATTAATTTATAAATTTTATAAGAGAATCGATTTAAAGAATAGGTTTTATTTTTCTTTTTATATGAAATAACATAACCAATTAAATGATCATTTGTAATTCCATATTCAACCCTTCTTTGATGATCTCCAACAATTACATATGTATTATCCTTTAATACACGTCTTATGCGGTGTAATACAAATTGTGAATTATCCCTTTGATAAAATACGATATCCCCCTTTTTTAAGGGTCTATCGATTTTTTTTAAAGTGACATAATCATTTGTCCTTAACATAGGGAGCATAGATGTTCCTCTAACAGGAATATCTATGGTTAAATTATTTAAAAATGCATCTTTGATTAAAGGATAAATATCCTCTATTTTATGCATAAATACCTCTTCTTTTTAATTCTTCTATAAAAGATAGAACATCTCTTTTAGCAATATCATATGAAACATCATATTCTTCCATTAGTGAAGCTACTACCTTATCAACATCATCATTAGCCTTTAATGCCTTATAAATAAAGGCACCTACTTCATTTAAGTTAAATACCTTGCTTAAGGATACATTATCTCCCTCAAGAGGTATTAGCATATATTCATTATTAATTTCTTTATAAATAAAATTGTTCTTTATTGGCATAAATCTAAATCCAACCTTTCCTTCAAGCATAAATATGCCTCCTTTTCCTTAGTACACCCTAAGGAATAGGCATGTAAATCTAATAAATGATTTAAGATATCTTCCCATGTATTTTGATTCGCTACTGTAGGCTTTTGTAATTGTCCTACAATCTTTCTAAAGGCAAATCCTTTAGATACTGCTTCACATACATTTTCTTTATTTTGATATAAAAATACAATAGCATCTACTTTATGATATAAATTATTATCCTTCATATGCTTTCCACTCCAAGGAGATGAATACATATATAATTCATTATCCTTGATGCATAAGATATTTTTATCGTCATTGACAATAGATATATGATCATATCTTTCCCAAAGTGCAGTATGGGTACTTTTTCCTGTACCACTTTTAGCACTAATTAATATACCCTTATCATTATAAATAAAGCTAGATGCATGAAATATTAATCCACCCTTTTTTGAAATAATATAGCTAAATGCATATTGGCTTAATAAATACTCCATCTCAAAGGATACAATTCTTGGATAAATATAAATAGAGTCATTCTCATAGATTATACCACCAACAATTTGATCATCACTTTTTTGTACCTGGATAGTTTTATTATCCATTTCATATAAATCATAAAACTCAGTTCTTAAATTTGGTTCATAAAAAGGAATATCAAATTTAGAAAAGCTTAAGGATTTAATGAAATAACTAGCTTTTTTATCCGTTAAATATCTATTGAGTGATATGAACTTTTCATCTTCAAATAGGTCAAGTAAAATGACCGTATTAAATACTTCTATTGTTTTCATAGACACCTCTATAATATTATACAAATATTTTAACAAATATTTAGTAAGAAATGAAGAAACCTTAAAAAAATTCTATTTTATTATTCAACTATGAAAGAAATTTGTTATAATAGGGATATTTAAGGAGGAGATTTTTATGAAGGATTTAAAAATAGATACAAAATGTGTACAAGCAGGCTACACTCCAGAAAATGGTTGCCCAAGACAAATTCCAATTGTTCAATCCACAACTTTTAAATATAACACAAGTGAGGATATGGGTAAGCTATTTGATTTAGAGGCAAATGGCTACTTCTACACAAGATTACAAAACCCAACTAATGATTACGTTGCGAAAAAACTTGCAGTTTTAGAAGGTGGTAGAGCAGCAATGCTAACATCTTCTGGTCAAGCTGCTAACTTCTTCGCATTATTTAATATTTGTGAATGTGGTTCTCACATCGTAGCTTCAAGCCAAATTTATGGTGGCACATTCAATTTAATCGCAGTTACAATGAAAAAAATGGGTATTGAAGCTACATTCGTAAGCCCTGATGCTACTATAGAGGAATTAGATAAGGCATTTAAGGAAAATACAAGAGCTGTATTCGGTGAATCTATTGCTAACCCATCTTTAGCTGTACTTGATATTGAAAAGTTTGCTAAGGCTGCTCATAAGCATGGTGTACCTCTAATTGTTGATAACACATTCCCAACTCCAGTACACTGCCGCCCAATTGAGTTTGGTGCTGATATTGTCACTCATTCTACTACTAAGTATATTGATGGTCATGGTGCTTGTGTTGGTGGTGCAATCATCGACTCAGGTAATTTTGATTGGATGGCAAACAAAGACAAATTCCCAGGTCTTTGCTTACCTGATGATTCTTATCATGGTATCGTTTATGCAGAAAAGTTTGGTAAGGAGGGTGCATTCATTACAAAATGTACTGCACAGCTAATGAGAGATTTCGGTTCTATCCAATCTCCTCAGCATGCCTTCTATTTAAACCTAGGTCTTGAAAGCCTACATTTAAGAATGGCTCGTCATGCAGAAAATGGCTATAAGGTTGCTAAATTCTTAAGCGAGCATCCTTTAGTTAATTTTGTTAATTATCCAAACCTAGAGGGCGATAAATATTATGATTTAGCTAAGAAATACTTCCCTAATGGTGGATGTGGTGTTGTATCCTTTGAAATCAAAGGTGGAAGAGAAGCTGCATCTAAATTTATGAAGGCATTAAAGATTTTTGCTATCGAAACTCACGTTGCAGATGCAAGAAGCTGCTGCTTAAACCCTGCTACTGCTACTCATAGACAAATGAATGATGAGCAATTAGCCGCTTGTGGTATTTCTGCAGGACTAATTCGAATTTCATGCGGTCTTGAGGATGCTTCTGATTTAATAGAAGATATTAAAAACGCTTTAGCTGCAGCAAAGTAAATAATTCTATAGCGTATTCTTAAAAAAGTTGCTAAAATAAAACTGCAAACTTTATAAGGAGAATAGAAAAAACATGAAAAAAATTTACGAAGGCAAAACAAAGAATGTTTATTCCTTAGAAAATGGTAATGTTTTACTTGAATTCAAGGATGACTGTACAGGCAAGGATGGAGTATTCGATCCAGGTGAGAACTCTGTAGGTCTTAAGATTGATGGTATCGGTAGAAGAAATCTTGAAACATCAATTCATTTCTTTGAATTATTAAAACAAGCTGGAATTAAAACACACTATGTTTCTGCTAACATTGAAAATGCTACTATGGAAGTTTTACCTGCTAAGGTCTTCGGTCATGGACTTGAAGTTATTTGTAGATTAGTAGCAACTGGTTCATTCATTCGTAGATATGGTGAATACATTGAAAATGGTACTGTATTCCCTAATGGATATGTTGAATGTACATTCAAGAACGATAAGCTTGGTGACCCACTAGTTACAGCTGAAGGTCTTGAGGTTTTAGGCATCATGGATAAGAAGATGTTCGAATCTATGAAAGCTCAAACACTTGCAATCACTAAGATTGTTGCACAGGATTTAAAGAAAAAGGGTCTTGATTTATGGGACATCAAATTTGAATTTGGCTACAACAATGGTGAAGTTATTTTAATTGATGAAATTGCATCTGGAAACATGAGAGTTTACAAAGGTAAAGAAATCATGGATCCAATTGAATTAACTAAGGTTATCTTAGGTAAGTAGTAACAAAGGCTGAAGGAACTCCTTCAGCCTTTTTCTTATTCTTCTATTTACTTTGTATAAGTAACCTTTAAGTAATTTACATATAATCTAGATGATGAATTTGTTCCAACACATGTAAATACTAAGCTAGATAAATCTAAATTATTAATTGTAATTTTACCACCAGCTGTAATAGATTTAGTTACAGTTTGACCATTTAGCTGATAAGATACCTTAGTAGCCATCTTAGAACCAAGCTCAATACTATTAATCTTAGAATTTTTAGCCTTAACTGTAAATGTACCACCGTTTTGATATACTCTTAATACACCACTATAGACTGCAGGTGCAGTTGTGGCACTGCCTTTAGCTGCTTGATAGGAAATATATCCATCTAATGATGCAGATACACTACTAAATGTTGAAATAGATACACTAGCCTTAGTTGTTGGTGTTTCTTCTGTTGGATCTTCAACTACAGGTGTAGTAGAACCTGAAGATGTACCATTATAAATACTCTTATATTGAGAGATAATATTTGTCCAATAAGTACTTAGGTTTACAGATGTACCTGATTTAGATTGAACATAAGTAAATAGTTTACTTCTATTTGTAACTTTTTCCTTATCAGCTACATCTAATCTACAATATTTATTATATGCATTATAAACTGTAGTAGCTGATGAAGATGATGTTAAGGCATTAACAGCTGAATTAACACTTGATAAGCTATATTGTGTTTTTGTCTTAGAATCCTTATAGCTGTTTGTCCAAATAATATCGATATATTCTGGGTGATCAATAAATGGATTTCTATTCTTTTGAAGAGAATAAATCGCATCGTTTCTAATCATTTCTTTGTCTGATACAGGATCTTCATGACTCCATTTAGTGAAAACCTTTATTGCGTTTGTTGTTAAGTATGGATAACTAGTTTGGAAAATATTCTTAGCTTCTCCACCAGTAAAGCTAGATAGCTTATCCTTATAACGAATAGCCATATAGAAATAGCCTCTAGCGATATCGCCTTTATATTCATCGGCAATTTCAAATACAGTCTTTGTACTAAAAACAGTTCCCTTACCTAAAATAGAACCATTCTTATATGTCTTTGATGCTGTTTTTACATCATCATAGACATAGCTACTTCTTTGGTTATTGACATAAATATCTGTTGGATAAACATGGAAAATGTCAGAAACCATAGGAGTTTGCTTGTTAAACCAAGACTGTGGAACTGTGTGCTCACGATTAAATCCAGCACCCTCAGCTGTAGCTGATGAGCCTGTGTCACTTAATGTGTAGCACTCATTGGAATAAATATCCCACACGATATTTGTTCCGGGTAAAACATCTGTTGTAGGGTAAGCCTTTGTGTATAAATTTGAATAACTTATACTGCTAGTGTTCTTCCCTATAAGTGAAGATAAGTTTGTAGCAAGAGTACTACCATTTGAAGTAGATTGGATGCTAGAATAATAAGAAGTTCTTGCATCACTACCTCCTGCTGCATTAGAAAATACTGTTGTTAAACCTACGCTTAACCCTACGAATGATACTGCTAATACTTTTTTAATTGTTTTCATTTGACCTCCATTTTTTAATATTAATTAGCATTACCCAAAACTTCAGGGTAGTATTATATTATAATCCCAAATATACAATAACGCAACTATTGTTTTATTTTTTGTCAAAGCGAAAAAAGGGCAGTAGGGGGACTGCCCTTTTTCAAGGAGAAAGGTGCTACTTTTTCTTCAAATATTTAACTGAATCTAGCGCGCACGCTGCCATAATAATGATTCCTTTAAATACGAATTGAAGATTAGTATCAATGTTTAAGAAAGATAAACAGTAAGTAAGTCCGGTGAAGATAATTACACCTAAAACTGCTCCACGGATTTTTCCAATACCACCGTTAAATGAAATACCACCAACTACACAAGCAGCGATAGCATCAAGCTCCCAGCCTTGACCTGTACCTGCTGATGAATTTGAACGGAATGATTCAAAGAAAGATCCGAATCCGTATAAAATACCTGCCATGATGAATACAAATAATGTAGTCCAAAATACTGAAATACCAGATACTGATGCTGCTTCTTTGTTTCCACCAACTGCATACATATTCTTACCGAATTTAGTTTTATTCCAAATAAACCACACAATAACTATAGCTATTATTGCGTAGATAACAAGCTTAGGGAAATAGATATTTCCAACAATATACCATCTACCACCAATTAAATCTTTGATTCCACTTTCAACACCACCTGTAGGTGTACCCTTTGTAGAGAAATATAATAAACCATAGATTAATAATTGAGTAGATAGTGTAGTAATGAATGGATGCATCTTAAACTTTGCAGTAAAGAAACCTGCAAGTGTACTAAATAGTGTACATAATAAGATAGATAATCCAAGTGCAGTAATTACTCTTAATGCCATTGGCATAGCTGTAAAATCCATTGGTGCTAAACCAAAGAATGTCACTACGTTTGGTCCATTATGTAATAACACTGCAGTAGTTACTGAACCTAGGGCAATCATACGACCAACAGATAAGTCTGTACCGGCAAGTAAGATTAATCCTGCAACACCAAGTGCATAGAACATTCTAGTTGAAGATTGCTCTAGGATCTGTAGGATGGAAGGGATTGATAACAAATGACCTTTACCAGTTAAAGGTGCGACAATAATACAAATTAAATAAATGAATAGAATAGAAATATATAATGCATTGTTTAAG
>Ga0310694_10006503_pt1 | contig 11050 bp, 10 predicted proteins | sample 174DNAGHGhighgp2_FD_203884 | JGI IMG/M metagenome (GOLD analysis project Ga0310694, IMG submission 203884) | Sheep rumen microbial communities from Palmerston North, Manawatu-Wanganui, New Zealand - 1742 DNA GHGhigh gp2 (v2) (version 2) | ecosystem: Host-associated > Mammals > Digestive system... | reverse complement strand
GAGGATAGGATAAAGGGACATATGTTCCGAGTGTACATAATACTGAAAAGGCTTTGAGGATAGGATAAAGGGACATATGTTCCGAGTGAGCATAAGACTGAAATGACTTTGAAAAAAGGATAAAAAAATGGTGTGGAGAATAATCTCCACACCATTTTTTATTTAATGTATAATCAGAAGAATTTGATTTCTTCACCCATCACTTCACTGAGCAACATATTGGCCAGCCTGCTTGTTCCTAATCTGAACCATTTGTTGGTCAGCCATTTTTCTCCCAGTATTTCCTTGACGATAGTGTAGTATGTGAGTGCGTCGGTGACGGTGTTCAGTCCTCCTGCTGGCTTGAAACCAATCTGAATTCCTGTCTTGTCGTAGTATTCCTTGATGGCTTGGCACATCACATATGCGGCTTCCGGCGTAGCAGCCGGACTGAGTTTTCCTGTAGAGGTTTTGATGTAGTCTCCACCGGCATACATGGAAAGAATGGAGGCAATCTTGATGTTTTTTGCTGTTTTGAGGCATCCTGTTTCAAGAATGACTTTCATATCTTTGTCTCCACATGCGTTTTTCATCTCGGTGATGTCGTCGCATACTCCTTCATAGTCACCGCAAAGGAATTTTCCCACGGGCATGACGATGTCTATTTCAGTTGCTCCGTCTTTTACTGCCAGTGCAGTCTCAGCCACTTTCACTTCTATGAGTGCTTGTGATGACGGGAAGCTTCCTGAGACGCATGCTATTTCCACTCCTTCCACATTGAGTGTGTTTTTCACTACACTTGCGAAGCATGGATAGACGCAGATGGTTGCTACATGGGGCAGCTGTGGATATGCATCGTCGAATTGGTTGACCTTTTCTGTGAATGCCATGATGCTTTGGTCGGAGTCTGTGGTGTTGAGTGAGGTGAGTTCCACACTACCCATGAGGAATTTTTTCACTTCCAAGGTGTCGTTTTGCGGCACTTTTTCCATGATGAGTTTCTTCACTGCTTCTTGTACTTCAGCATCGCTGATTTCAAGATTGTATTCGCTTAGTGCTTGTTCAATCTTGCTTTGTGGTTTGTCTTTTTTTAGTTCCATACGCTTTTAATTTAGGTGGCTTATGCTTTCAATTTCGGGTTGGCTATGTGCCTGAGACTATCTCTGTTTGTTTTCTTTTCAATGGTTTTGTGGAATTCTTCAGTAAGGTCCACGCCTGTTTGGTTGGCGAGGCATACGAGGACGAAGAGAATGTCGGCCATTTCTTCTCCGAGGTTGTTTTTGTCGCCAGGTTTGAAACTCTGGTCTCCGTATTTCCTTGCTATGATTCGTGCCAGTTCACCCACCTCTTCCGTGAGACACGCCAGGTTGGTGAGTTCGGAGAAATATCTTACTCCATATTCTTTCACCCATTGGTCAACGGTGCGTTGCACGTTCTTCAATGTGATGTCCTTGTTGTTCATTATCTGTTATGCTTTTTGTCATTCCTTGTTTTTGGTATCCATGCAGATGGTGACGGGTCCATCGTTGAGCAATTCCACTTTCATGTCTGCGCCGAATATTCCTGTTGCCACTTCCTTTTGTATGGCTTGTGAGATTTTGTTGCAGAAGAGTTGGTAGAGTGGGGTGGAGGTCTCTCCTTTGGCAGCCCTGAACCACGATGGTCTGTTTCCTTTCTTATATGAAGCAAACAATGTGAATTGGCTGATGACCATGATTTCCCCTTCCACATCGATGACGGATTTGTTCATCACTCCGTTTTCATCGTTGAAGATTCTCAGGTTGACCACTTTTTTGACCAGCCATTCGATGTCCTCTTCGTTGTCTTCGTCACAGATACCCAGCAAGAGCAATAGTCCTTGTTTGATTTCAGATTTCACTTTTCCATCTATGGTGACGGATGCGTGTGAGACTCTTTGTATGACTGTCCTCATGGCTTTTAATGCTTTTCAGATTACAAAGATATGATAAAAAGGTTTTAATTCAAAATAAAAATGAAATAATGTGATGATTGTGCTTGTTTTTGTCTTTTCAAATGCTATGACGGATGGAAGAATTGGTATATGATTTGTGCTTTTGCTTTTCCGACGATTGTTGTCAATTCTTCTACCGTGGCGTTTTTTATCCTTTTTACTGTTTTGAGTTTTTTCATCAAGATGTCCTTTGTTTTTGGTCCTATTCCTTTGATGTCGTCTATTTCCGACTTGAGTGCGTGCTTGCTTCTCTTGTCTCTGTGGAAAGTGATGGCATACCTGTGAACTTCGTCTTGTATGTTGGTAAGAATGCGGAATAGTTCGCTGTCGGTCTTCATTCCTATGACTACAGGGGGAAAGCCATAGAGCAGTTCGTTGGTTCGGTGTCGGTCGTCTTTTGCTAGTCCAGCGATGGGGATGTTTTGGTGCAGTTCGTCTTCCACGACTTGCCTGACGACTTCCATTTGTCCTTTGCCTCCGTCGGTGATGATGAGGTCGGGCAGGGTAGTGCCTTCCTCGATCATCCTTTTATATCTTCTTCTCACCACTTCTTGCATGGATGCGTAGTCGTCGGGTCCTACGACAGTCTTGATGTTGTATTTCCTATAGTCCTTCTTACTTGGTTTCATCGCTTTGAACACCACGCATCCAGCCACAGCATCCGTACCACTGATGTTGGAGTTGTCGAAGCATTCAATATGATATGGCAATTTTTCCATCTTCAACGCTGTCTGCAGTTCTTTCATCAGCCTTGTCTGCCTTTGCTCCGGGTTGAGTTTTTCACTTTGCTTCAACCTGTCCACCTTGTATTGCTTGCCGTTCATTTCCGAGAGTTCGAGCAGATGTTTTTTCTCTCCTCTTTGAGGAATGGTGTACTCTGCCCCCTCGATGTTCCATTCGATGTTGATGGGTACGATGATTTCCTTCGCCGTGCTACCGAATCTTTTTCTGATTTCCGGTATGGCGAGTGCGAGAAGTTCGCTGTCTGTTTCTTGCAGTTTTCTTTTGTATTCGATGGTGAAAGCTTGGTTGATGCTTCCGTTTGTAACGTGCAGGTAGTTGATGAAAGCGTTGTTGTTGTGGTCGTCGTTGGTGATGCTGAAGACATCGATGTTGTTGATGGTGTGGCTGACGACTTCGCTTTTCGCGCAGTAGTTTTCAATGCTTATGATTTGTTGCTTGATGTATTCAGCTTCCTCGAATCTCAGTTGTTCTGCCTTTAGCATCATTTCCTCTTTGAGTTGCCTGAGGAGTTGCCTTGTGTTTCCCTTGAGTATTTCCTTTGCCTTTCTGATGTTCTCTTGGTACAACTCGTATGATTGCTTTCCCACGCAAGGTGCGTCGCAGATGTGGATATGGTATTTGAGGCAGGTCTTGTATTTTTGTTCCTTTATCTTCTCTGGTGTCATCACCATGTTGCACGCTCTTGGCTTGAAGAGTTTCTTGATGAGTTCGAGCACTGCGTACATGGGTCCTTGGTTGCTGTACGGCCCGAAATAGGTGCCCCATTTGCGGTTGATGTTTCTTGTCTTGAATATGCGTGGGTAGGGTTCGTTGGTGACGCAGATGCTTGGGTATGTTTTGCCGTCTTTGAGTAGTACGTTGTATTTTGGGTTGTATTTTTTGATGAGGCTGTTTTCCAGTAGCAGTGCGTCTTCCTCTGTATTCACCACGGTGTATGTGATGTTGTGTATTTTGCTGACGAGCACTTTTGTCTTGTATCTGTCTACTTCCTTGTGGAAATAGGTGGACACTCTGCTTTTTAGTTTCTTCGCCTTACCTACGTATATGATGGTGTTGCTCTCATCCCAGAACTGGTAGCTTCCGGGTTGTTCTGGCATGTTGAGCACGATGTTTTTCAACCGTGTGTGGAGTTGCTCTTTTCCTTCGTTTTCCATAGTTGTTTCACGTGAAACATTTGTTTGCCAACAGGCCTGGCTGCCAATGTGCAACCAGGCCTGTCATGTATCAGATTTGCATGAGAGCGGTGATTTCGATGTCGTCGTTCTCGAAGGGTTTCCTTCCGTTGAGGTTCTCGTTGACGAGCTCGATGAGGAAATTCATGTAGGTTTTCTTGGGGTGGAATTTGTTGACGAGGTCGAGTGCCGCCTTCATGGTTCCTCCTGTAGCGAGCAGGTCGTCGTGTAGCAGCACGACATCATCCTCTGTGATGGCGTCCTTGTGTATCTCGATGGTGTCGGTGCCGTATTCCTTGCTGTAGGTTTCCTGCACGGTTTCTGCGGGCAGTTTTCCTGGCTTGCGGCAAAGCACGACTCCTGCGCCGAGTTTGACGGCGAGTGCGGATGCCATGACAAATCCTCGGCTTTCGATGCCTACGATTTTGGTGATGCCTTTGTCCTTGTAGAGTTCGTAGAGTTCGTCTTCCATGATGCGCAGGCATTCGGCGCTTTTGAAGAGTGTGGTGACGTCTCTGAAGTTGATTCCCTTCACGGGGAAGTCGGGGATGCTGCGTAGGTTCTGCAGCAGTGTTTCATTGTTCATGTCTTTTGTTGTTGATGGGTGAATGTTTCACGTGAAACAATAAAAATATTTTACAAAATTTATTTTCTGGTTTATGGTCAAACGAGTGCAAGCCAAGTTCGCCAATCTTTATTTTTATCTTCGCTGATTTTTGTCGCGACTCGGCAGAGTTCAAGCAAGCTTGACTCTGCTTTCGCTGCTCCAAAAATTATCTTCGCTGATTTTTGTCGCGACTCGGCAGAGTTCAAGCAAGCTTGACTCTGCTCTCGCTGCTCCAAAAATTCAATTTTCAATTTTCAATTTTCAATTTTCAATCTTCAATTTTCAATTTTCAATCTCCCTCATCTTCCAATGAGCACGAGCATGGCATTGATGTCGCTTGGCGACACGCCGGGAATCCTGCTGGCTTGCGCCAGAGTGTCGGGGTTGATGCGTTGCAGTTTTTGTCGTGCTTCGATGGAGATTTGTGTCATGTTCTGGTAGTCGAAATGCCCTTTGATTTTGATGTTTTCGAGTCTGTGCATTTTCTCTGCCACCATGCGTTCTCTTTCGATGTAGCCTTTGTATTTCATGAGCACTTCAGCGGCCTCTGCTATTTCTTCCTTTCGGTTGGGCAGTTTGTCGATGGCTTCCTTGAGCGTAGGCAGCATGTCTTGCAGCACGTCGAGGTTGACTTGTGGTCGTCCGAGAAGGTCGATGGCTTTGCATCCGTAGTGGAGTGGGGTGGTGCCGAGTGCTTCGAGCCGTGTGTTCACCTCTTTGGGTTTGATGGATGTTTTTTCGCAGAGTGCGATGATGTGTTCCACTTGTTGTTTTTTCTGCAGCCACCATTGGTGTCGTTCCGTGGAGGCCAACCCCAAGGCATAGGCTCGTTCGGTGAGTCGTGCGTCGGCATCGTCTTGTCTGAGCAGGATGCGGTATTCCGCCCGTGAGGTGAACATGCGGTAGGGTTCGTCCACTCCCTTGGTGACGAGGTCGTCGATGAGTACGCCGATATAGCTTTCGTCGCGATGCATCACGAAGGGTTTTCCACCTCCGCAGTGTATGGCGGCGTTCACCCCCGCCACGAGTCCTTGTCCGGCGGCCTCTTCATATCCCGTGGTGCCGTTGACTTGTCCTGCGAGAAACAGTCCTTTCACCTTTTTAGATTCCAGGGAGTGTGAGAGTAGGGTAGGGTCGAAAAAGTCGTATTCGATGGCATAACCGGGTCGGTAGGCCTTGAGGTCGCGCAGGGCAGGTATTTTTTTGAGTGCCTCAATCTGCACGTCCATGGGCATGCTTGATGAGAAGCCATTAAGGTACATCTCGTTGGTGGTCTCGCCTTCCGGTTCCAGGAAGAGCATGTGCTGTTCACGTTCCGGGAAGGTGACCAGTTTGGTTTCTATCGAGGGGCAGTAGCGTGGGCCGATGCTTTGTATCTGTCCGTTGTAGAGTGGCGAGTCGGCAAGGCCTTGTCTTAGGATGTCGTGCACGGAGGGGTTGGTGTAGCAGATCCAGCAGGTGAGTTGTTTCAATGGGCGTGGCCCGTCGAGGAAGCTGAATTTGTGGAAGTCGTGTTCGCCTTCCTGTATTTCCATCTCTTCAAGGTGCACCGACCGTTTGTCGATACGCACCGGTGTGCCGGTTTTCATTCTCGCCGTGGTGATGCCGTGACGGCAGATGCTCTCCGTGAGGTGCTCGACGGCGGGTTCTGCAATCCTTCCGCCACGTACCTGGCAGCGTCCGATGTGCATGAGTCCGTTAAGGAATGTCCCGGCGGTGATGACGACGCTTTTGGCTCGCACCTCTGCTCCCCAAAGTGTGCGCACTCCGGTCACTTCTCCGTCTTTTACGAGGAGTTCTTCCACTTGGTCTTGCCAGATGTCGAGTCCCGGGGTGTTGTCGAGACGCTCGCGCCATTTCCAAATGAACTTGCCGCGGTCGCATTGGGCACGTGGACTCCACATGGCCGGGCCTTTCGAACGGTTGAGCATGCGGAACTGTATGGCTGTGGCGTCGGTGACGATGCCCATCTGCCCGCCGAGTGCGTCGATTTCTCGCACGATTTGTCCTTTGGCGATGCCTCCCACGGCAGGGTTGCAACTCATCTGGGCAATTTTATTCATATCCATCGTCACCAGCAGTGTCTGGGCTCCCAGCCTTGCTGCAGCACAGGCGGCCTCGCAGCCGGCATGGCCGCCACCCACCACCACCACGTCATATTTCATCTTATGGTTCATCTTGCTTCTGCTTTTGTTTTTCCCGTCTTATCACGTCCGATAACGGATGGTGGACAGAGAAAAACCGCCTTTCATCCGCAAAAGTAAGCATAATAATCGGATTTTTTGCCCAAAATCTTTGATTTATAACAAAAATATACTATTTTTGCATTCAAAAGCGGTCTGATGCTACCTATTCATAGGTATTTTTCGGCCTTTCTTAACCCTATTTCGATGCATTTATATTCATTCAATAAATTAAATAATTAAATCTCAATCATTTATGTGGTTAATTAATTCTTCTATTGGTAGGAAGGTTGTGATGTCGGTCACTGGCGTCGCACTTATCCTTTTCCTGACGTTCCATTGTTGCATGAACGTCGCGGCTTTCTTCTCAGGAGAAGCCTACAACACCATCTGCGAGTTGCTCGGAGCCAACTGGTATGCTGTGGTGGCCACGTTGGGCTTGGCAGCCCTTGCTGTCATCCACATCGTTTACGCTTTCATTCTCACCGCCCAGAACAGAAGGGCACGTGGCAATGAGCGTTATGCTGTCACCGACACGCCTCAGAAGGTGGAATGGGCTTCTCAGAACATGCTCGTGCTGGGTATCATCATCCTTCTTGGCTTGTTGCTGCACTTGTTCAACTTCTGGTACAACATGATGTTTGCAGAGCTTGTGGGGATGGAAACCAAACTCGATCCCGCCGATGGTTTTGGTTGGATTCAGGAGACATTCTCCAACCCTGTCTTCGTAGTGCTTTACCTCATTTGGTTCGTTGCCATCTGGTTCCATCTCACCCATGGATTCTGGAGTGCCATGCAGACACTCGGATTGAGTGGCAAGATTTGGTTCAAACGTTGGAAGGTCATCGGCTTTGTCTATGTCACCATCCTCATGATTCTTTTCGCCATCGTCGCGTTGGCTTTCGCCTTCGGGTGTGCACCAAGCCTCTGTAGTTAATGCTAACATCTATCTTACATTTTAATCCTGATTTACCATGACTAAGAAAATAGATTCAAGAATTCCTGAAGGACCAGTAGCAGAGAAATGGACCAACTACAAGGCCCACCAACGTCTGGTGAACCCTAAGAACAAGCTGAAACTCGATGTCATCGTCGTGGGCACCGGACTGGCAGGAGCCAGTGCCGCAGCCAGTCTTGGAGAGATGGGCTTCAATGTCATCAACCTCTGCATCCAGGACTCTCCACGCCGCGCTCACTCCATCGCCGCACAAGGTGGTATCAATGCCGCCAAGTGCTACCAGAACGACGGCGACTCCGTTTACCGTCTTTTCTACGACACCGTGAAGGGTGGCGACTACCGTGCCCGCGAGGCAAACGTCTATCGTCTGGCCGAAGTTTCCAACAACATCATCGACCAGTGCGTGGCACAAGGCGTGCCTTTCGCACGTGAATATGGCGGCATGCTCGCCAACCGTTCCTTCGGTGGCGCACAGGTCTCGCGTACCTTCTATGCAAAGGGACAGACAGGACAGCAACTCCTCCTTGGCGCCTATTCCTCACTCAGCGCACAAGTGCAAGCAGGAAAGGTGAAACTTTACACCCGCTACGAGATGGAGGACGTGGTCATCGTCAACGGACGAGCCAGGGGCATCATCGCCAAGAACCTCGTCACCGGCAAGCTGGAGCGTTTCTCGGCCAACGCCGTCGTCATCGCCACAGGTGGATACGGCAACGCCTATTTCCTCTCCACCAACGCCATGGGTTGCAACTGCACCGCTGCCGTGCAATGCTATCGCAAGGGTGCCTATTTCGCCAACCCATCCTATGTGCAGATTCACCCCACCTGCATCCCCGTCCATGGTGACAAGCAGTCGAAACTCACCCTTATGTCAGAGTCGCTTCGCAACGACGGACGCATCTGGGTGCCTAAGAAACTGGAGGATGCCAAAGCCCTTCAGGCTGGCACGAAGCAGGGATATGAGATTCCGGAAGAAGACCGTGACTACTATCTGGAGCGTCGCTATCCTGCATTCGGAAACCTCGTGCCTCGTGACGTGGCCTCTCGTGCCGCCAAGGAGCGTTGCGACAAAGGCTTCGGCGTGAACAACACCGGACTGGCCGTCTTCCTCGACTTCTCCGAGTCCATCAACCGCCTCGGCATCGACGTCATCATGCAACGCTACGGAAACCTCTTCGAGATGTACGAGGAAATCACCGATGTCTTCCCCGGAAAGAAAGCTTGCGAGAAGGATGGCGTGACCTATTATCACCCCATGATGATCTTCCCCGCCGTACACTACACGATGGGTGGCATCTGGGTGGACTATGAACTGCAGACTTCCATCAAGGGCCTCTTCGCCATCGGAGAGTGCAACTTCTCCGACCACGGCGCCAACCGCCTGGGTGCTTCCGCACTGATGCAAGGCCTGGCCGATGGCTATTTCGTGCTGCCTTACACCATCCAGAATTACCTGGCCGACCAAGAGATTTGGCCGCGCATCTCCACCGACCTGCCTGAGTTCGAGGAGGCTGAAAAGGCTGTGGAAGCCGAAATCGACCGACTGATGAACATCAAGGGCAAGCGAAGCGTCGACTCCATCCACAAGGAGCTCGGACACATCATGTGGGAGCACGTGGGAATGGGACGCACGGCAGAAGGTCTCAAGGAAGGTATCGAACTCATCAAGAAACTTCGCAAGGAGTTTGACACCAACCTCTTCATTCCTGGAACGAAGGAAGGTCTCAACATCGAACTTGACAAGGCCATCCACCTGCGCGACTTCTTCACCATGGGGCAACTCGTGGCCTATGACGCACTGTCTCGTAACGAGTCGTGTGGCGGACATTTCCGCGAGGAATACCAAACCGAGGAAGGTGAGGCCAAACGCGATGACGAGAACTATTTCTATGTGGGATGCTGGGAATACCAGGGCAGCGACGACAAGGCTCCCGAACTCATCAAGGAACCTTTGGAGTATGAGGCTATCAAGGTGCAGACCAGGAACTACAAAAACTAAAAACCTTTAAATTCAAGAACAATGGCTAAGAATATCAGCTTTACAATAAAGTTTTGGCGTCAGAACGGTCCACGTGAGAAAGGTCATTTCGACGAGCACGAAATGAAGGACATCCCCGACGACACCTCGTTCCTTGAGATGCTTGACATCCTCAACGAAGAACTTATCAATGATGGCAAAGAGCCTTTTGTCTTCGACCATGACTGTCGCGAAGGTATCTGTGGCATGTGCTCCCTCTACATCAACGGCACTCCACATGGGAAGACTGAGCGTGGAGCCACCACTTGCCAACTCTACATGCGCCGTTTCAATGATGGCGATGTCATCACCGTGGAACCGTGGCGCTCTGCCGGCTTCCCCGTCATCAAGGACTGCATGGTGGACCGTGGCGCTTTCGACAAGATCATCCAGGCTGGTGGCTATACCAGCGTGCGCACAGGACAGGCTCAGGATGCCAATGCCATCCTCATCCCCAAGCAGAATGCCGACGAGGCGATGGACTGCGCCTCTTGCATCGGATGCGGTGCTTGCGTCGCTGCTTGCAAGAATGGTTCGGCCATGCTCTTCGTCAGCTCGAAGGTCAGCCAACTCGCACTGTTGCCACAGGGAAGGCCTGAGGCTGCCAAGCGCGCAAAGGCCATGATGGCGAAGATGGAGGAGCTGGGATTCGGAAACTGCACCAACACGCGTGCGTGCGAGGCTGTATGCCCGAAGAACGAGACCATCGCCAACATCGCAAGACTCAACAGGGAGTTCATCAAAGCCAAACTGGCCGACTAAGCCAACTTGTCTTTGTATATAGGTGGGTTCTATAAATTATGTCGAGGCGATTTTTAGCTTTTAGGCGAGAGCAATGTGTAAGTCAAAGAGGGAGTGTAGCGGGCTACACGACCGATGAGACTTGACACTTTGTGCCGAATAAAAGCAAAAAGCGGCCGAAATAATAGTTGTAAAATCCTGCCTTCATAAAAATCAGAATTAATAGGACACACCTATATTCAACCGCCCCGATGGCCAGTCTGCCATCGGGGTTTCTTCGCTGCAAGGCATGAAATAACTGTTATTCAAGTTCCGCATTTGCTCAACTTTCAGGAGTTAAAGGGGAGTTCTCCCTCGCCCCCGGCCTACGGCCACCCCCTCTCGGGCAGAGGGGGAGGAGTTAAAGGGACATATGCTCACTTTTACCGCCTTTTGGAAAGAAATAATGCAACCTATGCTTCTTTAAAACCTTTTTCACGCCTCATTTTCCCAACTTGCGGAACTTGAATTACTTAAGTTTCGGAAGTTCAGGCTTATTGTTATTCAAATCATTATCCGCATCTTTCCGATAACGCCCCGAAGGGGCAATAAGCTTCCAGCCCAGGGCAACGCCCTGGGAAATTGGGAAGGAGGCAATCGCCCTGTAGGGGCATAAGCCTTTCATCTACAAATGCTTA
>Ga0310694_10006502_pt1 | contig 11051 bp, 13 predicted proteins | sample 174DNAGHGhighgp2_FD_203884 | JGI IMG/M metagenome (GOLD analysis project Ga0310694, IMG submission 203884) | Sheep rumen microbial communities from Palmerston North, Manawatu-Wanganui, New Zealand - 1742 DNA GHGhigh gp2 (v2) (version 2) | ecosystem: Host-associated > Mammals > Digestive system... | reverse complement strand
ATTCCGCCATAAGGGGAAAGACAAGGTCAATATGGACTTTGGTCTCTTCGCCATTGCCTTCAACATCCAAAAATACGTCCGGATGACGGCGTAAGAAGGTCAAAAAAGCACTTTTTTTGCAAAAAAATCGCGCTGGCAACCCTCCTCGCGAACCACATCGCGGTCGCACAAACAAACACGACACAGAAATAATCACCACAGACATTTCTATAAGCCACAACACATCGTCGCACGAAAAAGAGGATGTGCCAAAACGTGACTTTTGACACACCCTCCTGCTATTGGGACATACATAGGTAGAGACGTTGCGCGCAACGTCTCTACTCGTTTTGGCATTTTAATTCCCTGCGGTAGAGGACAAAGGCACCCAAAAACAACACCCAATCACAACAATTGGCGACATTGTCGAATAACATCCCATTTTGGGTGGTGACCGTGTTTGCCGTGCCATGTTCAAACAGGATGACTCCCAAATAGTTGGAAATGAAAAAATGAACGGCAACCACCGCCAAGATCACCGCAAGCGGAAAAACTATCGTCCGCCTTTTGGCCAGCAAATAGATGGCTACACCTGTTACCAAGGCCATCAGCAGGCAAAGAATGACCTCCATCAACACCGGATGATGCACATAAAACCACAACATGCCTCCTGAAATGGAAATGGCATAGAGCATATATCCGATAGTCATGACAAATAATATCCCTGCGTAAAAACTTCGCGATTTTCCTGCGGAAACTTCCGCATCAGCTTCCGTATTCTCGGAATCATAATGCCACCACAAGAAACCGATGAAAAGGAGCGAAACGACCAGATTCGCCCACTTCCGCACATTTCGCATCGTTGACATAGTAACGTCACATTCCATCCGTTTGTCCGCGACAGAATGAAGGTCAAAGAAGCGGTCGAGCAGAAAATAATCCAGCGCCGTCATCAGGAGAATAAAACCGACCAACATCGCGAGATGCCCCCATTTGACATCGATCATCCTCGGTTTGCGGAACAGGAGATAAAAAACCAGCAAGAACAGCAGGGATTTCCCGACAACCACGGCTATTGGATGCAGCACGGCTTCCAACGCGAAGAAAAAAGTCGGGGCGAAGGATACCCAAACAGCGACAAACATCCAGTATAGGATGATTCCGAGCAGAAAGCAGCGGTAATCAAGTTTTTTTTCGATGGTGGTATTCATATTATAAGATTTTTGTTTTTTTCACGCCGCTCCTGCGAAGGATGCGACTCCGGGAACACCATCCGAGGACAACGGCGCGACAAAATTACAACTTTGTTTTATATGTACGATGCAAAAAATCCAAATGGTTGCAGTTTGATAAAAAAATGTATTTTTGCATCGCGTAAAAATACTCATTGCATTGAGTAAAATGTTTGTATATGTATAAAAGAGCTGAATATCAAATTATCAAATCCAGGTTAGAAGAACCAAGACGTTTCATACAAGTGTTGATGGGACCGCGGCAGGTGGGAAAGTCGACGGTGGTGAAACAGGTGCTGCAAGACTATGAAGGGGAGTATTTGTTCTTCTCTGCAGACAATGTGCCCGCAACCAACAGCGCGTGGATTTCTGATTGTTGGTCGTCAGTGCGCCGACTAATGATTGCCAAAGAGCTGACATCCATAGTATTAGTAATTGACGAAATTCAGAAAATCGCCAATTGGAGCGAAGTAGTGAAAAAGGAGTGGGACCACGACAGTTTCCACGAAATAGGAATCAAAGTGCTGCTTTTAGGAAGTAGCCGGGTATTGTTGGAAAAAGGCTTGTCAGAGTCCTTGTCCGGGCGTTTCGAGGAAATCCGGATGACACATTGGAGCTATCCTGAAATGAAGGATTGCTTCGGCTTCACACTTGACCAATATCTGTTTTTCGGAAGTTATCCAGGAGCGGCACCGCTGATAAAGGACGAAGACCGCTACCAGCAATACATCCAGTCTTCCATTATTGACGCTACCATCAACAAAGACATACTGATGGACACGCCCATCGGGAAACCCGCCTTGCTACGTCAAACATTCGAGCTGGCTGCAGCCTACTCGGGCCAAATTCTTTCCCTAAACAAAATGCTGGGTTCCCTGCAGGATGCCGGCAACACCACCACTTTGGCCGGTTACATCAACCTTCTGAATGAAAGTGCTTTGCTTTGCGGGCTTCAGAAATTCAGTATGGATACCGCCCGCAGAAAAGCCAGCATCCCGAAATTTCAGGTTTACAACAATGCGTTGAAAACGGTTTTGAATCCGCTCACTTTTGAGCAGGCACTCCTCGACCGTAAGGCGTGGGGGCACCTTTTTGAATCCGGCATCGGCGCCTATATTGTCAGCCAATCTTTTGCCCATCGGTTTGAGGTATATTACTGGCGGGAGCGCAACGACGAAGTGGACTTCATCCTTAAGAAAAAAGGGACCGTAGTAGCCATTGAAGTGAAAAGCAATGCGGAGAAGAACACGGCAGGACTATCAAAATTCAAGGAGATGTTCCACCCGACGGAAGCCCTTGTCGTCGGGGAAGGCGGATTCCCGGTGGAAGAGTTTCTCTCTTTGGATTTACGAAAACTATTTTAGGGAATCACTCATCATATTTTTATTAGTAAAATCGACAGACCCATGCGCCAACCCGTTATCAACATCCTGCTTTGCGACACGTTCCCCGGACTGCTGCCAGACAACATCCCGAGCTACGAATCTATGTTTGAAAAGCTTTTTCGTTCTGTAAATCAGAATATTACATTCAATATATACCAAACATGGGATGGCGAGCTGCCCGAACATCCCGCCGCGAATGAGCTTTACCTCATCACGGGTTCCAACAACGCCGCCTACGACGACCTGCCGTGGATTTTATCTTTGCAGGAGTGGATTCGGAAGGCCGCGGGGCAGCAAATCCCCCTAATCGGCATCTGTTTCGGGCACCAGGTCATCGCGCAGGCATTGGGCGGACGGGTGGAGCGTTTCCCCGGCGGCTGGGGCGTGGGCATCCGAGAAATGGAGGTCTTGGACGCCGACTTGCTCCCCTTTTTCCCCGACAAGAAAATGTGCCTTATCGTCAACCACCACGATCAGGTGACGCGCCTGCCGGAAGGTGCTATTCCACTCGCTACCAGTGATTTCTGCCGTTACGAGGGCTTCCGCATCGGTCGCCACATTCTCACTTTCCAGGGCCACCCGGAGTTCACCGTGGACTACGAACGGCACCTCATCCTCAACCATGCCGAGGACGAGGACGATGCGGTGAAGCAACGGGCTTTAGAGACATTGGAGGAGATGGAGCCGCAGGGGAAGACGGTGGCGGAGTTCTTGTTTTCTTCCTTTCAAACGCTTTGGGCATGCAAGTAATTCGAATATCCGAAATAAATTTGTACCTTTGCCGTCCGAAACGAATCACCTTTTATCAGAACGATGACTGAATTATCCGACAAAGAACGGGCCGCCCAAATGGCGAGCATGAAGGCGTTTGACGAACAGATGCCGTGTGTAGGCATTTTTTGGTACGACTTGAATGACAAAACCTTTTTCGGAGTCTGCAAACAAGAGCTGACTCCAAAGATGGTGGAAGAGGCCGCCGACAAAGGGATGCCCTTCATCAACTATCCGAAACTGCACCGACAAATCTGGGCAAAGGAGTTTTTCAAGGCCCAAGCCACGCATGAGGATACGAAATTCAAAGGCGACTACACCCAAATCCCACGCGGAAGGGTAGCTTGGAACATCAACAAGTTCATCGTGCTTGTGGGACATTGGGCTGAACCTATTCAAGACGAACTGACCGAATTGCTCGAAAAGGAATTCTCGTTGCCTTATTTTGAGTTTGTTTATGACGAACATTGGGATTTGGGACACGGTTGGTCAGGAGACATGTAATTATCGACACATAATGAGACCGTTCATAACCAACATCATCCTTTTGCTCCTGCTCCACGCCGCCGTCTTCGCACAGGCGCCGAGAGCGGAATGGAAACTCAACACGCTGCACTTCCACATCGCGGACGATGAGTCGTGGTGCTTAGAAATCAACGGGTTGCCGGAGCTTACGGAATACGGGGCGCACCACGAACTGCCCGACTGGAACCTGCAGGAGACCGCCGCGCTGAAGCCCACCTGCAACGGGCGCATCGGCTACAGCACCTATTACACGGAGGAGGAGTACCAGCGGATCCTCCGTTACGCGTGGGAGCGGCGCATCCGAGTGGTGCCGGAATTCGACACGCCGGGGCACTCGCGGGCCTCCATCAAGGCGATGCAGGCTTACGAGCGACGCACAGGAGACGCAACGTACCGCTTGCAGGATCCTGCCGACACCTCGCATTATTGGTCGGCGCAGGACTTCACCGACAATGTGCTGAGTGTCTATCTGCCAAGTGTTTACACATTCTACGGAAAAGTTTTCGACGAGGTGATCCGGCTGCATCGCGAGGCCGGGGTGCCGTTGCCGGCTATCCACATCGGCGGCGACGAGGTGCCTGCTGGCGCGTGGTCGGGCCGCGACCGACGCGCGCTGAAGGAGCAGTTCATCAACGGAATGTTAGACTTGGCCGAGGAGCGCGGCATCAAACTGGCGGGTTGGGAAGACATCGCCCGCAACCTTACGCCCGAGACGCAGGAGCGGTTGCGAAAGTCGCTCTATTTCCTCAACGTATGGAATACCAAGGGGATAGAGGGATTTCCCGTGGTGGTTTCCCCCGCGGACCACACCTACTTGGATTTGGCCTACAACGACAGTCCGTTCGAAATCGGCCTCAACTGGGCCGGCTACGTGGATGAGCGGAAGACCTTCTCGCTGCAGCCCAAGGAGTACCTCGGGGATATTCTCGGGGTGGAGGCCGCGCTGTGGTCGTCGCTGCTCCGCAGCTTCTCCGACGCCACCTACCAGATGCTCCCCAAGGGCCTCGGCACAGCCGAGCGCGCTTGGAACGCCTACCCCGCTTGGCCCAACGAAGATGCCTTCAAAGCTGATTTCGAGCGGTTTTACGGCATTATCATGGCCATAGAGAGTGCGCGTTGGGAGGAAAAGGGGTATAAGAGTGCGATGAGACGTTAATCAACATTTTTGTATTTTTGTGATTTCATTATTCAAATAAACAACTTATGGCAAAGAAAAAAGAAACTATCCCATCTGACGATATATTCGAAGGAAAAGCTGCTATGTTAGGCTTCATTGACATCTTCCGAAAGGCAATCCAAGGAGACAAGCTTGCCGTGAAACTTGCCAACAAAATATTGGACGAGTGGCAGAAAGAGTGCGACAATCTTCCCGGCGGGGACGCTGTGAATGACAATTTCGCCTTCTTGCCTCCCTTGGCGAACGGCAGCATCAATGACGACGATGACGACTTCGATGACGACGATGACGTCTATTGTCCCTACGAAAAACCGACCCTCAAGCGTCCGAACGTGTCGGAGTACCATCTTCGCATCAAGCTCAAGGACATCGGTATCGATATCTGGCGCGAGTTGAAGGTCCCCTCCAACGTGGAGCTCGACTTCCTCGGGCATCTCCTGATTGACATCATGGGCTGGGAGGATGTGCATCTGTTCCATTTCATGCACAACAACACGTTCTACAGCGACGAGGAGAGTGTGGATATGAGTTTCCGCGGCAACGTGAAACTCTATTCCGACTACACGCTTTCGGATTTGCTAAAGACCGAGAAGGACAAAATGACATTCGAATACGATTTCGGCGACAGCTGGTGGCATGAAATCAGCGTGGTCGGCATCCGTCCCTACAAGAAAGGGGAAAAGCACCGCATCACATTCGTGGACGGCCAAGGTGCGTGTCCGCCGGAGGATTGCGGCGGCGTGCCAGGTTACGAGCGCCTGCTGGAAATGGCAAAGAAGAAGAGGAAGAGCGGCGAAGAGAAAGAGGAAATCGAATGGTACGGCATCGACAAGAACTACGACCCGAACGATCCCGATATTATAAGTTGTCAAGAAGCGGCGGAAGAGTGGGATGAGGCATTGAGAGAGAAATAACGAGTCTATGGCTCAGAGATTCGGCCTTAACACCAACCTCGGCCAACGATAAGGTTTGAACTGTGTGAAAAGGCGACACAATTGTTCCAACATAATTTTTCCGCCGCGAAACTACAAAATAATCCGATATGAAAAACAGGGCGCCGACCGCGATGGTCAACGCCCGGTTTGGGGATTGTAGAGACGTGCCATGGCGCGTCTCTACAGATCGTACCGCATTCAAGCCTCGTTTATGGCAATTCTTTACCGTCGTATCGTTTCATCAGCGTCCGCGCCTCGTTCCGAAACTGTTCTCGTAACCATTTCGGGTGCGTGATTTCAATGTCTGGACCGATGGAACGCAGGGCTTGCAGAAAGTCTGGGGTGGGAACAAGGCGCAGCTCAAACTCACCGGGGCGAATCTCTTTCTGGCTATGGTGCAAGGGTAGTGAACGGAGATAGGGTGTTCGGAAATCGTTGGCTTTCAGACGGATAGTTTCTACTCCGGCATCGGTAATCATCGCTCCGAAAAAACGGGAGAAGTAGTCTGAAGCATCAAAATCCTTGGGGAGGCTGAAGGTTTTGTTCGTAGCCGCTACTGAACTCATGCGGTCAAGGGCATAGAGGCGCAGGGTTGTGTGAAAGTCCGCCTTGGCAAGCAGATACCAGCGATGATTGGCGTAGCGGAGGGCATACGGGCAGACCTCGAATTCACGGGACTTCTGCATCTCGAAACTCTGGTAGGTGATGGCGATGCGGCGGTTGTCGCGCATGGCGGCAGTGATGTCTTCCAAGAAGGTGTTGCCCCCTACCGACACATTGTCCATCAGGATGCGTGGCATCAGGTTCCGGTTCTCGCGCAGCAGATGGTTCACGGAGAAGGCGGAGAGCAGGAACTTTCGGACATTCCGGGTCTGTTCTTCCAGATTGTCAGCGATGTAATAAACGTTGGCGGAGCGGTCGCAGGCAATGCGGATGCCGAACAGCTCCTCTATGGCATCGCGCATCCGTGCGAACGTGCGGCGCGGAATCACCTTCTCGCCACTCTTGTTGAGGGTGGATATTTCCCAAAGCCGGTCTATTTCCTCCTTGGTGAGCCTACGGTTAGGGGAAAGTTGCTCCAAAAGCCAAAGGTAGCGGTTGAAAAGATTGGTCGGGGTCATAGGTTTACCAGTAGCGGGTTTGGAGGTAGGTGATGAGATCTTTGTATTTGGCATTGCTTTCGAGCGGGGAAAGGAGGGATTGGGGGTCGATGATGCGAAATTTTGATTTGTTCTGCAATGTTGGAATATACTTTTCTTCAATAGCGTTTTTCAATTCGGCATGGTCATTTGGTACAACCATAATGTGAAAATAATCATCTGCTTCTATGCCGCTTGTCTCCTTGTTATGGATGATTTGTTCTATCAAAAGAGTTTGACGTATCAATTCATAATAGGGGTCGGCTTTGTATAAATTGGTCCATCCATTTAAGTTGGAATCCGGCAAAATTCTTTTAGGATAGCGATCGAGACTTTCTTGTTTTGCTTCTGTTCCCTGATATGTTTCAGTATATTTCCATTCAACAGGTATCAACACCTTTTTCTTTTCCATAGTGAGAACGTAAACTAAAGCATCTACAGAAGTGCATTTTGCCCCTCTTGTTTCATTTTTCTCACCTAATAGTTCTTTGTTTTTTCTTGCAAATTCAAAAGTGATATAACCTTCATCTTTATCTATAGGGGACGGAAGTACTTTTTTTATTTGTATGCCTGTTACTTTTTCCATCATCATTCTTACAGCACTATCGTCTGTTCTCAAAGCAAAAAGATGATTCAGACAGTTAATCTGGGAAGAAACAAGATGACCTGATGGCAAATGCATGGATTTATTTTCTCCCCACCAAGTAATACCCTCTTGCTCAAAATATAATTTACAATTCTCTTGAATGCCCCCGAAAAGATTGAAAATTCCATTCTTCAAGACAAATTCTCTTGGCTTACCTCTAAAGATGCCATAATTCTCTGCTGTATCTTCTAAATGATGATAGTAATACTTGATTTGATTTTCTCTTTCGTGATAATAATACATTTTATTCATAATACTGATTTTTATGATTGTTTAATAAATAATTTCTATTGCCCGCTCCGCATCCTTCTCCGTAATCCCCATAATCGGGTCGATTCGGATGAAGTGGTCCTCCTGTTCGGGTAGCACGTCTTTCAGGTCGTCCAAGATGACGTATCGCTGCATGGCGGCATCAACGCTCAGCACCTCCTCGAAATAGGCCTTGATGTCGTTGCCTCGGCTGGAGCAGAACATGTCGGCGGTGATCTCGTCCAACTGGCTCAGGTCTGTTTCCAACAGCTTGTCATCGTCCGTGTGCAAGGGCGTGATACCCACGATTTTGCCTGGCAGACCACGGTCGTGCCACATCCGCTGCAAATCTTCCAAACCCATGTACCGCCATGAGGAACTGGCCACAATCTGCGCACTCGTAACATCAATGATTTTCTTCAGGTTTTTCACTGCTTCGGGATCGAATAATGGACCATATTTGTCCTTGAACGGCAGACCTTTCCCTTTCAATTCGGCAAAATGTCTTTCTGTGTTCAGTACCCCGTCAAAATCGAGAAAGACAAGAGGTTTACTTTCGTCATCAGCTTGATTTTCAGATTCTTTCTCCTTTGCAAACAAGACATCCGCCGTCGTCCTGAACAATTTCTGTTCGGCATGCTTTCCGCTCTTTTTCCAATCCAACAAAGCCGGTTGCTCTTTCTCGGTAAGATAGTTCGAGCATTCCAGCAGGTCGCTCGCGTCTGTGTCGAAAAAGATATCGCTGGAAATGGTGGGCATTCGCCGGAACAGGTCACGACTTCCTTCAAAGAGCTCCTTGTTTTCCAGATATTCAGTCAGCGTTCCCATGATGACAAATTTCTTTTCCTCAATATGATGCAAGACCGCCTCTATTAAGAAATCGTCAATCTCGTTTTTCAGAGCTTGTAAATTGCATTGTGCGCCGCCGGCCTCTAAAAACGCCTCCAAATGGGGCAAATCATAAAAAATTTCAATGTATCCTCTCATAATAACTGTTTTTAATTCGGCGGCAAAGAAACAAAATGAATGTGCCATTACGTGGCGCAAATAAATTTTTTCGCAAAAAAATAGCCACAAACGCTATCTATATTATATATGGTCGGTTTTTAGTCTGTTTTTTTTCGTTTGGGTTTCGTTAATACTATTCAATTACTTTCAGATATAGATTTTATTCTTATTTCGTAGTACAATTATTCTGCAAAAGCGTTTCAACCTCTTGTTGGAGCAAAGGGATATGTTTAATGATCAAACTCCAAAGAAATTCTGGGGTGACGCTGTCATATCCATGAATGACACGGTTTCTTGTGGAAACGATGGCCTTTGCATTGGTAAGAGCTACGTCAGGATTACGCTTGAGCATCTGATTGATGGCTTCTCCCATAATTTCCACGTTACGTTCCACTGCACGTTGTCGCAATGTGTCATCTTTGAAATTCTCGAAGAGTTTGGGTTGGTTTTCAAAGTATGAGGAGACTTCCTTGCAAGCGGTTAAGACATCCTCAAGATATTTTTGTGTATAATTATCCATAAATAACCTGTTTGCTGTCATTAATTGTCTGGAGAAGTATAGAATTTCTAATGGCTTTGTTCTCTAAAAGATCTATTTCGCGACCAAAAAGGTTCTGAAGCGATTCCTGCATCTCAAGATAGTTGTCCGCATAGTCTCGCTCATCAACATCGGTAAAATCGACAACGAAATCGATGTCACTGTCATCACGAAATCTGTCTGTCAGCACCGACCCAAAGACAGCGAGTGTCTTTACCTTGTGCTTTTGACAGATATCAATAATGTTTTGCCTGTTTAATTCTATGATGCTCATCGTTCTGTTTTTTCAACCCCGCAAAACTACAAAATAATCCGATATGAAAAACCGGGCGTTGACCGCGATGGGTCAGCGCCCGGTTTAGGGATTGTGGAGACGTGCCATGGTGCGTCTCTACATGGTTCCGTACACATCAATCAATGTTTGAGGTCCGGATGCAGGGCGTAGTATTGTGCTTCGCCCAACGCATCCGCCTCGTCCGCCTTGCTGTGGTATTGTGGCGGGACAAGCTCGCAGAAAGAGTCTCCGATTTCGTCGTGAAAACCGCATCCGCAAGGCCAGCACCATGCCATTATCTGCACCACGCGCGGCATCATCGCTTCCAGCATATTGTTCTTTACAAGGAACTTCAACATGGAGCGGAAGTTGTTGGTGGCCGAATCATAATACTGCTCCCACAGGTCACCGGCATCAAACGAAAACTCGCAGACACGTTCCACATAATAGACCATCGCCTCTGCCAGCGTTTCAGTCGATGGGGCAAGTTTCTTGAAATCCGACAGCGCTTTGCGACACACGCTGAAACGACACTGGGGATCGCGTGATATATCGTCGTCAAACTCCTTGAGAACGATTTTCTTGAACTTCTCCAGTTCGTTGCTTTCGTTGGGATTGACATAATAGTCGAGATAATCCCTAGCCTCTTTACGGGCATCGTATAGTTCCATCACCATCTCGATGATTTGGGACTTATCCAAAGTGTTCAGATGTTTCTTTAATTGTGCTTTTGACATATTGTTTTTGATTAAACGTTTATAAAAGCAGACCCATCCCTAAAATCATTGTCTTTTCGAAATTTCAGTGTAAAGTGCCAATCCTTTCTCAGTAAGGTAATAGGCTTGGTCTGGGCGTTTCGGAGCATCAGGATAGAGCATTTGAACATACCCGTTTTCCATAGATGGAACAAGATAACGTTTGCGGAAATTATCCTCTCCTTTTAATTGAAGTGATTTCATTATTTCATTAGCAGAAATAGTATTCCCACGAATTGTCAAAATCACCTTTTTTATCTTACCATCTACTTCACCTCTTACTTCACCTCTTACTTCACCTTCTTCTTGTACTCTTTCTTGTACTTCTGGTCGCCAAAGAACAACCCGAAAATCATCATCTTGGTGGAATTCCGGTTTACGGAGTCCATATTCTAAACAGTGGTCGATTATATCGGTGGTACCTGTTCCCATTTGTTC
>Ga0310694_10006499_pt1 | contig 11053 bp, 10 predicted proteins | sample 174DNAGHGhighgp2_FD_203884 | JGI IMG/M metagenome (GOLD analysis project Ga0310694, IMG submission 203884) | Sheep rumen microbial communities from Palmerston North, Manawatu-Wanganui, New Zealand - 1742 DNA GHGhigh gp2 (v2) (version 2) | ecosystem: Host-associated > Mammals > Digestive system... | reverse complement strand
ATATATAACTCAAACACTTTGGAAATGCGTTCAAAACAGTGGCTCTGCTTATGTTGAATCCATTACTGATAAAAAATGGTTCTATTATATGACGAAGGAACGCGGATTTGAAAATAGGTTAGTTTCTTCTCCCAATTTTCTGATAAATAAATATAGCACTTATTAGGAATATCTTTATGACATTAAACCCGGAAGCTGATTTTCTTATCTCCATCGCTGATTTACTCATAAAAGAAGGTTATGTTAAAAGTTTCAGAGAATTTTCAAAGAAATATCTTCATAAAAATCCCAATACATTATGTGTAATGAAATATCAAAATCTTGAACCAAGCCTGACTATATTACTCGCCTTGTATTTAAGGCTTAATCAAGAACAAATTTTTCCTGCCGTTCAACAGCAACTAAGCAAACTTATCTACCAAAAGGCATTTTTCTAATTTCATTTTAGATTCTTCCTAAAATTCGATTTATTACGCACCTTCTCTCGTGCAGTTTTAATACTTTCATGAACATATTTCAGCAACGATTTTTGAATTGCTTTCATCATAGAGTTCAAGAAAAAATATATCCATTTAGTGAGGTTTTTATCGTCCGTGAGAGCATTATTTAACATCTGATGATAAGTTGATTCATCTTCAAAAAGCACCTCTGTAATCGCGTAAAAACGTTTTGAGAGCATCGCCAGCATTAAATATCGGGCGGTCAGGTCGTTATTTTCAGCAAATGGTTGGAGATTCAAAAGCCAAGCATAGGCAACAGCCGTTCTGATAAGTGGATGAGCAGCTTGCTCGTCATTGATAAAGTTCAAAAGTTCGGCAACTTCATCAGCACAATCAGCACATAACTCGCCATCGTTCCAATATTTGAGGCTATCTTTTGTTATCTCAAAACCTGTTCCCATACCATACTCACAGGCTCGTCGTGCTTTATCGGTATCTAATCCGGCAAATTCTTTGGCTGAAATTTCGGCTCGCATTTGGTTATATTTGTCTTCTGGAAGATGTAGCATATCAGTCAGCAAACTTCCTTCGGCAAACGAAACACGAGCCAACAGGTCAATCAACTCATCATTGTTCCAGTGATATTTAAGCGGATTTGATGCCATATTTTTCCTCTATCTTTATCAGTTTTTCACGAAGATTATCATCAAGTTTTTCCAAAACAAACTTTTTCATCTCATCCGGCACGCCATAATAGGCTTCTGCTACACTACCCGTGATAGCAGCAATCGTGTCCGAATCACCGCCGATAGAAATAGCATTTCTGATAGCGTCCTCAAAATTTTCGGATTCAAAAAATGCCTCTAATGCTTGTGGCACCGTCTCTTGGCAAGTTTCGTTAAACTCATAAGTTGGGCGAATTTCATCAAGCGTAAAGTCAATGTTATAGTAATGTTGAACGATATATTCTTTGATTTCTTCCTTGGACTTGCCTTGTAGAACCAAAAATATTGCCACAGCCGTTGCTTCTGCACCTTTTATTCCTTCGGGGTGATTATGCGAAACAGCCGTAATTTTGTATGACAGTTCCTTCACTTCTTCCAGAGTTTTTGCAAAATATGCTACCGCTGAAATCCTCATAGCGGCTCCGTTGCCATAGGAATTATATGGTTGCGGATTTGCTGAACACAACCATTGCTTAAAATTAAAGCCATACCCTGCATCAAAATAACGCATTCCCAGCATTTGCATAAAACCTGTTGCTATCTGGCTCAAAGTATCATAATTTCTCTGACATTCATTTAGAGCACAAGCCACGGCAATACTCATTACCGTATCATCAGTAAAAAATGAATCCTCGTCAAACAGTTCAAAATCTTTGGTCTTGATGTTATCCCATTCATAAATTGAACCAACAACATCTCCGAAAATCGCACCATATAACATTATTCTTCTCCCGATTTTTTGTTCGCAATATTCTTGATTATTTCGCCAGCCATAGGGGTTGCGTTCCAGCCTGATGTCTTGAATCCGTAGGTTGATTTTAGTGCCTCTGGCTCATCTAAAAGCGTTATAATCGCATAGTTTTGCTCACCAACTTCAAACTCACCGATAAAGACAGTATAAACCTTTTCGCCATCCTTATCTTTATATGTGGTGCTGGTCAAGCCTGACACATTTAAGCCTTCAACATTGGCTTTTTTCGCCTTGCCAGACTTTACATTTTCTGATACGGCATCTTTCAGCCTTTCTAATTGCTTTTCAGACAAGTAATTATCCTTATTTTCAAACACTTTCATATATGCCAATAATAGTATCGTTGGCATTGTATAACCTGTTTTATGTAGATATGGTCTATAATAAGCATCTCTATCCGCTTTGGCAACGCGGTCAAACAGTTCCGAACTCTCAGCATATAAATCAATCTTTTCCTCATCATTTATATCATCTTTATGTAAAGCGATAGCGTAGTGGAACAACCGCAATGCACTCCGTGACCAGACGGCAAAACTTTCATCAACACTACCGGCAAACTGTTTATCAATAAGTTCTTTATTTTCGGTATTGAGAACTACATAAGCGCCACCGTATGCGTGGAACTTTATAACATAGTCTTTGAGAATATCAGAGTTTTGGTGATGAACTTCCTCGGATACAGTAATCTTATTAAACGCTTGCGAATCGTCACAAAATGCTTGGTTAGCACACAGGGTTAAAGCAAAAATGAGGGAAAAAATTTTAGATACTTTCATACTAAATCTCCTTTTAGTTAATTGTTTATCAAGGTGGCAAACAAGTTGGATGTAAATAACCACCGTTCATCACCTTTGATAACAGCAAAAAATTTAATAATCAAGTATAATATTTATAACCATGTCAGATTCTGACAGATGTTATATGAGACTGTCCTTAAACTCTCTTTCTGTAAGTATATATTCCTCTCCTTTTTCGTATTTGGTTATGAGCCAACTATTATCCTTTAATAAAGGAATATAGAATATGTGCTTAGTTAATTCCGAGGCTTGTCTGTAAGATTTTTTTAGTTCACTTATTTTATTTTCATATGCTTGTCTATCTATATTAAAAGAATTGCTGTCGTTAACGCTTTTTACCTCAAATATATGGATATTTCCTTTTTTATCTTTCATAATAAAATCAGGATAGGATGAATGAATACCATTTAAATAGTATTCAAACTTAATATTAGAATTTGGAATATAATTTTTACCCCATAGATAGATTTTTTTATTATCACCAAATAAATCATTATTCTCAGTTGTAGACGCCACTAATCCTCCTTGTGAAATGTCCTTTAAGATGTTAGCCCATATAAATTCAGCCTCACTATCAAAAGAAAAACGGTCATATCCGCTTCCTCCTTTAATTCTCCATACATTATCACTAATCATTAAAGGAAATCTGGTATCCAAATATTGTGAAGTGATGGGAAAAGAAACTTCTTTATCTTTACCATTTTCTTGTTCAATTTCCATACTTTTTTCATAATTACAAATATAATTATCATATTCTTTTTTGAGAGCATCTGTATGTTCGGCTATTGCCCACCATTTTTGATAGTCAGTAGCATAATCATAAATTTTATTTTGTATTTCGGTATCTAATTTTCTGATTTTTCTGCCTAAATCAAAAATATTAGTATATCCATTAGTTGTTATCTGAGATTTTATAAATTGTTCAATATCAAAATCTTGTTTCTGGGTAAGATTTTTAAGTTTAGTCGTTTTTATTTTTATTTCTGCTGTTAATTCTTTTCCTTGTAGTTTAACAGATTTCCATTGTCTATCCTGATTATTGCCGTTATGAATCCCCCAAACCCATGACTGCATAGCTAAATCCTGTTGTTCTGGTGTAAGAGTTTCGTAATCCAAAAGTCGTGGATTTCTTCTGATACGCCCAATGACTTGTTCATTTAATTGTTCACTATGTGCGTCTCGTATTTGATATAACATACAAGCCCTTGGCATATCCCAACCTTCGGATATGACCATTTTGAAAATGATTATATTTATTTTTGAAAGGTTATCTTTAACGATATCTTTCCATTTTGAAACAGGATATTTTCTAATTGTGTTGTTTGTATCACATTTTTTGTCATCATCAACTATAAGCATCCATTGTAATTCTTGTCTATTATTTAATTCTTGATGTATTTCTAATAATTCCTCATCTGCTTTATCTTTATTGGATATTTGAATAATTAAACAAGGATTAACACCAAGCTTTTCAAGATATGTTTTCTTTATATCAGTATATTTATCCAAGGCATCAGAAAGCGTTTCTGTATCATCTTGCCAATTAACTGACTTAATGAGTTTGGTTGAAACCGCATCTTCCTCGGTTATTTCAACATTTGGTTGCTGCCCTCTTCCTAAATTTGGCGTAGCAGAAAAATTAATAACCTTATCAAAATAGTGATTAAGTTCGTCCAAATTATTTGTTGCTATTTGACACTCATCTTTAATCAATATTATTCTTTTACCTTTTCCTCCCAAAGCAACAGGGGTGGTCATATTTTGTAAAAAACTTTCCATGGAACCACCTTTTAAACGAGAATTTTTCTTATATAAATCACGAGGTAAAAAATAAACATTATAATCAGTTGGTATAAACAATCGTTCTTCACCTGATATTTCACTATTGATAAGATATGGAACTAATTTTTGGAAAAACTTTTTTTCACTGTATTCCATAAACTTTTCATAATTTTGTTTCGCTAAATCACTTTTTGATAATGATGAAACTAAAAAAACCACTCCGTCAACTGACTTATCATAACCTTTCAAAATATCTGGATGAACAAGCAATTGGTCAATCATATCAGCCATCATAAAAGTTTTACCACTTCCTGTTGGTGCTTTGAAAGTAATATTATTCTCTGATGATAAAACACAGTCAACCAACTTTTTGACGGCGTTTCTCTGTAATTCAATGGCTTCTGCAAGCATTAGTCTTCTCCGTCAAGGTGTCTTTTTTGTTCAAGGTATTGTTGTGTATGTTCAAAATTATCAATAACCCATTCTATTTTTTCTTTCTTGGTGGCAAACTTCTGCTCTCCATATAAAGTTTCATCAATAACATCAAAAGGCGTTTTACCTTTTACATTTGAAGAGTTTGAAACTGTTGCTATATCATATACATCAAGATTATCTCCCAATGGCTTATTTTGTTGAGCCCATTCAAAATCTGTTGAATTATTATAATCTTTACCAGTCATTAACATTTTTAATCGTTGAGAAAGCACATCAGAAACAATACCCTTTGGCGTTGTTTCTGTTATTTCATTCAACTGAACTAAAACAAATTGACGCTTACCCCCGTCTTCTTTATTTAATTCTAAAACTGCCTGTCCAGTTGTTCCTGAACCAGCGAAGAAATCAAGAATTTTAGCATTTTTGTTTGTAGCAATCTCTAATAAATATTTCATAAAATTGATTGGCTTAGGATTATCAAATTTAACATTTGGTAAAAGCTTTCTTAAAAAAACAGTAGTGCTTTGTGCATCAAAAATTCCCCAAGAATCTTTAATAGCCTTATTTTCATTTGTCATCTCATACATATATTCTTTTTGTTTGGGAAGATTGTCCTTCCACAATATTCTATCTTCTTCTATCATCTTTTCTAAAGATTCTTTTGAAAATGCCCAAGTATTTGTGTATTGTTTACCTGTGTTAGGGTCTGTAATTGTAAAGGCTTCCTTCTTTGATTTAGTAGTACTTTTTATGTTTGATTCTCTCCACGGACCACGAGGGTCGTTATCTGGATTCTTAAAATGGTCTATTTTCTCATCTCTTTTTGTACCATTAAACTTAAAATCTGAACTTTTTTGATAAACTAACACATATTCGTGGATATTTACCATCATATTTTTAGGTGGAACACCTTTTGCTGACGATTTTTTATCCCAAACAACATTAGCCACAAAGTTATTCTCTTCAAAAATCTCATCAAAAAGACATTTAACATAGGCTTGATTTTTATCATCTATACTGCAAAAAATTGCACCATCATCTGCTAATAGTTGTTTTGCCAGAACTAAACGAGGATACAGCATAGATAATAGGTTATCTCTCGTATGGGAATTGTCATAATTAGTTTTTGCAAACTCACCCATACTGCTTTTTCCATACGGAGGGTCAATGTAAATGACATCTATTTTATTTTTATACTCAATAAGTAGATTTTGTAAGGCTTGATAATTGTCGCCCACAATCAATTTATGAGTCAGAGCATCTGGGGAAGTCTGAAACGATAGTTCGTTATTTTTCTTAAAATATCTTATAGTATTATCAGTTATAGGCTTTTCTAATCTTCCATCAAAATGAAAACCTGTCCGTTTGTAGGTTGTTCCAAGTGTAGCAATAGCAATGGCTTCATTTATATTTTCTGCTCGGTTTATCAATTTATTAAGTATCGCTGCATTTGTCGGCTCTATTATTTTATCATTAACTCTTTTTTCTATTTGTGCCAATAACTCTTTTTTCACATCTTCCAGATTCTTCGTCATAACAGTCCCGTTCTGGTGAAGCATTTTTGTTCAATTTATACATATATAATCAATTGCTTATATTTCTTTTGTTATAAAGTGTTATGGGTTATTGACTTTCACACCTATCCATTTATTATTAGATAAAAATATATTTTCATAAAAGGGGACTGTTTTATGAAATAGTAAAATTTTGATAAATAGTCATATAAATTCAACAATATAAAGGAATTTTGCTTATGACTATTTATGCTTATACCCGCGTTTCATCTAATCTTCAAACTCTTGAAAATCAACGCTTTTCTATCAATGAATTTTGCGAAAAAAATAATATTAACATCTCTGTTTGGGTGGAGGAAACCATATCATCTCGGAAACTCCTTAAAGAACGAAAACTCGGAAAACTACTAAAAAAACTTAAAAAAGATGATATTTTGATTGCCACAGAATTAAGTCGTTTAGGACGAAGTATGCTTGAAGTTATGGGTATCTTGAATACCTGTTTGGAGCGAGGAACAAAAATCTGGACATTGAAAGAAAATTACCGTCTTGGAGATGATATTCAAAGCAAAGCTCTTGCCTTCGCTTTCACTTTGGCAAGTGAAATTGAACGACAACTAATATCTCAAAGAACAAAAGAAAGTCTGGCACGCCTCAAAGCAGAACATAAGCATATTGGACGACCGCTTGGTAAAACCTCACAAAAGTTAAAGAGAAAACATAAGAAAATAGTGGAATTGCTTAATAAAAAGGTTTCAAAATCTGAAATATCACGGCTCCTTGATTGCTCGTGGAGCACATTACAAAGATATATAAAGACATCAATTCAACAGGAAGAATTGGCTACATAATCTACGCCAAAATCTGACATAGTTAAAAATTTTGCTATTGATTTTTGTAATCAGTTATGTTATACAATTTCCGACAGAGGTTATTTAAGCCAACTTGTTAGCCTCTCAAAACAATTAACTAAACCGGAGACATACTATGACTTTATCTGAATATCGTCAGCGATATGCTGACCTTTATAACAAAATCCAAACAGCAGAACAAGAATTACGCCACGAACTCGCGGCTACCCAGAGTGCATTTGATAAGTTATATCAGCGTCAGCAGGAAATTGATAAGCGTTGGTTTGTGGCTAATTTGGACTTCTTCTTAAAACACAAAAAACATTTCACCTCAGATTTTGGTCTGAGCCAAATCATTGTTGATTTTCTTTTGCCAATTCGCAACGCTGGAATGGTTGCAGGTTTCGCTTGGAATTCATCATCTGACTATAAAATCTACCTTAAAGACCTGTTAAGTCTTTGGGATAATGGTTTTTGTTATGAAGAAAATCCTATCATTTCCTATCAGGTTATCACCCATTATGGTAAAAAAATCACCATCGAGTTCGTCAAAAACGGACGGATAGAGAGCATAAAAAGAGAATATAAAGAAGGCAAAAATCCGTTGGAGTTGCCGGAGGAACTTTTAAAAAAAGTTCGGCAAGCCAATGTTTCGCACAAGTATATTTACCAAAGTTGGCAGACCTACAAGACAATAGATGTGGTGAGAAATGTTTTAAATAAGAAGGAGTCCGGCGATGAAGTGGATAAAAAATAAAAGTTTCTGCGGACACATAGTTCTATGGCTACTTAATAATCGCATATTTTTCTTCTATCAACCGTTTCATTGGGGATACGAGTTTGAACTACGCTTCTACATTACCAAGCGGCACGAAATCGCCTTTTACGGTTATGGCGATTTTAACTGGAAACATCTTTTTTCGGCGGCGTTTAAGTTTAAGCGAACACGCCTCAAATTAAGCATAGCCCTGTTCGGCTGGGAAATTTCGTTCAGAGTTGGCGAAGTAGTCTGTGATGAATATGATGCTCACAGAGATATTTATTTTCCATACGGGGAATTGGTTGATAATGAATGGAAAGCATATCAGGACGAGAAAATGACAATACCCGAAAATTATGTGAAGCCGCAACAGAAACGCATTAAAATGTTTTACACCTCAAAGTTGCTGAAAATCTACAATGAGGACTATCTCAACAATCCGTGCGGTCGGGTAATAAAGATTTCTCTACCGTTTCATTATTGCATCAGATTTTATTTTGAGAAGCCGTTTGAGTATTGGGAGTGGTTGGGATTTAGAGTTGTTTCTGATTTTTCCAAAGGTTTTGATTTTCTTGGCAAACTGACACTATGTAAGTTTGATTTTACTGCAAGATTAGCCAATAAAGGAGGCAAAAATGTTTAAGAGAAAATGGATAGATTTTTCATGGCAACCATATGGAATATGGATAAATCTTTTCAAAGGTTTATTCTTCTTTGAAACACAAGGTGATTTCAGAATCTCTCTATTTTGGGATATGGTCTATCTTCGCTTTGATAGAGATGGGTCATCAGTAGAATATGATTGTCATATATATTATTGGAAACGGCATTATATTCGCCTTTGGGGTGATGGCGACCTCATATATTGGAAAAACTTTTTCTCAATAGGATTTGATATAAGGAAATCATTTTCTCGTGTCAAACTTCGCCTGTTTGGTATATACAACGAATTATATATTGGTCATATAAATAATGACCACTACAATGCTCATATTGATAAATGGTATGACTACTATGATTACGAGAAAAGAGACGGATATGCTCATACTCAATTCCTTGTCGGTTATGAAGATGAAGAGATGACAAAGAGGATTCCTGAACCTGATGACAGACCTGTTGTCTATAAAGAGTTCTACATTTCTAAATTGTGTAAGGTCTATAACTCAGATTTTCTTAATAATCCATACGGGCGAACAGTAGAAATTGCTCTACCTTGGCTACATTACTTTAAAATCAGGTTCTATAAACCATTCTGGAACTGGGATTATCTCGGTTTTACTTTCAAAATTGATTTTGAGAGAGGATTCTATGGCAAAATAAAGTTCAAGCTCTTGAAGCATACATTGAGTTTTGTGCTTGGCAAAAATTCGCTTTTGCGTCAAAGCACGGTATCGTCCATAAAGTCTATTGATAGATATTATGAGTTGAAGGGCAAACACCCGAATAAAGTTGATGATTTAACTATGACAGAATTTAGATGCCGTAGTCCGCTTGAATGTTTGAAATATAACCGAAGAACACCACAATTGGTTCATTTGATTACTAAAATTGATGAAAAATATTTGGTTTATTACCTTAAACATATTAGCATTACTGATGAGTTAGATGATGACAATCCGATTATTCGTAATCTTTTGCTTCAAAAAATGGCTGAATTAGATGTTCCTGTTGAAACATATCACGATGTGAATGAAAGAAACAAATATTTACGAGATGAGATTCGTGAAAGATTATTAGAAATCAAGCATAAGCGGCTTAAAACTATTCCGCATTTTGAAGAAAAACACGGAATAAATTGGGTTATGGTTGAAAAATCGGATACTTATTTGCCTTGTAATATATGGTTAAGCGAAGACGGTAAAATAAAAGGCAAGAAAAAACAGACACCCTATATTTTGGTTCAAAATAATCATGCTGACCACATTTGTGGCAATGTTCTGCCGATGACAATATCAAGAACACCTGAAATTGTAGAATATGTTGAAACTATTGACTTGTCTATCGGTGATATTCAGCAGGTTCAACGATTCATTCAAAAATTTTATGTGGGGCTAATGAAACATTGGAACCATACGGAGGAAACTTTCAGTATAATATATGATTTTCATTCTCACCATGATGACAAAGGTAATGAATATGAAGAATGGGTAGTATATCAAGATAACCAAAAAAAGCAAAGAAAGGCGGTTCAAAATGACTAAATTTTTTGAATATTATAAAGAGCAAGGAATACATATCCATTTATTTAAGCGGCTTATCAATATTTACGCTCGTTATCAAGGTTATTTTCCACAAGAAATATATCTTGCCATCCATATTCCAGTAACAAAATCTCGTTATACTCAAATCAAATTAGGCTGTTGGTTATTTTGGAGGAGATGGCTTCAATTCGGAATTTCTTTTTATGATGAAGGGATTGTCTTGAAATTCTTAGGCTTATGCTTCGCTTTTCATTTCCCTCGTAAAGAAATTATAATAAAAAGCTCGTTTAATGACCTCACAGATTTGGAAGATGATTTTATCAAATTTGAAGAAAGAAGCGGTAGCCTTATTATGAAAGATAAAAATGTGGAAGAAATATTTGATGGTTTAGAAGAAAGATACAACCCAGATGTGTATAAGAATTTTTATATCTCAAAATATCTCAAAATATACACGGAAGACATGTTAAATAAAGATGCTGAGAGAGTTTTAGAAGTGGCATTGCCTAAACTCTATTATTTGGCGGTATCATGTTCCAAAGACGGTGATTTACTGGGATTTATCATAAATTTCATCGGCTCTCCGTTCTTTGAAATCTCGCTGCTATCAAGAAAAATATCTCTAACCATTGCCAAAAATAAACTATCGCGACAGAGCAATCTATTCTCGTGTGCCTCAATTGACCGTTACTTTGCTTTGAAAGGCAATAAGATAAATCCGCAAGATGAAAATGCCGAGAATTTATGCTTTACCATTCTGAAAGCCCACAATAAATATGCCCAATTCAAACACTTAA
>Ga0310694_10006497_pt1 | contig 11054 bp, 5 predicted proteins | sample 174DNAGHGhighgp2_FD_203884 | JGI IMG/M metagenome (GOLD analysis project Ga0310694, IMG submission 203884) | Sheep rumen microbial communities from Palmerston North, Manawatu-Wanganui, New Zealand - 1742 DNA GHGhigh gp2 (v2) (version 2) | ecosystem: Host-associated > Mammals > Digestive system >... | reverse complement strand
GTTCACCCGTCTGCAGGGCGGTCCGATGGATTACACCCCCGGCATCTTCGTCACCCGTCTCTCGGAGTGGAGCGACAACCCCAGCTGGGCACGTATCACCCTGGCGGGAAGTCTGGCCCTCTACCTGACGATGTATTCACCGCTGCAGATGGCCGCCGACCTGCCCGAGCATTACGAGCGCTTCGACGACGCCTTCCAGTTCATCCGCGACGTACCCTGCGACTGGGACGACAGCCGCTATCTGGAGGCCGAGCCTGCCGACTACATCACCGTGGCGCGTAAGGCCAAGGGCACCGACGACTGGTTCGTCGGCGGCAAGTGCGACGAGCAGGGCCACGAGGCTGTGGTGAAGCTCGATTTCCTCGACAAGGGCCGCAAGTACGACTGCACCATCTACGCCGATGCCCGCGACGCCCACTACGAGACGAATCCACAGGCCTACACCATCACGAAGAAGGTGGTGAAAGCCGGTCAGACACTGAAGGTCAAGGAGGCTCCCGGCGGTGGCTTCGCCATGAGCCTGATGGCCCGATAAATCCGACAGAAACGAATGATGAAGAAACTGATAGCGATAAGTATGGTGGCGCTGACGATAGCCTGTAGCCCCGGACAGGAGACCTATACCTTCGACGAAATGACGTACACGCCTGGAGAGACGGTGTTCCGCCTCTTTGCCCCCGCCGATGCCACGTGCTCGGTGCGGCTGGGCACCGACAGCCTGCCGATGACGCTCGGTGCCGACAGCATCTGGACCGTCACGGCACCGGGCGACCACAAGGGCGAGACCTATGAGTTCGTGGTCAACGGCCAGGCCTCGCCAGGCGTCTTCGCCAAGGCGGTGACGGTGAACGGCCAGAAAGGTGTCGTCGTCGACATGAAGGACAGTGACCCGGTAGGGTGGGAGGCCGACCGTCGTCCGGCGGTGGCATCGCCTGCCGACCTCGTCGTCTATGAGTTGCACCACCGCGACTTCTCCATTGCCCGTCCCGATGCACAGCATCCCGGCAAGTTCCTGGCGCTGACGGAACCATGGGCCATCGACCACCTGCAGCAGCTGGGTGTCAACGCCGTCCATATCCTGCCGAGCTACGACTTCGGCTCCGTCGATGAGACGCGTCTGGACGAGCCGCAGTACAACTGGGGCTACGACCCCGTGAACTATAACGTCCCCGAGGGCTCGTACAGTACCGACCCCACGGACCCGTTGTGCCGTGTCCGCGAGTTCAAGCAGATGGTGCAGGCCCTCCACCGCGCCGGCATCCGCGTCATCCTCGACGTGGTCTACAACCACACCTACGACATCGAACACTCTAACTTCCAAAGGACGTATCCTGACTACTACTATCGGAAAGTGAGAGTTGAGAACGGAGAACTGAGAGGTATGATTACCTCTACCGCTGAATCTGATACTACATCTGCCGCTGAGTCTAATCATACCTCTCAGTTCTCAACTCTCAGTTCTCAGTTCAGCAACGGCTCCGGCTGTGGCAACGAGACGGCCTCGGAGCAGCCGATGATGCGGCGCTTCATGATAGAGAGCGTGAAGTATTGGGTACGGGAATACCACATCGACGGTTTCCGCTTCGACCTGATGGGCTGCCACGACATCGCGACGATGAACGCGATACGACAGGAGCTGACCGCGCTGGACCCGTCGATCTTCGTCTATGGCGAGGGCTGGAGCGCTGGCCAGTGTGCCCTGCCCACGGAACAACTGGGCGTGAAGGCCAATGTGGCGCAGATGCCAGGCATCGCCGCCTTCAGCGACGAGCTGCGCGATGCCCTGCGCGGTCCGTTCGACGACGACAAGGAGGAAGGCTGGCTGGGGCGTTGTGCCGTTACTGACTGTGAGGCCGACATGAATATTTTCAAGGAGAGCATCAAGGCAGGCATTGCCGGCATGATTGAGCATCCGCAGGTGGATTACACCAAGGTGAACTACACCAAGGAGCCGTGGGCGTTGGAACCCACACAGATGATGAGCTACGTCTCCTGCCACGACGATATGTGTCTCGTCGACCGCCTCCTTGCCAGCGTTTTATCCCGGAAAGCTAATCATACCTCTCAATTCTTTGCAAGCAAAGCGAACAAGTTCGAGCGCTCAGTTCTCAACTCTCAGTTAAAAGACGAGCTGATCCGCCTCCACCTGCTGGCCCATACCGCCGTCTTCACGTCGCAGGGCGTGCCGTTCATGCTCAGCGGCGAGGAGCTGCTACGTACGAAGCAGGGCGTCCACAATTCCTACAACGCCCCCGACAGCATCAACCGCCTGGACTGGAAGAACAAGGACCGTTACCCGCAGGTCTTTGAGTACCTCAGCGCCCTTATTGCCCTCCGCAAGCACCATCCGGCGTTCCGCCTCGGCAGCGCCGACCTCGTGCGCCGTCACCTGGAGTTCCTGCCTGCCCCCGACACCGTCGTGGCCTTCCGCCTGAAGGACAATGCCGGCGGCGACCCGTGGCGCGACATCATCGTCATCCTGAACAGCGAGACCAAGGCTGTCGACATGACTATCCCCGAGGGCTCCTATATCATCGTCTGCCGCAACGGCGCCATCAACGAGGAGGGTATGGGCGAGGTCCTTGGCAGCAAGGTGACCGTCGACCCGCAGTCGGCCCTGATTCTTTACGATTAGCCTATGACCGAAGAGGAGTATGCCAAGCGTAAGGCCTTTGCCGGACAGACGAAGCCATCGATGCAGCGCCGCCGTGTGGGCCACGATTACACATCGCGGCGTATGTACCTCGTGACCATGGTCATTGAGGGGCGCCGTCAGCTTCTGGGACGCCTTGAGGGCGTCGCCGTTGCTGACCCTGGGCGTGTTGCCGATGCTGACCCCGAGCGTGCCATTGGTGCTGATCCCGAGCGTGCCACGGCCCGTGTGGTGCCGACGCCCTTGGGACAGCGCATCACGGAAGAGTGGTATGCCGTCACGGCTCATCACCCCGAGGTCTCCGTCGTCGCTTTCCAGCTCATGCCCGACCACCTGCATGGTATCCTCTTTGTCGAGAAGGCCATGAGCCAGCACCTCGGTGCTATCATCAGCGGCTTTAAGGCCAGCACGAACCGCGCCTATAGGCAGCTGCTAAGCCAGGAGGCAGCGGCAACGCCGCTGCACAGCCAACCCTCCCCTTCCGCCTCCCCTTCGGTTGGCCCTTCTGCCTCCCCTTCAGTTGGCCCTTCTGCCTTCCCTTCTGTTGGTCCTTCCGCCTCCCCTTCTGTTGGCCCTTCTGCCTCCCCTTCAGTTGGCCCTTCTGCCTCCCCTTCCGTTGGCCCTTCTGCCTCCCCTTCCGTTGGCTCTTCCGTTGGCTGTGCTGCGGCGTCGCCGCAGCTTCGTCGTGACAGGAGCCGGGACAACCGGGAGCAGGGCCTGCTCTGGCAGCGGGGCTACAATGACCATATCCTTAGTAACGAAGGGGAGCTGGAGCGCTGGCGTCGCTATATCGCCGACAACCCGCGCCGCCTGTACCTGCGGCGCCAGAATGCGGAGCTATTTCGCGTCAGCTTCGGCTTGCGCATCGGCCCTTTCCAGTGCTCTGCTGTGGGCAACCGCTATCTGCTGGACTATCCGCATATCCTGCAGGTACAGTGCTCGACCCATTTTTACGAGGAGGATATCCAGAAGGCGGTGGCAGGTTATATGGCCGCTGCCCGCGGTGGCGCTGTCTTGGTGTCGCCATCTATTAGCACTGGCGAGAAGCGCACCATGCGCACGGCTTTCGATGAAGGTCTGCCGCTGATCCTGATTACCGCCAACGGGCTGGGGGAGTATTCTAAGCCCGGGGGCGCTTACTTCGATGCTTGCGCCCAGGGGCGCCTGCTGATCCTTTCGCCGTTTGAGCGGCAGAACCGTAAGGTGACCCTCACGCGCCGGATGTGCATGGAGATGAACGAGTTGGCGCGGCTCATTGCAGAAGGCAGCGGCGCCGCCGCACAGCCGACCAACGGGACCGACCAGCCGACCGCAGACGCCGCTGCACAGCCGACCGGCGGAAGCAACCCATCAACTGAAACAACAAAACCAGAGAATAATGAAACAGAAGTTTTTACTACTAACAGCCCTCGTGGCACTAAACCTGACGACAATGGCCGCAACGAAAACAGTGATTCAACGTATAGACCCCACCGACTGGTACGTGGGCATGAAGAACCCGTCGCTACAGCTGATGGTCTACGGTAAAGGCATCGGCGCTTTGCGGCAGGTGACAACCGACTATCCGGGTGTCAAGGTTGACAGTGTGGTCGCGCTCGACTCGCCGAACTACCTGCTGGTCTACCTGAATCTCAGCGGTGCCCAGCCGGGGACGATGACGCTGTCGTTCTCCGAGGAGCGAGGAGGGAGGAACGAGGAAGGAGGAACGAGGAAGGAGGAACGTGGAACGAGGAAGGCGCAGCGCGTGCAGTACCAGCTGAGGGCGCGTGAGATGAGCGGCAGCGAGCGCCGCGGCTTTGACATCAGCGATGTGCTCTATATGCTCATGCCCGACCGTTTCGCCCAGGGTGCCGACCATCCCACGGCAGCCCAGATGACCAAGGGCAAGCGGCCGCTGATCAGGAACACCTACCGGGAGGACCGCTCGCAGCCCTCGCTGCGCCACGGCGGCGACCTGGAGGGCATCCGCCAGCATCTGGACTACTTCTGTGACCTCGGCGTGACGGCACTGTGGCTGACACCCGTGCTGGAGAACGACTCGCCCGACGACGAACGGGGCTTCTCCACCTACCACGGCTACGCCACCACCGACTACTACCGTGTGGACCCGCGCTTCGGCACGAACGCCGACTACCGTCGTCTCGTCGACGAGGCCCACGCCCGCGGACTAAAGGTGGTCATGGACATGATCTTCAACCACTGTGGTTTTGACCATCCGTGGGTGGCCGACATACCGTCGAAAGACTGGTTCAACCTCTCCGACTGGCTTAAACAGTCGAAGGGCAGCAGCGATCCCACAGGCACCGACTTCCTGCAGACCTCCTATAAGCTGACACCCGTCAAGGACCCCTACGCCTCGGAGGTAGACCTCCGGGAGACCGTCGAGGGGTGGTTCGTGCCCACCATGCCCGACCTGAACCAGCATAACCCGCACCTGATGCGCTACCTTATCCAGAACTCCTTCTGGTGGATAGAGACCGTCGGCATCGACGGTATCCGCATGGATACCTACCCCTACGCCTTTGCCGGCGCGATGGCACAATGGATGAAGGAGTTGAACGACGAGTACCCGAACTTCAACACCGTCGGCGAGACGTGGGTCACCGAGCCCGCCTACACCGCCGCCTGGCAGACCGGTAGTCGTGTGGCTGGCGCTTCTGGCGATAGCTATCTCAAGACGGTGATGGACTTCTCGTTCTTCGACAAGCTGAATCAGGCGAAGAACGAGGAGACCGACGCCTGGTGGGACGGTCTGAACCGCCTGTACAACTCGTTCGTCTACGACTACCTGTACCCGAACCCGTCGAGCGTCATGGCGTTCATCGACAACCACGACACCGACCGCTTCCTCGGCGATGGCCACGACACGCTGATGCTGAAGCAGGCGCTGGCGCTGCTGATGACCGTGAAGCGCATACCCCAGCTGTACTACGGCACGGAGATCCTGATGAATGGCACGAAGGCCGTCACCGACGGTAATGTCCGCAAGGACTTCCCCGGCGGCTTCCCCGGCGACCAGCGCAATGCCTTCACCCGCGAGGGCCGCACGCAGGCCCAGCAGCAGATGTTCCAGTGGCTCAGCCGCCTGCTGCACTGGCGACAGGGTAACCCTGTCATCAGCCGCGGCACGATGAAGCAGTTCATCCCGTACAAGGGCGTCTACGTCATCGCCCGCCAGCTGGACGGTAAGACGGTGCTGACGGTGCTCAACGGCACGACGAAGGGCGCCACGATGGAGGTGGCCCGTTACCGTGAGGTGATAGGTAGCGCCGCACGTGTCAAGGATATTCTGACCGGACGTTACTACGATCTGTCGCACGATGTGGAACTAAAGCCCCGCCAGTCGCTCATCCTCCAATATTAAGTCCCTGGGCAGGAATGTATAATTATCTGCATATTTATGTGTAATAAGATGACCTTTAGCGCGCTAAAGGTCATCTTTTCGTCGCTAAAGACCACCTTTTCGCCGCTAAAGGTCACCTTTTCATGGCTAAAGGTGACCTTTTCTGACGGCAGGGTCACGGATCCCACGCGCGTATATACTACTGGAACAAGAAAACATCCCACACTTCTCACACTTCCCACACCTAACTGTCGGTCTTGGTTATGAGACATACAGAAAACTGGGTGTGGGAAGTGTTGGAAGTGTAGGATAATTTTCCTATTCGCTATCATACTGTAGCGCGCGCGCGAAGATGATATTTTCGCTGTTAACGTAAACGTTTACGGGTATTTGAGTGTTAAATTGACACTTAGACTAAAAATTTTTGGAAAAAAGTGTTGGCGAATCAAAAATTATTCGTATCTTTGCGCCGAAAACCGAAGCATAAATAACAAAACCCTAAGATATCAGTATGCATATACGTCAGAGTGGCTATTCCATTACTAACAACATACTCTAATTTTATTAACTAAAAACAAACTTTTATGAAATTAACAAAACTACTCGTTTTGGGTGTACTGCTGCTTGTGGGCAAGAACGCATGGGCGGCTGTTGACGCGAACGTATGGCAGAAGCCGACGTTCCCCGTTTTCCCAGAAGTGACCGAGTTTGCCACTTACAAGACTACGGCCACGCTTCCAAGCGCCGTTGACGGTGGGGAGCTTTATCTCTACAATGTCGGCGCTCATATGTTCTGGACCAGTGGCAACAACTGGGCAACACGCGCCAGCCTGACTTCGGCTGACACTCAGAGCAATGGTACTCCCTCAGGAGAAGGCGTGAAAGGCTCTGCCATCTACTTTGTTCCGACATCTGCTGCTACAAAATTAGGTGACGGCGTCGTGGAGATTAAGAACTTTATGCACCGTGACTCAAAGTTCCTGAGTGCCTTCGGTGGTAACGCGTTCGACGACATCTGGACCGACAACGATACACGTGACGACCGTTTCTGGAAGATTGTTGACCAGGGCAACGGCACATATCGTCTGCAGAACGTTGTGAAGCAGAAGGATCTGTTCGTTGGTTGGACAGCCGACTATGCCGACACTCGTCTTTACTTCCTGGCAGCTGATGCCGAGGGCGCATTCATTGACTGGAAGCTTGTCTCCCCCACTGCTTATGAAGCATGGTATGCAAGTCTTCCCGAAAATGCATTTGACCAAATTGACACTTGGAGAACAGCTGCTGGTATCTACAAGGCAGCTATGGGCCTTAAGAAGGCTCTTGATGAAGCCGAGGAGTTAGGCGGTGTCGATGCTGCTGATCAGATTACCGTGTACAACAACACCGCAAGCACACAGGCTGAACTGACGGCCGCTACCACTGCAGTCACCGAAAAGATTGCAGCTCGCAAGGAGGCTATTGAGAAAGAGAAGCAGGAAGGTGCATACGACCAGGCTACTGGTGCCAACCCTGCTGTTGTGACAAATATTCACATTAATAACCCCAACTTCGACAACGGTAGTAATGCAAATTGGGAAGGCAGCAAGCCCAACATGAAGGGCGACGGCAACCACCTCGCAGCCACTGTTGCTGAATTCTATAACGCAACATTCGACAGCTATCAGGATATTTCCAGCCTGCGTGAGGGCGTCTATTCTCTGAGCCTGCAGGCAGGTCACCGCGGTTCGTATGAAGACTTTACCCAAGGAACGAATGCCAATGCAGTACCTTACCTCTATGTTGTTTCTGGAAGCGACTCAGTGAAGGCGGACTTCAACAACCTGTGGTCAATCATGAATAAAGAATCATACGTTAAGAAGGTTGGCAGTACGACATATTTCGGTACTCCAAATGCTGAGGGCGAAACAACTGTCGGTTCTACCAAATACTTCATTCCCAACAACCCGTCAACATTCCGTCTGTATGCTGAGGATGGTTATTACCTGACATCCTTGTTCTTTGAAACATCTGGTGACAAGGCTCGCGTCGGTGTTAAAAAGACCTATAAGGCAACCGGATCCGACTGGGCCATGTATGACAGCTTTAAGCTGACCTATTATGGCAAGGGTGCCGATGCTTATCAGCTTTGGTCTGATACGGAGCTTGCCAAAAATGCCTATACACCTGCTGAGGGTGCCCTGTACACGGAGAGCTATCTGGCTGCTCTGACTGCCGCTACTACTAGTAAGGCTGCCGCCAGCAAGGCTGAGGTGGAAGCAAACATTGCTGCTGCTGAGGCTGCTCGTGCTGACTTGAACGAGAATATGGCCCTTTGGGCAGAGTGGAAGAAGCTCGTGGCAGAAGCTGATAAAATGGCTTATGCTGATGAGTATCAGGACTTCGACGAGATCCTCGACGTGATGGAATATGCTGATCATAACGAAGATAAAGCCTTATACAAGGCCATTGAGGCAGCACACAATCTTGACAATGCAGCTCTTGCCGCTGAGAATGAGAAGCTGAATAACATGATGGAGGCTGTTAAGGACGCTCTTAAGAACGCCATCCAGCCGGGTCAGGTCGTGACCGATAAGCTCCTCGTTAACCCGACGTTCGACATGCTTGACAATAATAACGAATTGCCAGAGTATGGCTGGACTGGTTGGCACAACACAACCAACGGTATGCCTACTACAGGTGGTCTGCATCTGAACGACGTCCAAGACAGAGAAGACTATAATTTGACCGCCGAGGCATGGAGTGCCAAGGAGTTCGACCTCTATCAGGAGGTGGAGAACGCTCCCGCCGGTGTCTATGAGATTGAGGTGCAGGGCTTCTTCCGCTATATGCGTGACGATGCTGCCTACCAGGCCTACCAGAGTAAGGAAGTGGATTATGTCAAGGAGGGCGGCGCTCCCGTTTACGTTTACCTGAACGATGTGAAGACCCCGTTCAAGAATATCTACGACGAGCCCAGTCAGGGGGCAGACTTCTATGCCAGCATGGCTAAAGTTGACGCAGAGACCGGAGAACCCATCAAGAATGAGGTTGGAGTCTATTCTTGGAAAGACATCCCCTATAGCGTGCAGAACTATCCCGCAAGTGAGCCGACGATGTTCTATCCCAATGGTATGACCTCTGCCGCTCTGGCCTTCAAGGCTGGTCTGTACAAGCAGACTGCCAAGAGCCTCATTGCCAAGAAGGGCGACAAGATGCGCATTGGTGTGAAGGGTTCGACACAGTTGGGTAGTGTGACTGACAACTGGGTCATCTGGGATAACTTCAAACTGACCTATCTGGGCTTCGAGGTGGCTTCTGTGAAGCCCGTGCTCAAGGATGCTATTGATGCTGCCAAGGCTAATCTGGAAAAGAGCTTCGGTACTGACCTGCGTGCTACACTCGTTGAGAAGCTGGAAGCTGCAGAGGCTCTGATGGACAGCGAAGACGGTAAGGCCATGTTCGACGCTGCCGCTGCACTGGTAGCTGTCGATGTCGATGGTTCCATCGCTCTCTTTGCTGAACTGGCTGCTGATATCAACAGCCTCCAGGTGATGGCTGGTAACCAGATGGGTATCACCGACGAAGCTAACGTCACCGAGGCTTACGAACTGGCTGATGAAGCTTCGCTGAAGATGGAGGGCAACACCCTGTCCGATGTGGAGGCCAAGGAGTATAAGGATAAGATTGCCGAGATGATGGTTAAGCTGAAGATGCCTGCAGGCATGGATAATGCTACCGACGAGAATCCTGTCGACGTTACATCGTATATCACTAATCCGAAGTATGCTGACAATAAGGATGACGGTTGGACTGGCGGTGCAACTGCAAATTATCACGAGGCAGAGATGTTCAACAAGAGCTTCGACTACTATCAGGATCTGGAGAACCTGAAGCCTGGTACCTATATGGTTACTGTTCAGGGATTCTACCGCGCTGGCGGTCATGGGCCTGCCAAAGACTATGCAAGTCTGAATGAGGATCCTACCACGAATAACCTTGCTTCTCTCTATGCTAAAGTTGGCGATAACACCTTCGCTTCTCCTCTGAAGCGTCTCTCCACTGAGTTGGTAGAGCTGATTGCTGGTGAGGAAGTTCCTGGAGGTTGGGGAGCTGCTAAGACCGACACCATTACTTGGCAGCCCGACACCGTGGTACAGCACTTTGTCGTTCCTAACAACATGGAGCAGGCAGAGGTTGCTTTCCAGAAGACGGACGACGCCTTTAACTACTCTGGCAATCAGGTAATCTTCAAGGTTGGTGATGACGGTAAGGCCCGTATCGGTATTAAGAAGTCCGAGACGCTTGAAAATGACTGGACCCTCTGGACCAACTGGACACTTACCTACTTCGGAACAAACAGCACGAAGGAGCCTTCACTCGGTATCAGCACTGCTGCCGGAAACCGTGTCGTGAAGACTGAATACTTCTCCCTGAGCGGTACGCGTGTGAAGAGTGGACGTGGTTTGGTCATCGTCAAGCAGACCATGAGCGACGGTAGTGTACGCGTAATTAAAAAGGTGAAATGAAAAAATTGAAAAATTCATTGAAAACACCTAGTATATAAACCTAAAAAAGGGACTGGAGCGGGCGTAAAAACCCGTCTCCGGTTCCTTTGTTTTCCAAAGAAAGACCAAAACCATAACCAAAGAAAGACCAACACTAGAACATAAGAGACACGAAGGACAACGCTGGACCCACTCTTGAGAGGTCTGGCCACCGGAAATAGAAGCATCTGCAAAAATCAATATATTAACAAATAAACAAATAAAACCTGAAACGTATGAAACAGAGACAATTCGTAAGACAAGGACGTAGAGTGGCCATCGCTGCTTGCGGCTTGCTCATGGGTGCCTGGGTTCTACAGTCGTGTAAGGATGACGACCTTCTGCTGACAGGTCAGCCATCATGGCTGGGCAACTCCATCTATGAGCGTCTGCAGGACGACGGCAACTACACGACCATGTTGCGACTGATCGACGATCTGGGGCAGCGCGAAGTGCTGGCCCACACGGGATCAAAGACGCTGTTCGCTGCCAACGACTCCGCCTACAACGAGTGGTACAAAAACAACAAGTG
>Ga0310694_10006495_pt1 | contig 11054 bp, 9 predicted proteins | sample 174DNAGHGhighgp2_FD_203884 | JGI IMG/M metagenome (GOLD analysis project Ga0310694, IMG submission 203884) | Sheep rumen microbial communities from Palmerston North, Manawatu-Wanganui, New Zealand - 1742 DNA GHGhigh gp2 (v2) (version 2) | ecosystem: Host-associated > Mammals > Digestive system >... | reverse complement strand
ACGCTGCCGCCGCTGCAGCCGCCGCAGAGAGTGCCGGCATCCAGCCGTCCGTCTGCCGTCAGGCCCTTTCCGATTTTTCCTGCGGCTTCGGGCGGATGGAAAGCTTCCCGCTGGCCGGCGGAACGCGGATGATCCTCGTGAAAAACCCCGCCGGCTGCACGCAGGCACTGGAATATCTCGCCGGGATCGAAAAAGACTATGTGCTGGTCGTGTGTCTGAACGATCACAGCGCAGACGGCACGGACGTGTCGTGGATCTGGGATGCCGGCTTTGAGATGCTGGAGCCGATGAAGGACAGGATCAGGAAGCTCTGGGTCTCCGGCGACCGGGCGCAGGACATGCGCGTCCGGCTCAAGTACGCCGGGCTGCCGGATGAGCGGATGACGGTAGAGACAGACATGGGAAGGCTGGCGGAAAACCTGAAGCAGGAAAGCCTGCCGGTGTATATCCTGCCTACCTATACGGCAATGCTGGCCCTGAGAGGGGAAATCGTCCGCCGCTGCGGCGGTGCGGAATTCTGGGAATAAGCGGGAAGGACGGAAACGCTATGGAACTGAATATCTGTCATCTCTATCCCGACGTCCTGAATCTGTACGGTGATACCGGCAACATCCTCTGCATGCGCCGGCGCCTTGCCTGGCGAGGCATCGACTCTGCCGTTCAGCGGGTACGGGTCGGCGAAAAGCTGGACCTCACAAACTGCGACCTGCTGCTGATCGGCGGCGGACAGGACTTTGAGCAGGAGGTGCTTCTGCCCGATCTGCGTGCCGGAAAGTCGGAAACCCTCCGCTCTGCCATCGAGGACGGCATCTGTGTTCTGGCCATCTGCGGCGGATATCAGATGCTGGGACAGTATTATGAGACCTGGCAGGGTGTGCGCTGTGACTTTGTGGGCGCGCTGGACCTGTATACCGTCGGGTCGCAGCAGCGGATGATCGGCAATACCGTCTACCGTTTCCGGAAGCCGGACGGCAGCGAAAGCACCCTGGTCGGATTTGAAAACCACAGCGGGAAAACCTGGCTCGGAGACGGTGTCGAGGCACTGGCCAGGGTCGAGGTGGGCTACGGCAACAACGGTGAGGACGGCACCGAAGGCGTGCATTTCAAAAACGTCTTCGGCAGCTACAGCCACGGTCCCCTTCTGCCGAAGAATCCGGCGTTCTGCGACCTGCTGCTGCAGACGGCGCTGGAGCGCCGTTACGGCAGGGCGGAGCTGGAAGCGCTGGACGACAGCGCGGAACAGGCGGCGCACGACGCGATGCTGCATCGCCTTATCAAATAAAAAAGCCGGCTCAGCCGGCATTTTTTATTGCTGAAGCAGCAATCTGCTGTTCTGTATGCGGGTAAGGTGCGCCTCGGTATCCCGGGCCCAGGTATACTGGGACATGTATTCGCCGCAATAGGCATTGACGGTCTTCTCGTCCCCGTCGAGAAAACGGTACAGGTCACAGTCCATCATGTCGGGCAGCACGCGGAGATTGCGGCTTTTGAGTTCAAAGAGGCTGCCGATGCCGTATTTCTGCAGGGTATCGCGCAGGGAGCGAATCACGACATCCAGCTGCTTCTGCATGGAAATGTCGTACTGGCGGTCCTCCCAAAGGGTGGCGAAGGCATCATGCCGGGTCACGCCCGCCCCCCGGCGATCCACCAGATAGGCCAGCAGCTCCTTTGATTTGGAGCGGCGAAAGTCCAGCGCCCTGCCGTCCAGCAGGATTTCAAAATGACCGAAGGTCCGGACACAGATGCGCGAAGACCGGCAGGCCTGCTGTGACAACAGCGCATACTCCAGCTCCCGCTGCAGCAGCATTGGGTCAAAGGGCTTGAGCAGATAGGCAGAGGGATGCACCGCATAGGCCTCCAGTGCGTACTGACGGAAGGCCGTGATGAAAATAACGGCAGTCTGCGGATGGAGGCGGCGGATCTCCCCTGCCAGCTCCAGACCATTCATATCCGGCATGTTGATATCCAGAAGAGCCAGGTCTACGGAATGGTTTTTCAGCCAGGCCAGAGCCTCCAGCGACGAGGTAAACGCCTGCACATCGGTCAGGAGCTGTTGCGACCGGCAGCAGGAGACGGTCTGCGCCAGCATCAGGGCATCATCGTCCACGCAGACGGCAGTCATACGCTTCCTTCCGTATCCTGTGCAACATTGTCTTAAGTATTCCATATCCTGTACCTCAAGGAACCCGATGCTGCGGCATTTCTCTGTCCGCTGACTTCTCCCCTGCGGTCAGGCGGACAGGGCAGCAGCCTCTTCCATATGGGAAGCAGGCCGCTGCCTTTTCATTTGATGAGACGAAGAACGGACCGCCGATCAAAGCAGAGCGTTCTTCGTCCCGTGTACCGATTATCCCTTATCTGTCGTGGTCTCAGTCGTGGTGGTGGTGACGCCATCGTTGCCAACCGTCGTCTCGGTAGTCGTGGTGTTGGTCGTGGTGTTGCCGTCGGCATCGGTCGTGCTGGTGGTCACGGTGCTGGTGCTGGTGCTGGAAACCTGGCAGGCGGCCAGCATAAAGACCATCATCGCAGCAAGCAGCAGAGCAAGCAGTTTTCTGTTCATGAGTTTTTTCATTTTTATATCCTCCTAAAAATATTGGACTTAACAAACGAATCGGCAGCTGTTCCGATTCAAGCCGGATCCGGCCGGAAAGGGCAATCCCCTCATTGGCCGTCCGCGGGCGCTTCCTGGCCCTTGTATACCAGGCACAGCATGGTCATATCGTCAAACTGACTGGCATCGCCGGTAAAGGCATCTACATCCGCCTTGATCCCCTCCAGGATGCCGCGCGGATCCTGACACGGCAGCCTGTTCAGGGCATCTTCCAGACGCTGAAGACCGTAGAATTCTTCCTTCGCGTTGCTCGCCTCCGGTATGCCGTCGGTATAGACAAAAACCGCATCACCGGGAGTCATCTGGATTTCGTAGTCCCGGTATACGAACTTCGGCCGGGCACCGACGACCAGACCGTGTTTGTCCTTCAGGATGCGGAACACACCGTCGCTGCCCCGGATGACAGGATATTCATGGCCGGCATTGGAGCAGGTCATGAGGCCTGTTTCCAGATCCAGAATCCCCAGCCACACCGTGACAAACATTTTGGATTTGTTGCCGGTGCAGATCTCGGCATTGACAGCGGACAGAATCTCGCTGGGACTGCCGCCCAACTGGGAACGGTAGTTGATGAGGATCTTGGAAGCCATCATAAACAGGGCGGCCGGAATCCCCTTGTCGGAGACATCCGCGATGACGAGGGCGAGATGCCGCTGGTCGATCAGGAAGAAATCATAAAAGTCCCCCCCGACTTCCTTGGCAGGCGTCATACTGGCATACAGATCAAAATCCGTGCGGTCCGGAAATGCGGGAAAACTGTTCGGCAGCATGGCCTCCTGAATCTGGGCAGCCGTGCGCAGCTCGGTATTCACGCGTTCTTTTTCCGCGGTTACCCTGGTCAGGTTCTCGGTATAATCCACAATACGGCCTTCCATGGACCGGATTTCCCGGTACAGGTCACCGATCTCATCGTTGTTTCGGATGTCGAGACTGATGACATCTTCCTTCGTCACGGCCCGATTCTCTGCAGCAAATCCGGTCGCCGCAGAAGAGAGCTTTTTCAGCGGGTGCACCACGGTTTTCCTGAGCACGATCATGCCCACAACGATGGCAACGAGCAAAAGGATAACAACAAGCAGAAGACTCTGCCTCAGAAAGGAAGAACGCTCGGCGACAACCTCGGTCATGTCGATGTCAACGCCGGCAGCTCCCACCACCTCCTTTGTTTCGTGATTGATGACCGGCACCATCGCGGTCATCAGCCAGCCGAAATCCGAATGATAGACAATGGGCGGGATCGCAACATTGCCCGGATAAGCGCTGAATTCCGGGATGGGCGCCTCTACGGTGCCAATGTACAGGAGACCTTCATCGGTATCCGCAATGTTGTAGGTCGTAAGACCGTCGCTGTACTGGTAGTAGGCGGTATCCGCCTCCAGATAATCCACGATCCCCTGCAGGCTGTACTGAATCTGCTCATAATCCGTCCAAAGACTCCAGATGGCGGCAAATTCCTCAGGGCTCAGAGGCTCACCGTTTTCCTTGCGGTTCGCATCAGTCACTTCGGGGTTATCATAATACCATCCCGGCTTGCCTTTCAGCCAGTCTTCAATCAGCTGTTCATTCTTTTCCGCCTCGGCCCGGTCATGAACCGAACGGAATTCCTCTGTGTTGACGGCATTCCAGAAATATCGGAGTTCGTCCGCGTCAACATTGTTCGCACAGGCATCGGCGGCCTTTTTCAGCGCAGCCTCATACCGTTCATCCACGCGCCTGCAGAAGGTATAATAGCTGATTCCCATCAGCCCGAGCGCAACAAGCAGGATGCCGCTGATGACCAGGGCATTGAGTTTGATCTGTACGCTGATTCTTCGCGTCTGCCGTTTCATCCGCATCCTCCTTCCCCACTCTTCCGGCGCGCTGCGGGGATCACACAATCTTCAGAATATCCAGAAACCCGCTGACATCGAAAACGTCACGGATGACATCGCTCACATGGCAGAGCTGCATGGGCTTGTTCTGATCCTCCATCTCCTGCTCGATGGTGAGCAGGACGCGCAGGCCCGCCGAAGAGATGTAGTTGAGCTTTTCGCAATCCAGCGTCAGAGACGAGATGCCGGACAGCAGCGGCTCCATCTCCTCCTGAAAGCCGGCTGCGGTATGGGTGTCGAGACGCCCGTCCAGCAGGACGGTCAGGGCGTCGCCATCCTGTTTTTTTACGGTATTCAGCATTTCATTTCCCTCCTGTATTTGATACTTTTATCAGGCGTATTGGTATCTGCTGCGGTACTTTCTCAAGACGAAAGCCGTGACAAAGCAGCTGATCAGCTCCGCCGCCGGCCAGGCGCACCACAGGCCGGAACCGCCGAACAGCGCCGTCAGGCCGAAGAGGCAGCAGCTCAGCACCACAAAGGAGCGGCTCAGCGACAGGAAGGCCGAGACAAGGCCGTTGCCGAAGGCCGTGAACAGGCCGGAGCCGAAAATGTTGGTGCCGATGAAAAGGCAGGCGGGCAAAGTCAGCAGACAGCCGTAGGATGCGATGCGGTAAAACTCACTGCCCTCGTCAAAGAACAGCCCCACCAGCCAGAAGCGCAGGAGAAACACCAGCAGCATCGTGAAAGCGCCAAGCAGCAGATTCCACCGGATGCACAGGCGGAAGACGCGCTGCCGCATCTCGACATTCCCGCTGCCGTAATGGTAGGAGAAGATCGGCTCCACGGCCGAGGTAAAGCCCATGAAGACCATGGAGATCAGAACCTGGACATAGGTGATCACGGCCAGGGCGCTGACGCCGGTTTCGCCGTAGCAGCGGTAGGCCAGATGATTCATGAACAGGACCGTGATGCCCTCGGCGAGGTTGGAAACCATGTCCGAAGAGCCGTTGAAGCAGATCCCGGCAATCTCTTTCCCGTCCGGCTTGGTCAGCTCGAGATGATAGGAGCTTTTCCGCGCGATCAGATAAAACCAGACGGCGTAGACGATGGTGCTGCTGTAGCCGATGACGGTGGCGATGGCAGCGCCGCGGATGCCCATGTGCAGCTTTGCCATGAACACATAGTCCAGCACGCAGTTGAGCACGCCGCCCACCATGATGACGACGGCGGCCACGACGGTCTTCCCTTCCCCGATGATGAGGATGCCCAGCTCGGACTGCAGAAGGATGGCCAGAGAAAAGGCGGAGAGCGTCATATAGTAGGGACGGAGATAGGCGATATTCCCCGCCGTCGCGCCGCACAGGCGCATGATGGGTTCGGCAAAAATGAGGCAGACCGCGGTGAAGACGATCCCGCAGAGCACGGTAAAGGTCAGCACGCGGGAAAAGGTCTCTCCGGCCTCCTTCCGCTTCCCCTCGCCTACCTTTCTGACGATGACGGCGTTGCCGCCGGTGCCGATCATGATGCCCACGGCGATGAAGAGACTGATGATCGGGTAGTAGAGGTTCACGGCGCTGATGGCCAGATCGCCCACATAGCGCTCAATGAACAGCCCGTCCACCATCTGGTAGACGCCGATAAACACAAAGGTAAAGATACTGGGGGCAACGAACTTCAGCAGCGACCGGGAGGTAAATGCCTGTGAGAGTTCCTGTTCCTGATCCATCGCGCTTACTGCTTTCTGCTGAAGATGCCGGTGAGAATCCGGAAGAAGGATTTGCGGTCTTCGATCTTGGCCCTGATCTCGCCGATGGTCACATCCGCCTGGGAGTTGTGGGTCACCAGGGCCTGGGCAAGCCGGACATACAGGTCCTTGAAGCGCTGGATGCTCTCCTCCCGGTAGCGGCTGGCTGCAAAGTCAATCATCAGCGTGAGGCCTTCGGAGCCATCCAGGATCTCCATATCCAGAATGGTCTGGGAGGCGGCCTGGTTCTGGCGGATATCCACCATCTCGATGTCGAAGCCGTCCATGCCGCCCATGTCGCGGATATCCCGCTGATAGAGCAGGTAGGCACATTCGCTGTCGCCGACCTCGTTGCGGGTGTCCACGTAGGGATAGCAGCTGTACTCGATCCCCTTCTGAACCTGCTCGTGCACGTCGGCAAAGACGTTGCGCAGGGTATCGCCGTCATGGAAGCGCAGGCCGACGGGCAGGTCGCGGAACAGAAGACCCACCGTCGTCATGTTCTGCAAATCCTCCCGGCCGTTGTAGATCCAGGAGAGCTTTACGTCGGGCGTGTTGTTGTAGAAGGAAATCGCCAGCGCCGCCACGGTGATGAAAAACTCGTTGCGGCTGATGCGATAGGCCTTTTCCATGGCGTTCATCTGCGGCTGGAGGATGCCGAGCGGGGCAAGGAGCTCGCCCGTCTCGTTTTCCCGGGACTCATGATCGATCTTTGGGAAGCAGGACCAGGAAACCCCGTCATAGCGGTCTTCAAAGTAGCGGCGGCTCTCCTCGTAGAAAGCGGTGTTCACCGCCTCCTCGCGGCGGCGGAGCATCAGATAGTAGAAGTCCGGATCGGTCTCCATGCCCATATAGGTCCTGGCGATGTCGCTCATGAACACCTTCAGGGAGCTGCCGTCGAAGACGGAATGGTGCACGTCGAAGAAGACATAGCCGGCCTTTTCGGTCTCGAAGACCCTGCAGCGGCACAGCCTGCCGCCGACGATCTTGAAAGGATAGACCAGCGTGTCGCGGACATAGCGGAACTCAAACTCGGTCAGGCGCTCGACCGCGATGTCCCAGCTCTCCTCCGGGTGCCAGCTCTGCACCAGCTCTCTGTCCTTGTTCCAGCGGAATTTCGTCAGCAGCGACGGATGGCGGAGAATGACCTGCTTCAGGGTCTCGGCCATCTTGTGCATGTCGATCATCTCTTTATCCAGCTTCATCATGGAATAGAGATTGTACATGGTGGAATTGGGCGTATAAAGCTGATAGTCGACCATATAGAGCTGCTCGGCGGTGAGGGGATGTTCGGCGGCTCTGGCCTCCTGCTCGAGCACGGCAGGGGTCTTGCCGTCGTTTTCCTTCAGAGAATCCAGGTAAAGCGCGGCAATGTTCTTCGGGGTGCGGCCGCGGAAGATGATCCCCGCGCTCAGCCCTTCCAGAGAGCAGTGGCTGACGACATCGATGGAACCGAGCGAGTCGCCGCCCAGCTCATAGAAATCGTCCTCGATACCGACTCTGTTGAGGCCGAGCACCTCGGCCATTGCGTCGCAGATGGCCTTTTCGGTCTCGTTCGTGGGGGCGACATAGCTGCTCTGAAAGTCCCTGGCGTCCGGTGCGGGCAGCGCCTTGCGGTCGAGCTTGCCGTTGGCCTTGAGAGGCACCGTGTCGATCTTCATGAAGTAGGCCGGGATCATATAGTAGGGCAGGCGCTTGAGAAGCTCTTCCCGCAGCGCGGCAGGGTCAAAGGACACATCCGCCGTGTAGTAGGCGCAGAGGTAGCTCTTCCCCTCTTCCTCAAAGCCGCGGGCCGCGCACCAGTCGATGCCCAGGGCCTGCTTGACGGCAGCCTCGATCTCGGCCGGTTCGATGCGGTTGCCGTTAATCTTGATCATGTCGCCGCTGCGGCCCAGCAGGATAAGGTCGCCGTTTTCGCTGCGGACGGCCAGATCGCCGGAATGGTAAAGACCGCCGGTAAAGGCCTTTGCCGTCTCCTCCGGCAGATTGATGTAGCCGCGGACAAAGGGGTCTTCAAAACAGAGCTCGCCGGTCTCGCCGTCGGGGACCTCATTGCCGTCCTCGCCGAGGAGCCTGACGGCCGTCTCGACCTGGGGTTTGCCGATGGGGCAGGTCTCGTAGGCCCGGTCAATCGGGAAAAAGCCCACCGCAAAGCCGCTCTCACTGCAGGCGTAGATGTTGATGAGGCTGAGATTCTTGTTATAGAGATTGTTGGCGGGCTCGCTGCCCACAAACAGCATGCGCAGGAAGGGGCCCGTGTTGCTGCCGAGCTTGCGCACATAGGACGGCGTCAGGAAGGTGATGGTAATGCGTTTGGTGAGGAAGAACTTGGCCAGCGCCGCGGGATTCTTGATGGTGGAGTAGGAGACGATGTAGTTTCTGCCGCAGTACACGTTCAGCGCCGCCAGAATCACGATGACGGTGGCCACGAAGTTCATCGGGGCCAGGGTGGCAAGCCTGTCCTTCTCGTTGAAGGGGACCTGCCCGTTGATGCGGATCGAGTCGATCGCCCGCTGGAGATTGCCGTACTCGTGCAGGACGCCCTTGGGGCTGCCGGTCGTGCCGGAGGTGTAGATGGCATAGGCGGCATCGTGCTCGTCCGGGTTCTCGTGCCCGGCAAGCGCGGGGAGCGCCATGATCTCGTCCCAGTTCTCGGCACTGATCTCAAGCCTGCAGCCGCAGTCCTCGCGGATATAGCGGATGCGCTCGGGCGCATAGGTGTCCTCCACCAGGGCCCAGGCAGCGCCGGCCTTCCACACGCCGATCATGGCGATGACAGGCAGCACGCCGCGGGGCAGGTTGATGAGCACAAAGTCCTCCCTGCCGATTTTGTTCTCCTTCAGCCAGCTGTATATGCGGCCGGAGAGATCGTCCAGCTGGGCATAGGTGATGCCCTTTGCATGCGCATCGTCAAACAGAATCGGCGCACCCGGGTTCATCCCGGTATAGCGCTGCAGTCTCTCAATGATGGTTTCCAAGGCCATGCCTCCTAAATGTCAACGGTAAAGTCCCAGACATGAAGCGGCGCATCGCCGTCCGCCGGCAGAACATGGCAGACAGTCTGCTCGGGCTCGGCAGGCGCCGTGCCGGTCTCGTCGGAATCGCCGCGGATCAGGCTGACAATGAACATGATGGCGGCAAGGACGAACATGCCGATGGCCATATAACCGAAGATCTTGAAAAAGCCCCGGCGGATCTCCCGTTCATCTTCGCGGTTCTCGGCGCGTATTTCCCGGCGCAGCTCGCGGCTCTCGCTGAGCTGCTTGCCGAGGAAGCCGAAGAAGGAATCGGCAGTGCCCTTCATGTCGATTTTGACCGTGTCCGCATGCTCAATCCTGGCATTCTGGACATTGTAGTTCTGAATCGCCTTGTCAACAATATAGGGCGTATTGCAGTAGGGACAGACCGCGGCATCCTGCGTGGGATCGACCTCAAGCTTTGCGCCGCACTGGGTGCAGACGGCCGGTACCAGCCTGGTTTTCAGATCGTTTTCTTCGCTCATTCCCATGTTCCTCCGTGACCAGAGCAAAACTCTCTGTTTCAAGTATTAACAACATATTTTATCACAGAAAAATCCGGCTGGCAATAACTATTCTTTATTTCGGTACAGCCCGGAGCGTCCGACCGGAGCAGCCTGTTTTTGAGGCTATGTGCGTGATTTGTTGGAAGTTGGTTGGATAAATTGTGATAGAATAAAGTGTCTAATTCTATTGTTTTTCTGGAAGGAGAAAACAGATGAAAAAAATCATCAGCGTTCTGTTGGCAGTATTGCTGCTGGCATCCCTCGGGAGCTTTGCCTTTGCGGACGAGGGCACGGGCTGGGACGATTCGGACGAATATGTCACGATCGACCTGCCGCAGGTCGGCCTGGTTTTCCACTTCCCCTACGATTTGCTCGCAGGATCCCAGGGGCATATCGACGTGGAGTACGGCGATGAGCTCGGCTACGGCGCCGGCGCCTATTACACGGAAATCGGCTACATGGCCATGACCGAGGATGAGTTCAACAACCTGGAAGAGTTTGACGAATCGCGGTATGCGCCTATGGTCGGCTTCGCCTGCATCCGCAACGGCTGCGATCTCTCGGCCTTCAACGACGCCGGCATCTTCATCAACTGGGACAACTCCTGGAGGATGGCAACGACGGGCGACTATACCCACTACCTGATCGTAGGCGGAACGGCACAGGGCGATGAGCTCCCCTACGGCTTCACGGAGCCGTACAGCAGCGAATACTTCGAGCTGGTGCAGACCTTCGTCGATCTGAGCTACAGCAATGTGGAATACGGCATCCCGAAGAATCCGTTTTCCGAGCAGTCCGGCAAGCAGGTCAGCTTCACAACGACGGACCTGAACGGCAACCCCGTCAGCAGTGAGGAGCTCTTTGCGGAGAACGAGGTCACCATGCTGAACTTCTGGGCCACCTGGTGCGGCTACTGCGTGGGCGAGCTGCCCGAGCTGGAGCGGATCAACGGTGAACTGCAGAGCATGGGCTGCGGCGTTGTGGGCGTGCTCACCGACGGGCAGGACGCGGACGATGTGGAAGAAGCAAAGCAGGATGTTCAGGAAGCGGGCGTCACCTATCCGGTCATCCTTGCCCCGGAGAATATCAATGAGCTGTTCGACCTCGGCAACGGGCTCCCGATCACCTATTTCGTGGACCGCAACGGGACCATCGTCGGCGTCCCGGTCAACGGCGCACAGGTGGACGCCTATGTGAAGGCCGTAGAGGACATCCTCGCCAGCAACGCCGCTGCGTAAGGGCTTCTGCGCCCGACTGAAGGGCTGTGCCGCTGCGCGGAAGCGGAGGTGCTACCTCGCACCAGGCTTTGCGCGCCGCGCAAAAATGTGCGGAATGTCATCCGGAGCTTATCCTGCGGCAGGG
>Ga0310694_10006494_pt1 | contig 11055 bp, 14 predicted proteins | sample 174DNAGHGhighgp2_FD_203884 | JGI IMG/M metagenome (GOLD analysis project Ga0310694, IMG submission 203884) | Sheep rumen microbial communities from Palmerston North, Manawatu-Wanganui, New Zealand - 1742 DNA GHGhigh gp2 (v2) (version 2) | ecosystem: Host-associated > Mammals > Digestive system... | reverse complement strand
GCGCACCTATGTGCCGGAGATCCCGATCAGCGTCGAGCAGATCGTACTGAAATGTACGCAGAAGAGTCCGGACCGCCGTTATCAGTCGGCACCGGAACTGATCGAAGATCTGAAACGTTCCCTGATCAGCCCGGACGAGGACTTCGTGCGTATCGATACCAACGATGCCGCGGGAAAGACCCGGGATATCTCCAAGGAAGAGATCAACCAGATCAAGCGGGAGACCAGCCGTCGCGACCGCTATGAAGAAAAGATCCGCACGACGGCGGAGCAGGCGGCGAAACAGGCGGAAGGCCAGCCGGCGGAAGCGGGCTATGAAGGAGAGGGTTACGAACCCGGCTACGAGGGAGACGGGTATGACCCGGGCTATGAAGGCGACGGCTACGGGGAAGAACCTTACGACGATTATCCGGAAGATGATTATAAGAATCCAGCGCTGGTAGCACCGGAGCTGGAGCCGCCCAGGAAAAAGACTTCGGGCACCCAGCAGGGAGCCAAGAGAAGCGGCGGCACAAAGAGCTCCGCAGGCGGCAAAAAGAGCGGCGGTTCCAAAACGGGAGCCAAGAGCGGTGCCTCCAAGGGCGCTGCCGGAAAAGGCGGTTCCTCCAAGGGCGGAGCACACCGGAAAAGCGGAAGGAAAGGATCCTCCGGACGCGGCGGACGGTATGAAAACGATTACGATCCGCGGATCGAGTTTTTGACGACCATACTCATCATCGTGGCGGCCATTGTGGTCGGCTGCATCTTCCTTTATCTCGTGGGCTCGGCAGTGGGCGTTTTCGGGGAAAACGCACGCAGCGGTTTCGGCTCGACGCAGAGCGGATCGGACGGCAGGAAGGCGATCCCCGATGTGGCGGGACAGCCGATGGCAGATGCGACGGCACTTCTGGAGCAGCAGGGTTTTAATGTCCTGACGGAGTATCAGACCTCTGCGGAGATTGCGGAAGGCCGCGTGATCAGTATCAGCCCGGAGGCGGGTGCGATGCTGACGGAAGGCGGGAGCGTAACGATCTATGTGTCCAGCGGCATTACGGGAGCAAGCGTTCCCAACGTGGTGGGCAGGTCCCGTGCGGAAGCCGTGGCAATGCTGGAAGGGGACGGATTTACGGTAGAGGTTCTCCGCGAGAACTCTACGGCAGTCGATAAAGATACGGTCATTTCCCAGGATCCCAAGGCGGACAGCAGGATTGCCAGGGGCGGGACGATCACGATCTATGTGAGCATCGGTACGGAGAGCAGCGAGGTCGTGGTTCCGGATATCAAGGGAAAGCCCGAGGAGGAAGCAATCGTCCTGCTCGAAGAGGCGGGGCTGATCCCCAATGCCGTGGGCGAGGAGTTCAGCGATACCTATACGGAAGGAACGGTCTCGTACCAGAGCTATCCGGCCGGGGCGACGGTAGGCGTCGATACGACGGTCGACTACCGGATCAGCAAAGGTCTGGATACCGTATATTACAATGTGAATTATACCGTGCAGGCACCGGCGGATTATGCGGGCGGAGATTTCTATGTCGAGATCGTGGGCAACGATCCGGCGGCGACCCAGGTCTACGGTCCGGTCCGGCACAGTGCTTTCCCGGTTGATATTAACGTGACGGGACTGAACAATATCTCTTCCGGCCACATGGTGATCCACTACAATGTCAATGTGGAGCAGCAGGTGGAGGATGCCAACGGGAACATCACGGTGCAGAATGTCATCACCAACAAGGATTCGGCGCCGGTCACGATACAGTTTACCAAAGCTCAATGACGGAACAAAGCGGACGTATCGTCAAGGGGATCGGCGGATTCTTCTATGTATCCTGCGGTCACGTCCTGTATGAATGCCGTGCGCGGGGAGTCCTGCGAAAGGAGAAGGTTAAGCCTCTCGTCGGGGATTACGTGAAGATCGCGGTCACGGACCCGGAAAAGCAGACCGGGAGCGTGGAAGAGGTTCTGCCGCGCAGGAACGTGCTCATCCGTCCGGAAACAGCAAACGTGGATCAGGCACTGGTGGTCTTTGCCTGTACCTCCCCGGAGCCGAACTTCGTTCTGCTGGACCGTTTTCTGATCAGCCTGAAAAGCCAGGAGGTTTCCTGCCTGCTTTTGTGGAATAAAAAGGATCTGGTCAGCGCGGAAGAAGCAAAACGTCTTTGCGGGATCTACGAATGGGCCGGAGTCGGGGTGCGCTGTATCAGCGCAAAATCTCCGGAAGATGTGGAAGCGCTCCGGCGTGAACTGCACGGGAAAACGACGATCCTGGCAGGTCCCTCCGGTGTCGGAAAATCCACATTACTGAATGCCCTTTGCAGTGAAGCCGCGATGGAGACCGGCGAGATCAGCCGGAAACTCGGACGCGGAAAACATACCACACGTCATGCGGAGATCTTTACAATCGACGAAGAAAGCTTCCTGTGTGACACCCCGGGATTTACCGCACTGGAGCTCCCGGAACTGGAGGCGGGGGAGGTTTCGGAGTTTTATCCGGAGATGACGGAGCATGCGGGGAAATGCCGGTTTCAGCCCTGCAGCCATACGCACGAACCGGGATGCGCCGTACAGGCACTTGTCGGGGACGGCGGGATACGCAGGGAGCGTTATGCTTCCTACTGTACGATCTATCAAGAGCAGAAGGAAAGGCGGAAATACTGATGCAGGTTCATTTGGCTCCATCCATACTGTCAGCGGATTTTATGTGTCTGGGGGATCAGGTAGAAGCCATTGCCGCCGGAGGGGCGGATTATCTGCATTTTGATGTGATGGACGGGCTCTTTGTACCGTCCATTTCTTTCGGGATGCCGGTGTTGAAAACGGTCCGGAAAGGAACGGATCTTTTTCTGGATGTGCATCTGATGATCGATCGGCCGGAACGCTATATCAAGGAGTTTGCGGAAGCAGGGGCGGATGGGATCACGTTTCATTTCGAGGCGACCCCGGATCCGATGCAGGTCATCCGCCGGATTCGGGATGCGGGAAAGCGGGTCGGTATGGCGGTGAAGCCGGCGACCGCACCGGAAGCGGTACGGGAGTATCTGCCGCATCTGGATATGATCCTGGCCATGACGGTAGAGCCGGGTTTCGGCGGTCAGGATGTGCTCTGGCCGTGTGTGGATAAAGCGGCGCAGTTCCGCCACTGGATCGCTTTAAGCGGACTTAACTGTGACGTGGAAGTGGACGGCGGCGTCCGCAGCGACAATGTTGCGCGGATGTGTGATGCGGGAGTCAATGTCATCGTGGCAGGATCGGCGGTATTTTGCGGAGATGTAGCCGGAAATACCCGCTCATTGCTGAAGACGATGAAAAAATACGAATCATAAAACAAAAGACGGAGGATACCATGAGCGCAAAAACAATGATCGAAACCAGATGTGTCCAGGGAGGCTACCGGCCGGGAAACGGTGAGCCGAGGCAGATCCCCATCATCCAGTCGACGACGTTTAAGTACAATACCAGTGCGGATATGGGGAAACTCTTCGATCTGGAAGCGGAAGGATATTTCTATACCAGACTGCAGAATCCGACGAACGACTATGTGGCTGCCAAGATCACGGAGCTGGAGGGCGGTACCGCAGGGATGCTGACAAGTTCCGGCCAGGCGGCAAATTTTTTTGCGATCTTCAATATCTGCGAGAACGGCGGACATGTCGTGGCGTCGTCTTCGATCTACGGCGGTACGTTTAACCTGATTGCCGTGACTTTGAAAAAGATGGGCATCGAGACAAGCTTTGTCTCCCCCGACTGTACGGAGGATGAGCTGAATGCGGCTTTCCGGGAGAATACGAAACTGGTCTTCGGAGAGACGATCGCAAACCCGGCCCTCACGGTGCTGGATATCGAAAAGTTCGCGAAAGCCGCACATGCCCACGGGGTTCCCCTGATCGTGGATAATACCTTCCCGACGCCGGTGAACTGCAGGCCGATCGAATGGGGCGCGGATATCGTGACGCATTCGACGACGAAGTATATGGACGGACACGGAGCGGCGGTAGGCGGTGCCATCGTGGATTCCGGAAAGTTTGACTGGATGGCAAATAAGGAACGTTTCCCGGGTCTGACGGAGCCGGACGATTCCTATCACGGGATCATTTACGCAGAGCGCTTCGGACAGGAGAAGGCATTCATCACCAAGGCAACCTCGCAGCTGATGCGTGATTTCGGCTGCATCCAGTCGCCGCAGAATGCATTTTACTTGAATCTCGGCCTGGAGTCCCTGCATGTGCGCGTGCCGCGCCATGTGGAAAATGCCACGGCGGCAGCGGAGTTCCTGGAGAAGCATCCGAAGGTTGCTCATGTAAGCTATCCGGGGCTTGCCTCCGATCCGTATTTCGAGCGGGCAAAGAAGTATATGCCGAACGGCACCTGCGGTGTCGTATCCTTTGAACTGAAGGGCGGCCGTGAAGCGGCGGAACGCTTCATGGGGAAACTGAAGATCGCTGCGATCGAGACCCATGTCGCGGATGCGAGAACCTGCTGCTTAAATCCCGCGACCTCCACACACCGGCAGATGACGGATGAGCAGCTTGCGGCGGCGGGGATCCCTGCCGGGCTCGTACGCGTTTCCTGCGGACTCGAGGGTGCACAGGATCTGCTGGATGATTTTGCACAGGCACTGGAAGACTGACGGGAAAACGGAAGGAAGAAAAGATGAAAGTAAAGAAACTGGTACCGGAAGCGATCCTTCCGACCTACGGGACCGAGGATGCCGCGGGGATGGATCTGTATGCCGCATCGGAAGCGGAGATCGCTCCGCAGGAGACGGCGATGATCTCCACGGGAATTGCGGCGGAGATCCCGAAAGGCTATGTGGGCCTGGTCTTTGCCAGATCGGGACTGGCCTGCAAACAGGGGCTTGCACCGGCAAATAAGGTAGGTGTCATTGATGCGGACTATCGGGGCGAGATCAAGGTCGCGCTCCATAACCATTCGAAGGAGACGAAACAGGTAAAGGCCGGGGACCGGATCGCTCAGATGGCCATCCTGCCGTATCTGAAAGTCGAGATCGAGGAAGCGGAGGAACTCTCCGATACGGACCGCGGAGCGGGCGGCTTCGGAAGTACCGGAAGATAGTACGGAGATTTTGTTGAGGCAGTGAGCGGTTCTCTCCTTGCGTGCATCCGGAAAGTATTATATAATCCTTGCATAAGGATATCGCCTGAGAAAGGATCTGACCTATGGATTACAATTTTGAGAAGGAAGTACTGACGATCAGAATGCCGGGGAGAGTCGACGGGAAGAATGCTCCCGCCGTCCAGGAAGAGATCCTGACCCTTTGCAAGGAGCATCCGTTCCGGGAACTGGTCATCGACTGTGACGATCTGGTCTATATCTCCAGCGCAGGTCTGCGCGTTTTATTAAGCCTGAAAAAAACGCAGATGCTTCTGACCGAGGTTTCGCAGGATGTTTACGACATCTTTGAGACCACCGGTTTCTCTTCGATCCTGAATATCCGGAAGAAAATGAAGAGCGTTTCCGTCGAGGGCTGTGAGGTCGTCGGTTTCGGTGCGACCTGTAAGGTGTACCGTGTGGATGACGAGACGGTCTATAAGGTTTATAACGATGTCACCGATGCTGAGAAAGTGGAACGGGAGCGGAATATCTCGAGGAAAGCTTTCTTGATGGGGATCCCGACGGCAATCTCCTATGATATCGTCAAAGTCGGGGATACTTATGCGACGGTATTCGAGATGCTCAAAGCGCATTCCTACCGCGAGCTGCTCGTGAATGAACCGGAACGGATGGATGAGTATCTGGATACCTATACCGACGTCCTGAAAAAGATCCATGAAACAGAGGTGAACGATCCGGATTTCCCGTCCTGCAAAGAAGAGATGATGGGACGGTGCGAGCGTTTAAGATCCCTGCTCACGGAAGAAGAGTTTGAGACCCTCATGGAGAAGTTCCGGCAGATCCCGGAGTCCGATCATATGATCCACGGGGATTATCATATCGGGAATATCATGTATAAAGACGGCGAGATCATGCTGATCGATCTGGAGTCCCTTTCCAAGGGCATTCCGGCCTTTGATATTGCGGCAATGTATGTTGCGTTCCGGGGCTTCCCGGAGGCGGAGCCGGGGAATCTGGAACAGTTCTTCGGGATCAGTGATGAAATGGGAAAACGCTTCTACGAAGGTTTCCTTGACCGGTACTTTGCAGGCCGGCCGGAGGAGGAACGCAGGGAAACACTTCACTGTGCGGATCTGCTTGCCTGCACGCGCATCCTGACCATGGTACAGGGCTTTAAGGATAAAACGAGGAAGGACAGGATCACGGAGGTATTTTTACCGAGGCTGAAAGAGCACCTGCAGGAAAGCGGGAAGTGATAAAAGGAAAGGCGGGTAAAGAAGGATGCAGTCAGAACGGATCATTTTAAATAACGACGGGGCCGGACTGGAAGAGGCACTTGATCTTACAACAAAGTTTGCGGAAGAGCAGAAGCTGAACCGTAAGGACGGGATCCATTTACGACTCCTCGGAGAGGAACTGTTCGGCATGGTGCGTGCGGTCACGAATAAGTTTTCCGCCGAGTACTGGATCGAGCGTACGGACGGCCTGGTCACGCTCTACCTCGAGGCAGAAACCGAGATGGATCTGGAAAAGAAACTGAGTCTCGTGGAGCTCTCCTCCCGCTGCAAAAATGAGGCGGCAAAGGGGCTGATGGGAAAGATCCGGGATATCTTCGAGTTCGTTCTGTTTCCTCCTACGACCGCCGCCGATATGTATCAGGTGGCGCAGATGCAGGCAAATAGCATGACGATGATGGGAAGCTACATGGGAGCACTTGCGACCGATTACATCTGGTCACTGGAGCAGTATCGTTATGATGTACGGGATGCGGGTGAGGAAACGGAAGCCAAAGAGGCGTGGGATGAACTGGAGAAATCCGTGGTCGCAAACCTTGCGGACGATGTCCGTGTGTGGGTCAAAGGAAACCGGGCGCGTCTTGTGATCGAGAAGAAGATCTCCGGATGATCCGGCTGATCGTTACGGATATGGACGGATGCCTGCTGGACGGCGCCGGGAAACTGCCGCCGGACTTTCGCAGGGCATACGGTCTGATCCGGGAAAAAGATGTCGTTTTCGCCGCAGCGAGCGGAAGGTCGCTGGATGGCCTGAAAAAACCTTTCGGGGAGTTCGCAGACGGGATGACCTTTATCACCGACAACGGGGCAAGGGTCTTTCACCGGGGAGAACTCCTTTTTCAGGAAGCGCTGGATCCCGAAGACGTGAGACCGGCGTTGGAGGAGATCCGGCGGATCGACGGGCTGGTATGTCTCGCCTGCGGGGAAGAAAAGATCTGGACGGAACAGCCGGAGCGTATCACGGGATGGGCTGAGCAGGAGATACGGAAGTATTATCCCGTTCTGCACGAATGTGATCTGACCGATGTTCCGGAGGCCGTGATCAAATTTGCAATCCTTTACTCCGGGGATATCGAAAAAGATATTTATCCCGGTCTGAAACAGTTCGATAACGAAAGGCTCCGGGTACAGGTAACGTCCTTCCCTTGGATCGATATCTATGCAAAAAATGTCTCCAAGGGAAGCGGTGTCGGAAAGCTCCGGGAAAAACTCGGGATCCTCTCTTCGGAAACCGCAGTGTTCGGAGACTATCTGAACGATCTTTCCATGGCCGACTATGCGGACCATTCCTATGCACCGGCCAATGCACACCCGGAAGTCTTAAAACGCTATACGGAGGTTATCCGTCCGAATACCGAGTACGGGGTGACGGCAAAGATGATTGAACTGCTGGAGCAGGCATAAACAATAAACGAGGAGGCAGAAGATGAAGTTAGCGACGGCATTATCGGAACGAGCAGATTTACAGCGCAGGATCTCGGAACTTGGTGGCAGACTGAATAACAACGCAAGGGTGCAGGACGCGTGCGGGGTTCGACTCCCTTTTCGTATCGGGTATGCTCGGTAATGTTACAAACGTACATTCATTGGGTATTGTTACTACCTATTGTCAACTGTCGGACGAGGGCGGGCACGGGGATATAATTTTCGGAGGATGAAAACGTGAAAAACACTGTATCGAAGCTTTCGGTGCTTATATTGACAGCGCTTTTCCTGACCGCATGCGGAAAGAAAAATGAAACTGCTGATCCGGAGAGCGGGATCGTTATGGAAGGCGCGGAAGAGGTTTCGGAAGAAGCGGAAAAGGAAGAAGAAATAGAGGCCGCGGGATCCGGGGAAGAGGAAGCGGCGGAGAAGGCGGCGGAAGACGCCGATGCATCTGCGAAGGATGAGGATGCGGACGAACAGGTGGATAGGGTGGATAGTACTGCTGAAAAGTCAGCAGATGAATCATCCGTCTCAGAGAATAACGTAAATGCTTCTGCAGATCAGAATACATCCGATGAAAAAGAGGACAGGAATGCTTCTGCCTCGGATAATGCGCAGCCGGTTCAGCCGGGGCTGGCCGCACAGCTGAACACAGGAAACGGACAGACGACACAGCCTGCTACGGACACTCAGCCGGCCGGAGATAACAGCCAGACGACGCAGCCGGCAGATCCTCAGCCGGTTACGATTGACCAGCCTGCAGTCCAGCAGCCGACATCGGAACCGGCTCCTGCTACAAGATATCAATACCACCATCCGGAGGCGGCGAATATGACGCTTACGGAAATTGACTTTATGATCGCACCGTATCTCGGAGATGACGGGGTATGGCACTGGAGAGAGGATTCTGCCCTTTGGGACGAAGATTATATGACCAGATACCAGGAGGCGGTCGACAAGGGCTGGGATATTCCCTGGTAAGATAAGATTTGGAGATAAGGAAGTCCCCCGGGATGAAATCCCGGGGGATTTTTTGATTTAAGTCCCGGCCTTTTTTTGCCTTGAATATCTCTTGCCATGCAGCATGCATTTATCGTATATTAATAATGACGTTACCCGTCTAAACCTATTTATGGAGGGAAGCAGTATGAAACTTACAGAACAGGTCAAAGACAAGATCAATAATGCAAAATCGGAAGAAGAAGTAAAGGCCATCCTTGAAAAAATCAAGGGGGGGTGGAGAATGCAGGCCTGATCCTTGATGATGAGGAACTGAACCGGGTGGCAGGCGGCGGGAAATTACCGTCCGAATTTTTCGGTGGACATTTTGTGTAAGGATAAAGGGATGAAAAAATGAAAGAGGCAATGAAGGGCATTTACGACAATCTGACGGACGAGCAAAAAGAAAAATGGAATGCCTGCGAGAAGGAAGAGGAGTTTAGAAAGTTCCTGAACGAGGAGGGCATAGAACTTCCGGATGAACTGATGGATGCGGCTGCAGGGGGATGGAAACCAGATTGGGCTCCTGCACCTCATATACAGCAAGGCGAAATCCCTTGAGTTTGGTTCATGAGGACAGATAACTCCATTTTGATAAAGGTCTGCATCCTGCTGTATGCAGTCATTCTTGTCGTCTTTATCGGACGAATTCTTTACTTCACGGATGTACCGGCTTTTTGCGATGCCGTCGGAGAAGAGGCTTCGCATGATTAGCCCGCAGGGTGGATCTTGGAGTCCGGGGAAATCGTGGATCTGCAAGATATCTCTGCCGGAGGGATGGGCGGCAGTTATTCTGTATCCAAGGTCCTTCCGGACAAAATGCTTGAGACGGATTCGGTCTGTCTGTCGACCAGTAATCTTAAGCTTGATGTCTATGCTGAGGATGATCTGATTTATTCCTAAGCCCTTTCCGTGGTCATGGTGATCACCGGCCTTATCCTTACGGCAATCTTCCTGATGGTCTATCGGACGTCAAAGATGCTCCGCTCTCTCTGGGCGCTCGGACTTTCGGCAGTGCTTTTCGGTATATGGAGTTTGTGCGATACCGGCATGCTGCAGCTCGTTTCGGGCATCACATACGCCTGCAGGGAGATCGTATATATGATGCCGCACCTGACGGTTTTCCCGATGATCTTCTTTGTCAACTATTTTACCAGACCCAGGCGGAGGATCTATCTGTATATGGCATTTGCGGTCTCCGTTCTGAGTTTCGGCTGGCAGTTCTGTTCGAAATCTTTTCTTGGTGCGGACATCGGGATGATGAGCGGCGCGATCTACTTTTCGTTTCTCTCAGAGCTCGTGCTGATGATCATACTCATCGTGGATAATGAACTGGTCTGCAGGAAAAAGAAGGTGTCATCCAACCTCCGGCATTTCTATGTCGGGGCGGGGATCCTGATCACGACTGCCTTTATCGATATCATCCGGTATGCTGTCGGTACAAAAGTGTCCATAGGGCGCGGTACCTGGTTCCGCTTCGGGCTGATCTTACGGCCGGGCATGTGGACGCCATGGAAAACATCCTGGGCGATAATGCGATGGACAATGTGGTTGGCGGGGGTCTCGTACCACGACCATCAATGATCGCGGGGAGAACCGACCAGGAAGGTCCGGAAAGCTGCATTTATCACAAACGAACCTGACCGGAGAATACGGAAGATAAGGGGATGTTCATGTTACAATACCCGTGTTCAAATGGGAAGAAGAGGAGGTACGTTATTATTACCCTGAAACGTAATCTTACGAAAAAAGATCATCCGGAGACAGTGTTATGAACATTCGTAAAACACGGAAGGTCGTTTTTACAGAGATTTTTTCACAGACTCGAAAACTCTTAAAGCTTTTGCTGTTACCGGTTGCTTTTGTTCTGTTCTTTACGAGGTGGGCATTGGAGGCTTCGGTGAAGCTGACAGGATGGGGTTAGTGGAACGATGTTTTGATCTGAGCAAGGAATTTTTCAGCTATAGGAGTAAAGGATGGGAATTTGTGCCAGATCAAGTATAGTTCAGATGTCTGCTTCGGAGATAATGGACGAAATACCAGACCATTCTCATCTGAGCATTCGACCAAATGATTAAAAGTCAGGAGGATTCCGAGACCTTCCTGCGCAAAAAGAGATCCGTTATAAGACAGGCGGAATGAACCTTCAAGATGCAGTCTTTCAAAATCATCACCGGCCCAGGCTGGTATTTCATTGTTCCAGCTCTGCTCGGAACAGAAGAGAGGCTGCCCGATGAGATCTTTTACCTTAATGGATTTCTTCATGGCAAGAGGATGGTCTGAT
>Ga0310694_10006492_pt1 | contig 11057 bp, 12 predicted proteins | sample 174DNAGHGhighgp2_FD_203884 | JGI IMG/M metagenome (GOLD analysis project Ga0310694, IMG submission 203884) | Sheep rumen microbial communities from Palmerston North, Manawatu-Wanganui, New Zealand - 1742 DNA GHGhigh gp2 (v2) (version 2) | ecosystem: Host-associated > Mammals > Digestive system... | reverse complement strand
CCTTTGTCATTACGTTTTATCCCGAAAAAGTACAAAACAGTAAAGGCCAATGGGAAGAGACAACTTCTCCGTTTGATGTGCGTACTTTTGAGCAATTAAACACGCAACGTATTTTACAATTTAACTCCAAGAAATTATCTCATTTAGCCGGATTTGATTTACAAGTAAAAATTCCAAATCCCTAGGCGTTATATTCGTAAAATAGGTTGGATACATTATGAATAAACTGTTTTCTTCTCGCTTGCACCGATTGAAAAAATTACCGCTACTTCACACAGAGAAATATGTTTTTCTGCGTGGGGCTTTGGCACAATGGTGGCTTAATAAACAACACCTTCCCGCTGATTTTGCGCCCGATATCCCCGCCGATTTTTTATCCCTTTATCCCCGCGTGGAAAATATATTGGCCGACAGACGGCCCGGGTTAGAAGGAACAAGAAGTACGATCACCCCCGAAATCATCGCCTTAATTAGCGAAAAATACGCCCCCGGTACCGAAAACGCCGACGGCGTTTTTTATACGCCGTTTGCTACCGCCCGACAACTGGTGCAAGAAACACTGCTGGCGTGGCTAAAACTTCATCATTTTGTATCGGCTTCGGTGCACACGTTAGATGCCTCGCAAATTGACCCGCAAGAGTATCAACGCCTTACTAACGCGCTAACGCAACTTACCATTTGCGATCCGGCCTGCGGAGCGGGGGGACTTCTAATTGCGTTTTGGCTGGAACTGGCCGACTTGCTCCACGCTATAAACCCGCAAACAGATTATGCCCAATTACTTTATGATATCGCCGCTCACAATTTGTACGGGGTGGATATTAACCCGCACGCTTTGGACGATTTACGCTTGCGCATGGGGTTAACTTTAGCCGCCTTTCACAAGCCGCTTCCCGCACGGTTAAATTTGATGGAGGCCGATGCGTTGGCCGGATGCCCGCCCCAACGGTGGAAAGAACATTTCCCCGGCGTATTTGAACGCGGCGGCTTTGATATTTATGTGGCTAATCCGCCGTATATCGGACAGAAAAACCACAAAGAAATTTTTACCGCTTTGCGTGAAAACCCGTACTGGCAAAAGTGGCTTATGCCTAAGAGCGACCTGTTATACTTATTTTTTCATCTGGCATTTGATTTACTGGCCCCCGACGCAGTAGCGGGCTTATTAACCACGGCTTATTTTACGCAAGCGGCAGCCGCCAAACCGCTTCGCCAACGGTTGCAAGAAGAAAGTAATGTACTGCGGCTTATTGATTTTGGGAACGAAAAATTATTTACCGATGCACAAGGCCAGCACAATTTAATAACCATTTTTACACCGCAAAAAACAGTTAACACACCCTGTATATGCGGTTTGAAAAATACGCCAAAAGCACAAGAAGATTTATTTTCCGGCGCACATATATTTTTAGACACACAAATTATCTCTGCCGACTTAAAATCAGCCCTTGGCAAAATGGCCGCCATTTCCAAACGCTTAAAAGATTGCGCGCTTGTTTCCAGCGGGCTGATGACCGGGTACGACCCTGCTTTTATCCTTACGGCCGAGCAAGCCCAAGCCCTAGACCCCAACCGGGCCGAGCGAAGAAAATTAAAACCGTTGTTCAAAAATTCAGACATTTGTCCGTACGCTACCGCCAAACTACCGCGCTTTTATCTGATTGATATATTTTATCCGCGCGACCGTGATATTAACATGACCCATTATCCGCATTTTGCCGAACACCTGGCTAAGTTCAAAAAAAAATTACTGGCCCGCAAACAAAATAACAACGGCATACAACATGCCCTAGAACAGGGAAAGTATTGGTTTGGCTCGGTGCGACGCAAAATAACTTTTGAGGATAAAAAACTTGTTTTACCGCACCGTGCCCGCAAGAACATTTGTGCGTACGCGCCGGGGGCATGGTACGCCAGTTCCGACGTGTATTTTATTACCCAGCCCGGCGAGGGAATTTCGTTATGGTATTTGCTGGCGCTACTTAACAGCAAGCCGTACTATGCGTGGCTGTTTTATAACGGAAAACGAAAAGGCAATTTATTGGAATTGTACGCCCAACCGTTGGGCGAAGTTCCTATCCCCGATGCTCCGCCGCTGGTGCGGCAAGAATTGGAGCAACTGGCGAAACAAATCCACAAAAGAAAACTCCTCTACCGTGACGCCAAAAAAGGGCCCGAACAAACCCAAATAGACAATTTGGTGTGCACGCTTTTTAATTTTACGCTGAAAGAAAAACAGACAATCTTGTCTTTTACGGGATTATAACTGTAAAAACCACTTGCTAAAACAGGTTTTTTATTCTATGCTATAGGGGTAGTTTGATTACACCAAAGGAGAGAAATATGCAAACATATCTTTTAGACCCTATTCTCAAGCATTACGTTGATTTTAAGGGCCGCGCCACCCGCAAACAGTTTTGGTTATTCACGCTGTTTTTGTTTGTGGCTATGATGATTATCGGAATTATTTTCGGTATCGCAGGCGTATCGGAATCAGCCGCCAATAACATTAGTTTGATTCTTCAAATCGCCCTTTTCTTGCCGTCTCTGGCGATTGCGGCGCGACGTCTGCGTGACGGAGGGTTTAGCCCGTGGCTCTTACTGCTGGGGCTTATTCCGATATTAGGTTGGTTGGTATTATTAGTTTTCTATTGCTGGCCGTCTAAAAACTAGCACTTAGTTTATCAGGAAATACCGCTCCTTGTGGGGGCGGTATTTTTTTGCGTTTATTTTATAATTCTTTTTCAAGCGCGGCAAAAAATTCCGTCGCTTTTTGCGGGAAATAATAATCGGTAATACTATTGGTAAAAGATGACGGTTGCGGGTTTACCTCAATAATTTTGGCGCCAAACTCTTTGGCAATTAACGGCATACCGCACGCGGGCATCACTTGTCCCGCCGTACCCACCACAATCATCACGTCGCAATTTTGCGCTAGCGTAAGCGAATTTTGATACGCGGCAGGGGGGATCCCTTCGCCGTAAAACACAAAGTTCGGTTTTAGCACACCGCCGCAAGAACAACAAGGCGGGTCAGCAGATAAATCTATATCGGCCAGTTTGTATTGTTTGCCGCACCGCACGCACGAGAGCGTGTAAATCGTCCCGTGAAATTCCTGCACGTTTTTACTGCCGGCTTTTTGGTGGAGCCCGTCAATGTTTTGCGTGATGACGCCCTTAAAATTGCCGCGTTTTTCTAATGCGGCCACCACTTCGTGCGCTTTGTTGGGCGCGGCGTCGTGCATATCGTTAAAGAAAATCTTTTTCATTTCGCGCCAACTCTCCTGCGGGTTAGCCATAAAGAAATTGATTTCAATATATTTTGGGTCGTACTGATTCCATAACCCGCCCGCACCCGTAAACGGCGCGATACCGCTTTCCACGCTAATACCCGCCCCGGTAAAAACAACGCCGTACGAGGCGTTTTTGATGAGTTTAACTGCCTCTTGAAAATCACTCATAAATTACTCCTTTCTTGCATAGTAACATTTTGACACACGGCAAGCAAATAGTTGTTGCAGAATAACACAAAACCCCTTAGCAAAAGATAACATCAACAGCAAACAGAGGTCCGAGGCCTCACGCCCGTGCGGCGAGCACCCCGGCAAGGGGGTTGACACATCAAAAAAAAAAACGATAATAAAGGGACGGTAAAAAATATAAATCAAACAAAGACGTCATTCCAAACTTGATTTGGAATCTCACCTTGTTTCCGTTTTTAGAAAATTGTGAGATCCTGAATCAAGTTCAGGATGACAACATTATTTAAGGAGAATTTTATGAACAACACAAAAGCATTTACACTTATTGAACTTTTAGTAGTTGTCCTCATCATCGGCATTTTGGCGGCGGTGGCGTTGCCGCAATACCGTAAAGCGGTAGTCAAAAGTCATTATGCTACCATAAAAAATTTGCTGACAAATATCGCTCAAGCCCAAGAAACCTATTATTTGGCCAACGGACGATATGCAACCGATTTTGATGAATTAGATATAGGGATGCCCTCCGGGAAAATTGAGACAAGTTCCAATAGTGCCGGATATAAATATGACTGGGGACTCGTAGTCTGTACTTCGATAGGTTGTTATATCCGTTATCAAGGTAATGGCGTTTCTTTACAGTATGGATTTTATTACCCGCATTGGGAAGATGAAAGAGCGGGTATACGTTATTGTATATCGGAGGGAAACTCCAATCTTTCTTCTTTAGGCGCACAAATTTGCCAAACAGAAACAGGGAAAAAAGAAGCCGATGCAACCAGCCAAGGAAACTGGTTGGAATATCGTTATTAAATTTAACAGGCCCGAAGATTTTTTCTTCGGGCCTGTTCGTTCTATCAAGTCATCCCGCAGAGTCGGTATGCGGGATATAAAGTCCTTATTGATAACCGCCTCTATACCCCGCATTAAAACACTGCGGGGTGACGAGAGGCGGTTGTTACGGAACGGCACTGTTTTATTTTCTTACAAATGCACGTGGCCGTGGCAGAGCATACACACCGCCGCCACCGCAAATAACACAAGTAGCACCATCACTACTTTTTCGCCGCCTGTAAACACCGGTTTATCCGGCTCCTGCTCACGCCGAGCGCGCATAAACACCGGGATACCCACCGCCAGGAAAATTACCGCCATAAACAGGTATTTTAACCCCGCCGCGTACAAGAGCCACACCGCATACGCCGTGCCCATAATAGACGTAAACAGCGCGGCCGCGCGCCCGCTAGACGTAATTTTGGCATATTCGCCGTCTTCTACAAGTTTCCACAAATAGCCGGTACTCGCCAAATACGCCGGCAGTACCATGACCCCCGTAATGGAAAGCATGGTGTTCCACGCGTTGTTGGAAAAATACACCATTAAAATTGCCAGTTGCATAAGCGCACTCGTTACCCACAAAGACACGCTCGGCGCGCCCGCGTCATTTTGTTTGGCAAAGATTTTAGGGAACGTACCGTTTTCAGCCGCGGCTGCGGGAATTTCTGCCGCAATCATCGTCCACGCAAGCCACGAAGATAACACCGCAATCAACAGCCCGCAGTTCATAAACACCGCGCCCCACGGCCCGACCACTTTAGCAAGCACTCCCGCTGTGGACGGGTTGGCAACCGCCGCAATTTCCGCTTGCGATAAAAACCCAAACGGCAGTACGGAAAGCCCGATATAAATAACTAAACAGCCCACAAAGCCCAAAAATGTGGCCTTGCTGACCGCCGCCTGACTTTTGGCCCGGTTAGAAAGCACTACTGCGCCTTCTATACCGATAAACGCCCACAACGTAACAAGCATGGTGCTTTTAAGTTGCGCGGGCAAATTGCCAAGCGACTTGCCGTTTTCAATAAGGTGTCCCCAAAAGTTCGTGTCAAATTTTTGCCAATGAAACGCAAAAAGCAAAATCAAACAGAACAGTAACAGCGGCACGAGTTTACCAATCGTACCGATAATATTTAGCACGGCGGCTTGTTTGACACCGCGCAGTACGATCCAGTTAAAACCCCAAATCAGTATCGAGCCACACACGATAGACAACAGATTATTTCCGCCTGCAAAATGCGGGGGGAAAAAGTAATTTAAGGCGTCCATGGTAATTACAGCATAGCCCACGTTGCCGAAGATTTGGCACAGCCAATATCCCCAACCGATTGTAAAGCCCACATACGGCCCGAATCCGTCGCGCGCATACATATAAATACCGGACGTCAAATCCGGCTTCACGCGCGAAAGTACGCTAAACGTGTTGGCGATAAAATACATCCCCACGCCGGTAATGAGCCACGCAAGTAACACCGCCCCTGCGCTAGCTCCGGCAGCCATGTTTTGGGGGAGGGAGAAAACCCCGCCCCCAACCATGGAACTAATCACAATACACGCAAGACCAATTACTCCCAGTTTCGCGGCAGCTTGATTTTTTTCTCCCATATTTATCCCCCGAAAAAACTATTTCACATTTACCGGCTCGGCAAATTTGAAATTCAAGAAACCCATACACGTCAAGCAATACGCAAACGGTTGGGTGATGTTGATGTAGTTGTGCCAGATTTGGAACTCGCTATGTTTTTCCACCCCGCGGATTTCCAACTCGTGCTTGAGCGACTTATTAAGCCACATGTGCGCGTGTCCGGACGCAATTTCATCGTCAATAGGCGTATCAAAATACTCCACATACTCCGCGGCCCAACCGCCGATCAGTTTGCCTTGCGCGTCTTTGCCCCAGCAAACGCCCACGCCGGTGGCGATGGCTTTGTGTTCTTCCATACGTGCCCCGTTCCCGGCGATAATCGTTTCCAAAACCGCGCCATGTTTGAAATACGGCGTTACTTGGTCCACCGGTACAATGTTGTTGTGTAATTCTTTGGGCAGTACCGAGGTATAAGGCACAATGTTGAAGTTTTCAATTTTTGCTTGCATCAGGGCCGAGTCGTAGCAGAACGTCTCAAACGGTTGCGGCGGGATACCGTCGCAGGCCTGTCCCGCGCCGCCCGTAATAAAAGCAAGCGTCGGATAACGTGTTCCTAATACTAATTCATTTTTTTCCATAGTTTTTTCTCCTTAAAGTTACAGCATAATCGTGGTACGTAAACTGACCACCGTTACTTCATCACGCGACGTGTTCAACCCCGCTTTGGGATAGAATTGCACGTCGGGCGTAATGGTAATCCAGTTGCCGATACCCCAAATCCATTGAAGTTCTAACGCCATTTCGTTGTCGCGCGCATTGACGGGATAGCCAAGCCCCGCCGCACTTAAATCGTTATACGCTATGCCCGCGATAATCGCATCGGCAGCGTTGCGGTGTAACGGGTTTAACATCGCCATACCGAGCGCGTACGAATTTTTTACGCCCGTAGCGCCTTTATCCGAGCCGTTGGCGCGGCCGAACATCGCCCAGTTATCGCCCATATTTTGTTGCATATTAAATGACCAACCGTTCACATATTCCGGTTGCGCAGACACCGAGGGTTGATAATAATACAACACGCTGTATTGCCCTTGCCCGAAGTCAAAATGCGGATTCCACGCCACCGAGCCGAACAGCGTATATTCGCCGCTGAACGCATCTTTTAAGCGGATATCTTTTCCGGAAATGTTGGTGGCATCCTGATAACCGGCAGAGAGCGTCCAGTTGCCCAGTTGCGCTTGCAAATAACCGCCCAGCGACGCAGACGGATACGCACTCGTCGCATTTTGCGAAAGCGCATAGTTCATTAGCGCGGTTTGCTGGTTAGCAATATATTGCGTGCCGTCAAAGTTATAAAGCGGAAATTGCCCGATAGTAATACTCATCCAATCAAACACGCCCGGTAAGGTTTGCGTGTAGGAAAATTGCGAAAAAATTTCCTGATTGGCCGGATAATCGTTAAAAGGGACCGCCGTATTGACGCGGTTTTGCAACGTAGCCGCCGACGTACCCCAATAACGTACTAAGGTATAGTTCACGTTTAACTGTCCTGACCCGAGCGCCGTATCCTTAAACAAATTCCACGTTAAGTACGGATAATATACACCCTGAATGGCGGTTTGTTTTCCGTTCGGCGCGGCACGTTGGGCCAGATACGAAATATCCGCCCCGACTTCCAGCCCGATTTTGTGCAGTTCATCTTTGCCCGCACGGACAAGTTTTTCCATCGGGTCTAAGGCAGGCCCTTTGGCCGTTTGACGGCGTTCGTTTAGGCGTTGCTCGTGCTTGACGGGCGTAAGCCAAACGACTTCATCTTCTTCTACATACATTTGCGCCCACGCGGCTGACACGGCTGTCGTCAACGCAATAACAAGCGCGTATTTTTTGAAGTTCATAATTTCTCCTTTCGGTAAATTTGACGTTTAGACGTCTTATTTAACGTACCAATCTAACCGCCCGCGCGCCACCTTAAAAATGGATTAGATTTTTTTACTCCGACGAAGAAAAACTGAAAACTAACTTTTTTGCACGTAACTAAATTGCTACAATAAAACTACCATGCGAAACATATTAACCGATATTTTTGATTTTATAGACCCCGCCCGCAAAGGTCCGCTTTTTTGGAAATACGGGTGGAAAGGCATTTTATTTATTGGGTTAGTTACGTATTTTACATATCAATGGTTTGTCGGCCCGGGGCACTGCCCGTTGGCGGGCGTGCTGTGGCTGATGACTATTGGTATCCACGAAGCCGGACATCCGATTTTCCGTATGTTATTTTTCGGCAATTTTCAGATGACGATTTGGGGGGGAACGCTCATGGAATTGGGCGTACCGCTACTGGCATTCTTTACTTTTTTGCACCGCGGAAAAGAAATTCAGGCCGACGTATGTTTGTTACTCTTGGCGATTGCGTGCTACAGCGTGGGGCACTATGCGGGGTGCAGTTTGGACCCGGTCATTTCTTTGTTAAACGCCGGGCCGGAAACATTGCCCGACTGGGATTATATGCACAAATGGCTCGGCACCGAAGGATACGAGTGGCACATGCGCCACGCGTTTTACGGGCTAAGTGCGTTTTTGACGGGACTTGGCAGTTATTTGGTTATCGCGCATTTTTGGGCGTGGAATAACCCGGACGGGCACAATTATAACGACGATGACGACGGCCACGACCGCTTCTTTATGAAAGGGTAATTGTAAGGAAAGCGGAAATTTTGCGTAAAATTTTTATAAAATAAAAGGGTCAAGAAACTTAACACAAGGAGAAGTTGCATTATGAAAAAAATTGCTTTACTGATTGTGGCGGCGGCCGCCGTCGGTTGTGCTACCACCGGGAACACGGAAAATAATACGTCGGCAAGCGTGTCGTCTATCAATGCGCAAACGTTGACGTTGGAACAAGCACTCCAAAAATCGGCCGAAACCCGCCAAAAACTGTTGGAAGCCAAACAACAATACCAACAAGCCAAAACCGCCGCGGAAGTAGCCGCCGGCAAAAAAACGGCAGCGCAAGCCGCACAAGAACAAGTGCAAAACCAACTCAATACGGCTAAAAAACAATTACAAGATGAAAAAAATGCTTGGGCCGAATTGTTAAAATAGTGCTCATTTAAGACATTAAAGCAACACCCCTGGAGTTTTTGGGGGTGTTGCTTTTTTCTCCTTTTCCGGCCCCATTTTTACTCCGGCAAAATACCCTTAAATACCGTCGGGCAACAAAATTTCACTTGACATATCAAAAAAAAAAACGATAATAAAGAGGCAGTAAAAAACAATAAGGAGATTTTTATGACAAACAAACAAGCATTCACGCTTATTGAACTCTTAGTCGTCGTTCTTATCATCGGCATTTTGGCCGCCGTGGCCGTGCCGCAATATCAAGTGGCCGTAGCTAAGGCACGCTTTGCCACATACCGCACACTAGCGGATAGTATCGCTAAAGCCATGCAAATGTATTATTTGGCAAACGGCACATGGGCGACAAACTTTGATGAATTATCTATTGAGTTACCCGCCGATATGACTTATACCTCTACCGGTAAAATTCGCTGCGGCACCAATGGTAAAATAAACTGTTGTTTTAATCTACCAGAGACGAACTCCACCTACGGAGTTAGCACCTGTGGCAACGCAAAAAATTCGTTATTATACGCACATAGTTTTGCAGACTTGCAAGGACAACCCATTGAGTCTTCTACGTGTGTAACCACCACCGAGCACGCTATATGCAAATCGTTTCATGGCAAAAAAGGCGGTACGGGAATGACCGTAACGCCAACTGGATATCAAGACGGATACACCTTTTATTCTATACCTAAACTATAACAAAATACCCCCGGTTAAAAACCAGGGGTGTTATTAAGGTGAGATGCTGAAACAAGTTCAGCATGACGTTTTGTTATTTTTCTTCTAACGGCGGGGGAGGCGGTGGATTGATACCAACGCGTCTGGGGTCGTTTTCACCCATGCGCGGGCCTTTACCGTCTTTCGGGCCGAACTTATGACCTTTGTGGCCTTTCATGTGCGGGCCTTTGCCGTCTTTCATTCCGCGTTCCGGGCGGCCAAATAATACTTTTACATCTCCGTCGGCCTTGATTAACGCCTCCGTCTTTTCGTCCACCCATGCTTTTTTACCGTCAGCCGAATTTTCCTCGTCAAACTGTTTTTTCATTTCTTCCAAACGCTGAGCAAATTTATCTAATTGCTCTTGTTTGAACTTTAATTGTTCGGCATGGATTTGCTCCACCTCGGCCACGATTTCGGCTTTTTTGGCGTCTTGTTTTTTGCCTTTTAGTTTTTTATATTCTTTGACGAGTTTTTCTATTTTTTCTTCGGTGGCTTTGAATTTCGCGCGTTGTTCTTTTTGCGCTTTTACAAATTCACCTTTCTTTTGCACCATCATCGGACAATCGCCGGATTTGGCGGGAACAGCCACTTCGTCAGCGGCAAAGGCAGGGGCTATTAAACCCACAGCCAGTAACGTTAACATCATTTTTTTATTCATAACTTCCTCCTAGAAATAATTTTCCATATCGGTTAATTCCTGCGCAAACGATGTATATTCATCATCTGCGGAAGTGCTACTCATATACGCCACCAAATCGTGCGCGTCAAAAGGACGGGGGGAAGAAACGGATACTAAAAACACGCCCGTTGCCACCGCTAACGCGCCACACGCTGTCCACGCTAATTTGTTCAACCGCGCCCATACTGATTTTTTGCGCGTCGTGCGGGCAAACAATTTGTCCACCACTTGGGCCGGCACGGCGGGGATAACTAATCCCTCGTCTATCTTTTTCAAAAACGCCACTTCCTCTTGGCATGCGGGGCAAGCGGCAAGGTGTTTTTCAAACACTTGTTTTTCCTCGCTGTTTAACTCGCCTTGCGCGTATAATAAAACTTGTTCACACGGTTTCATAACTTTTCCTCTTGTACGCTGTGCGCCATTAACTGCCGCATTTTTTTAACGGCCCGGTGGCAATCGGCTAACACCGTGCCGAGCGGTCTGCCGACGGTGTCGGCAATTTCCTGAAACGACATATACTGCCGCAAGTACATCATTTCTTTCTGGCGCGGCGGCAACTGCTCCAACGCCTGACGGACGGTTTCTTGCAACTCTAACCAACTTAATTCGTCTAACACCGGGCGGGTCGTTTC
>Ga0310694_10006488_pt1 | contig 11061 bp, 11 predicted proteins | sample 174DNAGHGhighgp2_FD_203884 | JGI IMG/M metagenome (GOLD analysis project Ga0310694, IMG submission 203884) | Sheep rumen microbial communities from Palmerston North, Manawatu-Wanganui, New Zealand - 1742 DNA GHGhigh gp2 (v2) (version 2) | ecosystem: Host-associated > Mammals > Digestive system... | reverse complement strand
AAACGATCCGCAGATAGTCGCAAGGGTGTACGCCAAGCTCATGGAAGAATTCAAGGGTGCATTCGATCTCGTGGAATTCGCCGTGTTCTACTGGGGCAATGAAATAACCAATTACCAGGCGTTCAAGGATGCCCTGGGATAGCATTAAAGGAAAACGACTGCGGGAGCCCTCGCTCCCCTTTCTTGTCAAAGTATTGCCGATAATGCGGATTATGTAAACTAAATAATAGGAGAAAGTAGAGGGAGTCCGCCAATTCCCCGCTCTATACGATACACCAGAACGCGATTCTATCTGTTTGTGTATCATGGACTTACGGTGGCAGTCTTTTTTTCTATTTTTATTCATTGCTGGCAATCGGTTGGACTTATCAACAATCGCGCCTCTTTTTTCTAAATTTGATAACCTAATTGTGGATAGATTTGCAAGCCCTTGTGGATGAGGAATTGAAATGCAAGCTGAATGGGAAAGATGTTTGAACTACCTCCGTGGAATGCTCTCGGACACGGTTTATAAGACCTATTTTGCACAGACCAAGCTCACCAGTCAGACGACTGGCCATGCCACGATCTCCGTTCCATCCGGACTGGACACGGCAGTCTATTCCGCCTACAAGGAACTTATCCGCCTGGCTTGGCGCGAAGTAACGCACGACGAATCCGCCATGGAATTTGATTTCCAGCAGCAGGAAGCAGTCGCACAACCGGCTCCCCAGGCGAACAACAACTTCAAGGATTTCCTGAAGCCGAGCATTCCGCTTTCCGGATCGTTCCGTTTCGAAAATTTCGTTCCCGGCGACAAGGCGCAGCTCGCGTTCAACGCCGCTCTCGCCGTTGCAAGGAATCCTGACGGCACGCAGTACAACCCGCTATTCATCTACGGTTCTTCGGGCCTCGGCAAGACTCACCTGCTGCAGGCAATCGGCAACTACATCCTCGAAGAAGATCCGACCAAGCGCGTGTGCTACCTGACTTCCGAAGATTTTTCGCAGCAGTACATGAAGTGTCTGCGCGAACAGCGTATCACGGAAATGTCCGACTTCTACAAGAACGAAGTCGATATCCTGCTGATTGACGATATCCAGAACTGGACTGGCAAATACGAGACGCAGAACGAATTCTTCCTGATTTTCAATGCGCTGCACCAGGCAGGAAAGCAGATTGTCCTCACATCCGATGCACCTGCAGCCGAAGTGAAGAACCTCTCGGATCGACTCGTGAGCCGCTTCTCCTGGGGCCTTACCGTCGACATTCAGCCGCCTGACGTCGAAACGCGCGAAGCGATTCTGCACAAGAAGGCCGAAGAACGCCACCTTGAAATCAGCGACGAAGTGTTGCATTACCTCGCCGAAAGCATCGCAAGCAATGTGCGCTGCCTCGAAAGCGCTATCATCAAGTTGACGCTGCAGTCTAGCCTGATGCATCACGATATTGACATGAGCATCGCCCAGAAGGTCGTATCTGAAATTGCCCCGACGCTCCGCCGTCGCGTAAGCCTCGACGCCGTGCTGCATACCGTTTCGAAGCACTACGAAGTTCCCGAAGCCAAGCTGACCGAATCGGGTCGTGGCACCAAGGAAATTTCGAAGGCTCGTCAGGTCGCCATGTACCTGATGCGCGAATGCTCCCCCATTAGCTTGCAGAGCATCGGCTCCCGCTTCGGAGGCAAGGACCACTCCACCGTCGTTCACGCCATCAAGAGTGTGAAGAAGGAAATGGAGACTGATCCGAGCTTCGCCCGCCTCATCGAAAGCCTCAAGAATTCAATTCACGATTAAGAAAGTTCAAGCCGGTTATAAGAACCGGCTTTTTTCAACTCGCGCAAAATTGGGCGCGAGCGGGCATCTGTGAGCCACAAGCGACTCGTATCAACGAGTCGTGTTGGCGACCTTTGGACACTTGGCAACTTGTTGCCTTAGTGTACATGGCCACCTTTAGGTGGGAGCGAGCGCTTCGGGTACGTACTTGTTTGATTGGGCGCGAGCGGTCACCTATGATGGTACGGGTGGTTCTGCATAACCATCTGCACGCGATAAAGCTGTTCCGCAAAAAGTACACGCGCATGGTCGTGGGTAAATGTCAGCGGCGAAAGCGAAAGAAGCAAGTCGGCCGTTTTTTTCAGGTTTTCGTCGATACCGTACGCCGACCCGATCAAGAACACGATATTCCCCGGAAAACGGTCTCGAAGCGTATCCGAAAGCTTGACCGTATCCATCAGCTTGCCTTCTTCAGACAAGATGACACGCTTGTATTCGGACTTCGGAAATTTCTTGTCAAAAAGGGCCGCTTCTTGCGCCAACGCCTGCACACGATCGTCTATTTTGGATTCCTTGAGTTCCACGACTTCGAGCGGGTACACTCCCCCACGCAAACGCTTGACATACTTGTCGACTTCGTCGGCAATGAACGGCGAACCCGCCTTACCAAAAACTGCTAAAACCCATTTCATTGTTTAGTAGGAAGTTAGAAGTAGGAAGTTGGAAGTTTTATGTTTAAGAGTAAAAGTAGGAAGATCCTGTCTACCGTCTACTTCCTACTGTCTACTATTTACCTTCCCACACTGAGGCGGTCGATGAGGAAACTCGGCATTCCGGCTTTTTTCATGCGTTCCTGCGTCTGGTACACGTCGTAGTCCACGCGAATCAGGCGTACGCACTTGGTCTCGGTATCGAGCAGGCACCAGCAAGAACGCGGGTCACGGTCACGCGGCTGGCCTACGCTGCCCACGTTCACCAAAAGGCGCTCCGTGTCCTCGATCCTGTATTCGTATTCGTCCAAAATCTTGGGGATAGCGTTCGGGCGGCTTGCCACAATCACCGGACTGTGCGTATGTCCCACAAAGCAGTAGCGGCCCTTGAAATGTTCAAAAGCGTCGAGGGCGTCTTCGAGCTCGGTCACATACACCCAGTCCGCGGGCGAAAGCGGAGAGGCATGCACAAAGCAAATATCGTTTTCTTCGCAAATGTACGGGAGCGTCCTCAAGAACGAGACGGATTCGTCGGACAAATGATTCTGGGTCCATTCAATGGCTTGCTTGGCATATGGGTTAAACCCGGCGCTAGATTCGTGCTTAATCGCCACGCTGTCGTGGTTGCCGATAATGCAAATGTCCATATTTTCGCGAGCAAGACGAACGCATTCGTCCGGATCGGCACCGTAACCCACTAAATCGCCAAGACAAACTTTCCTTTCGACGTTGTTGTCTTTCATAGAAGCAATGACCGCTTCAAAGGCAACCGCATTCGAATGGATATCAGAACAAATACCGTATAGCATGGTTGTAATGTAGCAAAAAATGAGGGACGAAACAGAAAAGGGGCTTCGCCTAAGCCCCAAAACATAAATTTACTGAAATATTCCGTTTGATGCGCTTTTGATGCTGTCAGCCATTTGCCTTAAACGATCTAAATTACGTTCTTGTTCAGTAGCCTTCAGCGATTTGTATGTTCTGTTGATATGAGCCATACTTGGATGGTCTGTTTTTATGATTGTAAATTTCAAATTGTATTTTGCTTTTAACGCTTCTGCGGCAGCATAGGCGTTATCCCCAAATGCAATAACAACTTTCGTATTTTTCCCGATTTCATTATTGAGTCTTGATAAATTGGATTCGCTGCAGACCTCCTTAAGAGTTGCCTCAGTTCTACCATGCTTAGCCATCCAAAGAGGACTATCCCAACTATTATCAATGGAAACCTTTGCCCTTGACAGAGGTTCTCCTTTGTAATTTATGTTTGAAAGAACAATATCTACATTTTTCCCAGATTGGCCAGAAAAGGGGCGGCCCGCTTGAGCTTCGCATTGGCCTGGTACAGATCCGAGACAAACCACCTCTTTCCCTAAATTTTCGCTATAAACGTTGTATTGGACATTGGATGCACTTGCCTGATTTGTTGACACATTAGCTTTAGCGACATCAATAGTCTCGTTCACATATTCTGTAGTCGCTCTATCAGCATGGCTCAATCGGTTAATTCCTTCAGACGAGTAATGGCTGATTTGATTTTGGCCGTAATTATATTTAGCAACAAGCGTTTCAACCATCTCGGATGCCATTGAAACGCATTGTTCCGCTAGAGCAACGCGCTGTTCCATAAGGACTCGATGAGCAACAGCCTTTTTGTACTCCGCTATAGCGATAGTCAAACGCCTTTGCGCATCGGCATACCATGCGGCCGTTTCAGGAAGGCCTGCCGCTGCAGCTTGAACTTCTGCTTCGCATTCGCGCATAATTGCCAATCGACGCATCTCTTCGGCAATCGCTTCTTGCAATAGCTGATTGCTATGAGCTAATTCTTGTTGAGTCTCCTCTAATTTTCGCTCAGCATCAGACAAACTACGAGAACATGCTTCCTGTACTAAGGATTGGCTATTTATGATATCATTACAAGTTTCCTGAAATATTCTCAGGTCTGTTACAACATTTAGTCCCACTTGCTATCCCTTCATAAATGGCTTAAACCACCATTTGATTTCCAAATTATAGGACATGAAGGCTTTACCCTTGCAATCTGCCTTGCTCGGAGCACGGTTTGAAAGCACTTCGTTCATTTCATCGCCATTCAGTTCATAACCGACTCTGTAGCTGAACCCGTTGATATCTATGCCGTAATCCTTAAGAGACTTGGCTCGATCATAGAAGCCCACAATAAAGGAACCTTTCTTACAGCAGTCAAACCAGAATGGGGTGAAAGCCGTTTTATTTTCATCCTTGGGGTAGTCAGATAACGGAATGGAGAATGATATTTCTCTCTTTAAATTGCAGTTGTCCAAAATGACAATTCGACGTTTATCAAACCAATTGTCCTTGTATGATGCAATAAAATCAACAATGGATTCAAAATGAATGAGCTTACCTGCTTGAATAAATTCATCATAATATGCAGCATCATCTCCAACATACACACATTCGTCAATGTTGTCACAGTGCAAAGCGGAGAGAACAACAGAATTAAGCATGCTCACTTTCATTTGTTCGTCGCGGCCGCAAATGAGAATGTTGTTATCAGGCTTATTGGCTAATTCAATCCTATTTCTTTCCGAGATAATATCAATGGTTTCGCCAAGCAATACAGACACTTTATTGTGTGAGACGAACTCATCTTCGTTCGGGAAATTGGGGAACTCGGGGCCGTTATAGATCTTAATTGCCGAATTATCTTTATTTCCGTTAATAATCTTAATTTTCGGGAGAACTGGATTCTTTTTCGGATCCGACGCCACTGCGCAAGGAATTGCAAACTTAATATTTCCTGCAATGCTGCCCTGCGTTACATTCATAATGCCATAAGGAATCGTTAATTCCGAAGCTTCTTCGTTGTTGGAAGAAATGCCGCCTAGCAATAATTTTGAATCGTCTGCGGAACACTTAAGAGCGATTCGTCCGCCAAACTGGTTCGCCGCATTTCCAAATTCCAAGCCCTTAAGAGACTGTGTCGAAAGAACCATGTGAATGCCGCAAGCACGTCCCTGCTTTGCAAGCATAATGAACATTTCCATAGTGCGGTCTTTTTGAGTTCCGTCAAAAAGAACCTGAAATTCGTCAATAATCACCAAAATACGAGGCATTTTTTGGGGTGCCACGCTATTGTACGCCTTGATATCTTTGCATAAAAGTTTTTTGAATTCAGCATATCGCTCTTTTCGTAATCTGTCAAGATGTTCCAAAACTTTGACGCCAAATTCTGTATTGGCTTCGGTGGCGACCAGTTTTACATTAGCTAGTTTTTCATCGCCGTATTGCTTGAATTCAACACCTTCTTTAAAATCCAAAAGATAAAGTTCCATTTGGTCTGGAGAGTATTTCCAACAAGCACTCATGATCAAGACATGCAAAAAATTGGATTTTCCAGAACCCGTAATGCCACCCACTAAAAAGTGAGGCGTGGCATCCCCGATTTCCATAGAAACATTTTGTCCGCCAGAAGTTGTAAAGCCCACAGGAATGCTTAAACCCTCTGTGGAATTTCCTGAGGCTCGATTCTTTTCTGACAACAAATCATCAAAAGCAAACATTGCCTTGGAACGTTCTGACACCGCCTTGTCTAGGGCTCGCAAACATTCGCCTAACTTTTGAGGAGATGGAAAATCTTCTCCGACCGGAATAGCCTTGATGATTTTGAAATCCTTAATTTCATTAGGTTCGTCTACCATTTTGTGCAGCGCCATACTTTCGTTGACGATTCGCTGAACTTCAAGTCTTCTACGGCTATACACTCGGTCTTCAGAATTGAGGAGGTCTTCATTAAAAGAAAACATCACCAAAAGTCCACATTTGGCACTTTGGTTAATGATGACCTTGATCATGTCAAAGCATTCCTGGTCCATTTCATTGGCGATATCCGAGAAAATGAACACCTTGTAAGGCAGCATTTTCTTCTTTTCGGAATCCGAGGAATCTTCAAGAATTCGCCTATTGTAGCTGAGCCAATCTGTAACGCCTTCCGTGGGATTAAAAGCTGTCTCATTCAAGGAATTGATGTATTCCTTAACTTTTTTAAGAGCATCTTTAAGGTCATTTTGACTAGTCATAATCTTCTTTTGCGGAAAAAGTTTTTCATTCCTAAAAAGAAGGTTAAAATTCATTACGATATCACCTAAACCAACAGGATCGTAGACATAATATTCTTGCCTATCCATCGGGAGCGTAAACATCAAACGAAGCATAATCTTTTGGAAAAGATGCGCCTGTTCCTTGATGTTTTCAATGTACATCGGCTTTTCGATAGGAAACTGATGCAAATGCGGAACGACAATTTCATCAACATCAATTCCATTTTCTTTGTGCTTAAGATAATTGGATTTAAAGGCGTATAACCCAAGTGCAATGCTGTCGGGAATGTCAAAGGATTCATTTATGAAAGATTCCGATAACTTTTTCAGAAGCGGTTGTTTACGTCGAATTTCCGAACACAGAGAATTAACGGAGGGAAGAAGGCTTATTCCTTCGTTTAAGATTTGGTTCGCTAACTTGACCTTATCATTTCTTTCTTGAAGCTTGGCACCAACAGGATTTTCGCCATATCGCGAATTGATTGTTTTGTATGCCTGGTAATGCTTACCAAAAGCCACGTCCATATTTCTGAAAATATCTACTACGGAATTTTTCATAAAAAAAATTCTCCTATACCATAGCTCTCAGTTCACACAGTAACTGATCAATTTGCATAGTCTTTTGTTGACTTTCATCATAGGCCTTTTGAAGTTCAGTTTCTTCTTCAAGGATTTTTTCGATGACATCAACAGGAAAGGAACTTGCAAAAGTTCCTTCCTTAACATTCTCCGTAAAACGATTCATGTACCGATGGGTACTATTTATAGCATCATTAAACAAGTGCGCACCTAACTATGCTGGTATTCGTACAATCGTTCTGCCATGTTATGCAGATGCGGGATTTGTTCCTGCGCCTTTTCACAGAAAGCCTGCATTTGGCTTCTCATGGCATCGAGAGCTTCGCCTAGTTCTGCGTACTTACCATCGGACCATTCATTACCGACTTGATTGTAAGCTGATGAAATAGATGCAGTTTCTTCTTGCAGGTGGTCAATATAATTTTGAAGCTGGTTTGCGAACCGTATGATTTCATCTGGATTTGCAGCAACATTCATAGACATATAAACTCCTTCTTATTTAACTTTAGACGACACCGTCGCCCTTGGCCTCTGTACCATCACCAAACTCACCGTTAAACCCTGGAGTAGTAAACTCAACAGGATCTTCTGCAGAGACCTCGTCAAAAGGTTCTAATTTGAATGAAGATACGATATCTTCGGCAACATCGCTTAAAGGATTCATACCAACCTTTTTGAATATAACTTTTTCGAATCGTTTTACAAGAAGGCTCAAATCGTTTTTATCCGTAATTTTTTTCGTGGTTTTGCCCGCTTTTTTGCACTGTTCTCGATGCACTACAGCAAGTCCCATTTTTTATCTCCGTATTAATTAAAAATTTGAAGACTAAAGAGTTTTAACAAAACTAGGTTTTGCTTGTACAAAGCCAAAAAACTTGAGCATTGGAGCTACGCCCATCATTTAATAAATCTTTAAAACGTTCTTCCCATCCTTGAGCAGGAATTCTAGAAGCGATTAAAATGACCACGGGCTTATACCTATCAGGTTTTGTTGTTTCAGGGTCATCAAGAATGGCCTTGCTCAATTCCAAAGCAGAACCTAGAAAAGTTTGATTTGATGGACTAATTTCTCTGATAGTCCGCTGTAAATCCCTTAGATTGGCACGTTCAAGATCTGCAAAATGAGGTGCACTGTTATTTAGTTTTGGGAATTTTAAAGTCCATTCGGAACCAAAGGAAAAAAGCATAAATTCAGTGTGAATGTTTTTCTCTAGACAGGCTTCCAAAATGCTCGCCACTAAATCAGCAGAACGACTGCTTTGTTTATTTTCTTCCACCAAAAACAAAATAGGCAACTTCTTTTCCACTTTTTTTTTAAACTTGCTCAAATCAACAGCCACTTTAAACTCCTTGCTAGGATTCTTTTAATTATCAATAAAATAGTCTAATTAGACAACCCCGTCACCCTTAGCATCTGCACCATCGCCAAAATCACCATCAAACCCAGGAGTAGTAAACTCGACGGGGTCTTCAGTAGGAACCTCATCAAGAGGTTCTAGTTTGAAGGACGATACGATTTCATTAGCAATCTTTTCATTTGAAGATTCTTTTAAGGCTTTGTATGTGATGTTTTTATATTTTTTTAGAGGATTTATATATTTATCTGTGGAACTTTTTCTGTTTATAATTGAATCCATAAGGTCATTTGCGGCCCTGTTTACGTCTACATTTTCACTTATAATCGAATCAATCGAACCTAAAAAGTCATTTGCGGCCCTGTTTACGTCTACATTTTCTCTTATAATCGAATCAATCGAACCTAAAAAGCCATTTGCTACCTTGCCTATATCCACCCAATAAACATGAGCATTGGAACTACGTCCATTATTCAAAAGATTTTCAAGGCAGTTTTCCCATCCTTGCGCAGGCACTCTTGACGCGATTATTACAACGACCGGTTTGTACCTATCAGGTTTCGTTGTATCCGGATCATCAAGAATAGCCTTGCTTAAGCCTAAAGCAGAACCAATGAGAGTCTGTTTTGCTTCAGGAAGATCGCAAATAATTGTATTAATTTCTCCAAGATCTACTTGCTCTAGAGGAGCATATTGAGGCGAATTACTGTCTTTCAATTTTGGAAATCTAAAATTCCAACTTAAGCCATAAGATACAAGCATCAACTCAGCATGAATATTTTCTCTTACACATTTTCCCAAAATTTGGAGTATTAGCTGCGAGGATATGCCTGGATAATGTTGTTCTTCCACTAAAAACAAAATCGGCAATCTCTTTTCAACTTTCTTTTTAAACTTGTTCAAATCGATAGCCATTTTAATCTCCTTATTAGGTTTCTTTTATTTTTCAATAAAAATAGTCTTTTTTTTCAAATTTTACATTTTTTTTCAAAAAAAAGAATCACCAACAGTTCGGATACATTAAATTGCTAGCGAATTTACATAGAAATTTAGGGGTGGAGCCCCTTTGCAAGGTGGCTCTCGCCCGTAATTAGATTGAAAATCTCTCTTTTTCGTCTAATTTATATCTTATCATTCCATTGGAGAGTAAGCTGCATATTATGTAGCTATTAAACTACCCCGTCACCCTTGGCATTTGCACCATCGCCAAAGTCACCATCAAACCCTGGAGCAGTAAACTCGACGGGATCTTCAATAGGAGCCTCATCAAGAGGTTCTAGTTTGAAGGATGATACAATTTCTTTTGCATAGTCGCATAAAAGGCGCGAACCAATATTTTTGAATATAACGTTTTCAAAACGTTTTTTCAAATCGCTAGATTCACTTTTTCTTGCTGCTTTGACTGCAGAGTCAAATCCTGCATTTCTGCGTAGCACGTTTGTTGCTACATGCGAAAAAGGACCTAAAGGCAATATGGTTTCAAGTTCCGTATAAAAATTTTCTGCATCGCGGCATTCATTTAACCAATAAACTTGAGCATTAGCGCTACGTCCATTATTCAACAGGTCAACAAAGCAATCTTCCCATCCCGGTACAGGCTTTTTTGATGCAATTATTATTACAATCGGTTTATACCTACCGGATTTTGTTATATCCGGATCATCAAGAATAGCTTTACTCAATTTCAAGGCTGAACCTAGAAAGGTTTGATTTGATGGAGTTATTTCACAGATAGACTGCTGTAGTTCACTTAGATTGGTACGTTCCAACTTTGCAAAGTGAAGTGCATTGTCATTTATTTTTGGAAATTTTAAAGTCCATTCGGAACCAAAGGAAAAAAGCATAAATTCCGTGTGAATGTTTTTATCTAAACAAGCTTTCAAGACCTCCATTACCAAATGTGCAGAAACCTGGCTTTCGGTATTTTCTTCCACCAAAAACAAGATGGGCAAACACATTTCGACGTTCTTTTTAAACGCATTCAAATCAATGGCCATTTCAAAGTTCCTTATTAGATTTCTTTTATTTTCAAAAATAATCTTTTTTTTGCCCCAAAAATGAAATGATTCATCATCAGCTCGATTCTCTATAAGATTAAAGAACTTTCAGGGGTTTTAGGGGGCTGAGCCACCTAGGAGAGGGGGTAACGGTAGACACGACGAAAGCCTGGCCGCAAAGCGAAAATTCGTCGGGCGAAGCCCGAGGCCATGTGAGCTTAAAGCCCCATGCGTTAAGCTGGGGCTGTAGCGAGAGTGAGGCGTAAGACGAACGGTCTTTGGGCGCGTGCGGAGCAGGCTGAGTCGTGGCTAGAGTTAGGGGGACCCCTCCCCCATCTACAGACCGTTCGGCTCTATCGCTTCAAAAAAACTATGACATCGCTTCACTCTCGCCTACACGACTCGTTAAGACGCGTCGCTTAAGGCTCACACTAAACCATAAGGCAACATATTTCTATATTTGGGCGCGTATGGAAATTATTCAAGACAAGCTGAAGGTCAGCATTGCCTATTCCTTGAAGGAACGCACCGGAAAGATTCTCGAAGAAGTGCCCGCGAGCTACCCGTTCGTGTACATTCAC
>Ga0310694_10006487_pt1 | contig 11065 bp, 8 predicted proteins | sample 174DNAGHGhighgp2_FD_203884 | JGI IMG/M metagenome (GOLD analysis project Ga0310694, IMG submission 203884) | Sheep rumen microbial communities from Palmerston North, Manawatu-Wanganui, New Zealand - 1742 DNA GHGhigh gp2 (v2) (version 2) | ecosystem: Host-associated > Mammals > Digestive system >... | reverse complement strand
GTGGGCGCAGCCATCGGCGGGAAGGGCGCCGTGCTGTCCGTTTCCGAACTGATCGCCGCCCTGCAGAGCGAGAAGGCCGCCGGCTTTGAGGTCAAACGGCTGGAGCCGCTCTTTGAAAACGAGGCGGACTACCAGGCCTTCCGCCAGCGGCACGGGAAGGCAAAGGTGCGCAGGCGGGCCCTTTCCGATTATTCGGGGGACTGCTTTCTCGGCGTGGACGCGGGCTCCACGACCACCAAGCTGGCGCTGATCGCCGCCGATGGCAGCCTGCTGTTTTCCAGCTATGCCGGCAACGGCGGAAACCCCGTCGAGGCTGCCAGGCGCGCCCTGACGGAGCTGACCGATGCCATGTCGGAGGGGGCACGCATCGCGGGCAGCTGTTCGACGGGCTACGGAGAGGCGCTAATGAAGGCGGCCTTCCGCCTGGACGACGGAGAGGTCGAGACCATCGCGCACAGCACCGCGGCCGCCTTCTTTGACCCGGAGGTGGACTGCGTGCTGGACATCGGCGGGCAGGACATGAAATGCATCCGCCTGAAGGACCAGACCGTGGACACCGTGATGCTGAACGAGGCCTGCTCGTCCGGCTGCGGCTCGTTTCTGGAAAACTTCGCCGAGTCTCTCGGCTATACCGCCGAGGGCTTCGCCGCCGAGGCCCTGTTCGCCAAAGCGCCCATCGACCTGGGTACCCGCTGCACCGTGTTCATGAACTCGAATGTCAAGCAGGCGCAGAAGGAAGGCGCCCCGGTTTCGGACATTTCGGCGGGTCTTGCCTATTCGGTGATCCGCAATGCGCTCTTCAAGGTGATCCGGCTGGCGGACGTCTCGCGGCTGGGGTCGCGCATTGTTGTGCAGGGTGGCACCTTTTACAACCCGGCGGTCCTGCGCGCGCTGGAGAAGATCGCGGGCCTGGAGGTCGTGTGCCCCGATATCGCCGGCATCATGGGCGCGTTTGGGGCAGCGTTGATCGCGCGGGATCGGTATCAGGCACGAGCATCTGCCGGGGAGGCGCCCGTGTCGGCCATCCGCACGGCGGAGGAGATCCGCAGTCTGCACGTAACGACGAAGGCAGCCCGCTGCGGCGGCTGTGAGAACAACTGCATGCTGACAGTAAACCGCTTCGACGATGGGAGTTGCTTTACCAGCGGCAACCGCTGTGAAAAGCGCATCACAAACCGCAGCGGCATCAAGGCGGGGACCAACCTGTTTGACTTTAAGCGCCAGCGCATGTTCGGCTATGAGCCTCTAGCGGAAGAGGACGCGCCGCGGGGCGTCATCGGCCTGCCCCGCGTGCTGAACATGTATGAAAACTATCCCTTCTGGGCGGTGTTTTTCCGCAGTTTGGGATTTCGGACGGTACTGTCCCCCTATTCCTCGCGCAGCATCTATGAGCTGGGCATGGAGTCCATCCCCTCCGAGTCCGCGTGCTATCCGGCAAAGCTGGCCCACGGGCACATCCAGTGGCTGGCCCGGCAGGGCGTGCGCACGGTGTTTCACCCCTGCGTATTCTACGAGCATCAGGAGACGCCGGAGGCCCAGAACCACTACAACTGCCCCATGGTGGTGTCGTACGCCGAGAACCTGAAAAACAACGTCGAGGCCGTCAGCTCGGGCGAGCTGCGGTATCTGCGGCCTTTCATGGCCTTTTCCGACGAGAAGACCGTCGCCGGGCGCCTGACGGCATTCTGCCGGGAGGAGTGGGGCATCCCCGCCCGCGAGACACGCGCGGCTGTGCATCTGGCATGGCGCGAGCAGCGGCGCGCGAAGGAAGCGATCGCCGCCGAGGGCGCGCGGGTGCTGGAAAAGATGAGCCGGGAGGGACGGCGCGGCATCGTGCTGGCCGGGCGGCCCTATCACATCGACCCCGAGATCAACCACGGGATTCCAGAGCTTGCCGCCTCCTACGGCTTTGACGTGTTCACCGAGGACAGCCTGCCCTTCTCCGGCCTCGGCCGTGAGCGGCCGCTGCGCGTGGTGGATCAGTGGGTTTTCCACTCCCGCCTGTATAACGCCGCCGAGTTTGTGAGCAAGCGGGAGGACCTGGAGCTGGTCCAGCTGTTTTCCTTCGGCTGCGGCCTGGACGCAGTGACCACCGACCAGGTGCAGGAGATCCTCGAACACGCGGGGAAGCTCTATACCTGTCTGAAAATTGACGAAGTCGGAAACCTGGGCGCGGCACGGATCCGGATCCGCAGTCTGATCGCAGCGATGGACATCCGCCGGAAACGCGGCATCGAGCCGCACCCCCCACAGTCCATCCGCTACGAGCGCAGCGTCTTCACCAGGCAGATGCGCGAGGAGGGCTATACCATCCTCGCTCCGAGTATGAGCCCGCTTCATTTCAATCTCCTGAAGCCGATTCTGGAGAAGCAGGGCTATCGGATCGAGCTTCTCTCCGGTAACAACCGCAGCGCCGTGGAGACCGGCCTGCGCTATGTGAACAACGACGCCTGCTATCCGTCCATTATCGTCACCGGCATGTTCATGGAGGCGGTGCTGTCCGGCAGGTACGATACGGACCGGCTCGCCATCCTGATGAGTCAGACCGGCGGCTGCTGCCGGGCCAGCAACTATGTCAGCTTCATCCGGCGTGCGCTGGAGCAGGCCGGGCTTTCCCACATCCCGGTCATCTCGTTCAACACCAACGGTATGGAGAAGAACGGGGGCTTTCAGATGACGCTGCCGATGCTTTACCGGATGATGGAGGCACTGGTGCTGGGCGATGTGCTGATGCGGTGTCTCTACCGGACGCGGCCGTACGAGCTGGTTCCCGGCAGCGCAGACGCCCTGAAGGACCGCTGGACGGAGAAATGCATCCGGTATTTCCGCGCTGAATCCGGCACCAAAAGATTCGGGGCACTGTGCAGGGGCATCGTGGAGGACTTTGACACCCTGGCGCTGGACGAAGGCCTAAAGAAGCCGCGCGTCGGCATCGTGGGCGAGATCCTGGTCAAATACATGCCCCTGGCAAACAACCATCTGGTGGAGCTGCTGGAGGCGGAGGGCGCGGAAGCGGTGGTGCCGGACCTGCTTGACTTTTTCAACATGTGTCTGCACAACAACGAATACCGCCATGCCTACATGGGCGGCAGCCTTCTTTCGGACCTCGTCGGCCGGGTTGGCGTCGAGGCGCTGGAGATGCTGAGAAAGCCGGCGGTGGATGCGCTCCGCCGCAGCCGGCGCTTCACCGCGCCCCGTCGCATCGAACGCATCGCCGAGCCCGCCAAACCCTTCCTGTCCCTCGGTAACCAATACGGCGAGAGCTGGCTTCTGTGCGGCGAGATGATCGAGCTGTTCAGCGAGGGCGTCGACAACGTCATCTGCATCCAGCCCTTCGGCTGCCTGCCCAACCACGTGCTGGGCAAGGGCGTCATCAAGGCGCTGAAGGCCTCATTCCCGCAGGCAAACATCGCCGCGGTCGACTTTGACCCCGGCGCCAGCGAGGTCAACCAGCGCAACCGCATCCGGCTGCTGCTGGCCGCGGCGGCAAACTCCATGCAGAAGAGCGGCGGGGCCGCATGAAGCCTGCAGCGCAGCCCGGGAGGTGGAAAAGAGTGAAACTGCTGTCCACGATTCGAAATATGGCCCTCTATTCCGTGGTCGGCATCTCGGCGACCGCGGTGGAATGGCTGCTCTTTTTCATACTGAACCAGCTGTTCGGCGTCCAGTACGCGATCGCCACCGCCGTGGCGACTGTTTTCTCGGGCTTTACCAACTGGGCCGTGGGGCGCTTTCTGATGTTTCGCGGGACCGGGAACGCGGCCGGCGAGATCGGAAAAATCTATCTGGCCAGCCTAATCGGCATGTGCCTGAACCTCGGGCTGATGTGGATCATGGTGGACGGACTGGGCCTGCATGCCATGCTGGCCAAAGTCATCGCCACGATGCTGGTGTTTTTGTGGAACTATACCGTCGTCACCAGATTCATCTACAAGGGAAAAATCAAAAGCCGCATCGGGGCGAAAGAAAAAACAGAATGAGACAGGGGCACATGCGCGGAAAAACGGGGCTTCCTCCGGATACAGGAGGAAACCCCGTTTTTTATCGAGATCAGGGATTACACGATGGCTTTTTCACGCGCACGCATGCGGCGCTTCTGCTCCCCTTCGTCCAGGTGGTCGTAGCCAAGCAGGTGCAGGACGGAATGGACCGTCAGGTAGCGGATCTCACGGTTAAATCCATGTCCGTATTCCTCGCCCTGCTTCTCGCAGGCGGGCAGCGAGATCATCATATCGCCCAGCATCACCTCGCCGGTATCCGGGTCCCGCTCGCAGAGAGAGGCATCGAAGGCACCGGGCTGAAGCTCGTTCAGGGGGAAAGAGAGCACGTCCGTCTCGCGGTCGATGCCGCGGAATTCGCGGTTGATTTCACGGATGCCCTCGCCGTCGGTCAGCATGACGCTGATGAGGCAGGGGACTTCGATTCCCTCGGCGCGCAGGGCGTCTTCGGCAGCTCTGCGGATCAGGGCCGCGGCATTGCGGTGGCCCAGGTTCACCTTTTCACGGCTGACGGCAATTTCATGCATTTCTTCTTCTCCCCGTGTTCCGGCTGTTCCGGCGCCGGTCGGTGCCGGCGGTCTTTGCCTGCTGAGGCGCCGCCTGCCTGGCGGGCTGGCGCTTTTCATAGACCTCGTAGGCCTCGATGATCTTCTGCACCAGGCGATGGCGCACCACGTCGGCGCCGGTGAGGGTGCAGATCGCAATGTCGTCGATGCCCTCGAGCACGCGCATGGCAACCTTGAGGCCGCTGACCTTGTCCTCGGGCAGGTCGATCTGGGTGATGTCGCCGGTGATGACAACCTTCGAGCCGAAGCCGATGCGGGTCAGGAACATCTTCATCTGTTCGCGGGAGGTGTTCTGGGCCTCGTCCAGGATGATGAAGCTGTCGTCCAGGGTGCGGCCGCGCATATAGGCCAGGGGCGCCACCTCGATGTTGCCTCGCTCGAGATACTTCTGATAGGTATCGGGGCCCAGCATATCGAAAAGGGCATCATAGAGCGGACGCAGGTAGGGATCCACCTTGCTCTGAAGGTCGCCCGGCAGAAAGCCCAGGCGCTCGCCCGCCTCGACGGCGGGACGGGTCAGGATGATGCGGTTGACTTTCTCGGCGCGGAAGGCTGCCACCGCGGCCGCCACGGCGAGGTAGGTCTTGCCGGTGCCCGCAGGGCCGATGCCCAGGGTTACGGTGTTGTTCGCGATTGCCTCGCAGTATTCCCGCTGGCCGATGGTCTTGGGCTTGATGGGCTTGCCCTTCGCCGTGATACAGATGACGTCGCCGGCGAGCTTCTGAATCTCGCCTTCGCGGCCGCTCTGGACCAGCTTGAGGATATAACGCACGTTCTGGGCATCGATGTTCTCGCCCCGGGCCGCAAGCTCGAGCAGGCCGTTGATGGTCTTTTCGGCCAGCATGACGTTTTCGGCCTCACCGGTGATATGGATCAGGTTGTCCCGATCCAGGATTTTGACGTTGAGCTCGGTTTCGATCAGGCGCAGGTTCTGGTCAAAGGACCCGAAGACGCTGATCACGTGTTCCATACGCTCGACTTCAATGGTTCTGTCTATCATATTCTCACAGCCTTTTCAAAATGCAAACAGGATGCCGACGGCGGCGGAGAGGGCGATAAAGACGACGGGGTGCAGCTTTTTCAGCGGTTTGACAAAGCGCGTCAGAACGAGAAGCACCGCCGCCAGAAGGAGCTCTTTCCAGCGCAGCAGTTCGGCCGGGTTGAATCCGGCCGCCAGGGCGTCCTGATTCAGGAAGGTGACACGGGCGACCAGGAGGCCGGCCGCGGCGATCAGGGCAATGGAGCAGGGGCGCAGGCCGTAGAAGATCGCGTCGACGGTTTTGCTTTCGCGAAACTGCTTCAGCACGCGGGCAATCAGCAGGATGATGATGATCGAGGGGCAGATGAGCCCGAGGGTTGCCACCACCGCGCCGGGTATGCCGGCGGTTTCAAAGCCGACGTAGGTGGCCATGTTGACGCCGATGGGGCCGGGAGTCGATTCACTGACGGCAATCATGTCGGCAAGCCTGGCCTGGGTAAACCAGCCGGTGCGGGCGCTCATGTCATAGAGGAAGGGCAGGGTCGCCATCCCGCCGCCGACCGCGAAGAGGCCGGTTTTGAAAAACTCCCAGAAGAGGCGGAGCAGAATCATTTTCCCCTCACCCCCGTTCTGGTCAGCACCAGCCCGGCCAGCGCGCAGAAGAGCACAAAGATCACCGGCGAAATATCGAAGAACAGCGAAAGCACAAAGACGATCAGAAAGAGCACGAGGCCGGCCTTATCTTTGACGGCGCCCTTCCACAGCTTCACAACGGCGTTGAAGATCAGCACGCAGACACAGACGCGGATGGCCGTAAAGGCGCTTTTGACCGCGGGGATATCGGCAAAGTTCGTCAGGATGCCGGCGATGAGGCAGATGATCACCACAGAGGGGAAGACCACACCCAGCGTCGCCGCCACGCCGCCAGCGGGTCCGGCAACCCTGTAGCCGATAAAAGTAGCGGTATTGACGGCAATTACGCCGGGGGTACACTGACCCACGGCGTAATAGTCCATCATTTCCTCGCTGCTCGCCCATTTGCGGTTTTCGACGATTTCACGTTCCAGAATCGGGATCATCGCATAACCGCCGCCAAAGGTCATGACACCGACCTTGGCAAAGCTGAGAAAGAGCGAAAGGAGCTTCACTTTCCGAGTTCCTCCGCGTAGCTGGTATAGCGCTCGAGCTTGGCGGCGCAGTCTTCCCGGCTGCTGCCGCGGGCCAGCAGGTAAACCTTAACCTTCGGCTCGGTGCCGGAGGGCCGCACGATAAAGCTACAGCCGTCGGCCAATTCAAAGTAGAGGACGTTTGCGCCGGCATAGGGGGTCTTATCCACCTTGCCGAGGCCCATGACGTGGATGCTGCCGTCGAGATAGTCGCGCATGCGGATAACGCGCTCGCCGCCGATCTGCTCGGGCGGTTCCTCGCGGGTCATCTTCATCAGCAGGGCCATCTTCTCGATGCCGTCCACACCCGGCATGACCAGATTCAGGGTCTTTTCGGCGTAGTAGCCGTATTTCTCAAACAGGGCGTTCAGGGCTTCCAGCAGAGTCATGCCTTTGGCATGGTACCAGGCCGCCATCTCGGCAATCAGCATGGAGGCGGTCACCGCGTCCTTGTCGCGGACATAGTCGCCGACCATGTAGCCGTAGCTTTCCTCGAAGGCGAAGATGTACTGATAGCTGCCGGCGGCCTCCCAGGCGGCAACGCGCTCGGCCATGAACTTGAAGCCGGTGAAGGTGTCCTCAAAATGCACGCCGTTTGCCTCGGAAACGGCACGGGCCATCTGGGTCGAGACCAGACTGCACATGGCGCCGGGCGAGGGCGGCATGGTGCCGGTCGTCTTTCGGGCCTGAATGATATAGTCCAAAAGGAGGACGCCCATCTGGTTTCCGGTGATGGTGACATACTCGCCGTTTTCGTCACGAACCATGGTTCCGACGCGGTCAGAGTCAGGGTCGGTACCGATGATCAGGTCGCTGTCGACCTTTTTGGCAAGATCCACTGCCAGATAGAAGCCCTCGGGGTTTTCGGGGTTCGGGCTGACAACGGTCGGGAAGCTGCCGTCGATGACCATCTGTTCGGGCACAGGGAAGACATGCTTCATGCCCAGGCGCTTCAGAGCCTCGGGCACCAGTTTATAGCCGCAGCCGTGGAAGGGAGTGTAGACGATGCGGAACTCGTCCGCAACCGCCCTGACTGCCTCAGGATTGATGGCCTGGCCCATGACCTTCTCAAGGAAGGCCTCGTCCGTCTCGACCCCGATGACGGTGATCTTCCCGTCCTCGACGGCTTTGGCATAGTCGCAGGTCTTGTAGCAGGTGAAAATATCCGTCTCGGCCATCCGCGCGGCGATGGCGTCGGCATGCTGGGGCGGCAGCTGGGCGCCGTCGGACCAGTAGACCTTATAGCCGTTATACTCCTTGGGATTGTGGCTGGCCGTGATGTTCAGGCCGGCCGTGGCGCCGTAGTAACGCACGGCAAAGCTGAGCTCGGGCGTTGGGCGCAGCGCATCAAAAATGCGCACATAGATGCCGTTGGCAGCCATGACCGCAGCCGCTTCTTCGGCATACTGGCGTCCGTTCAGGCGGCAGTCATGCGCGATGACGATACCCTTCTGTTTGGCGGTCTCGCCCTCGGCGCTGATGACATCGGCAAAGGCCTGGGTCGCATGGCGGATGATGTGGACATTCATGTTGTGCAGGCCGGTCTTCATCGTGCCGCGCAGCCCGGCGGTACCGAACTCCAGCGGTGCGAAGAAACGCTCGCGGATTTCCTTCTCATCCTCGCGGATGGCATTGAGCTCGGCCCACTCGCTCTCGCTGAGAGCGGGGCTGTCCAGCCAGTGCTGATACTCTTCCATGAAAGATCGCATAATTCTGCCTCCCGGAATCTAATATTTGCGTTTTGTCTTATTTATGGTAAGGAGTTCCTTCTTTAATCTGAAACCCGCGGTAGATCTGCTCAACAAGCATCACGCGGGCGAGGTGGTGCGGAAAGGTCATTTGAGACATGCTCAGGCGTCTGTCCGCCTTTTTCTTCAGCCCTTCGGAAAGACCGAAGGAGCCGCCGATCACGAAGCAGAGGCGCGGCCGCCCCGAAGCCTCACAGGATTTCAGCAGGCCGGAGAAGGCCGGGCTGTCCATCTGGGACCCTTCCACGCAGAGGCAGACCAGAAGAGCGTCACGGAGAAGCTGTTTTTCGATTCTTTCGCTCTCGCGCAGCAGCGCATTTTCAATTTCAGCCGGTTTCGGTTTTTCGCCGAGGCGTTCCTCCGGAAGCTCGATCACCTCGAAGCGGCAGAACGGACTCAGCCGTTTTTCGTATTCCGCCAGGGCATCGGCATAGAAGCGTTCTTTAAGCCTGCCGACACAGACGACCCGGATGTGCAGCATCAGGAAACGGAATAAAGACCCGTCCTTGCGTCCTCGCCGCTGTCATATCGGACCTCGATCTCAGCACCCAGCGCATTCAGCTTTTCCACAAAGCGCTCATAACCGCGCTCGATATAATGGATGTCGTCAATTTCGGTGACGCCGCTGGCCACCATGCCGGCGATGACCATCGCCGCACCGGCACGAAGGTCGCAGGCATGCACCATGGCCCCGGTGAGCCGGCGCCCGCCCTCGATGACGGCAACGCGCCCGTCGACCTGGATCTCGGCACCCATTTTGCGAAGCTCGTTGACATATTTAAAGCGGTTGTCATAGATGCCCTCAGTGATGACGGAGGTCCCGTCCGCGAGGCACATGAGGACGCCGAACTGCGGCTGCATATCCGTCGGGAAGCCGGGATAGGGCATGGTCTTGAGGTTGATGCGGCGAAGCACGGCCGGGCCCTTGACCAGGATGGCCTCTTCGTATTCCTCAACGAAGGCGCCGGTCTCGCGCAGCTTGGCGCTGATGCCCTCCATATGCTTCGGGATGATGTTGGTCACCAGCACTTCCCCGCCGGTGGCGGCCGCGGCGACCATATAGGTGCCGGCCTCGATCTGGTCGGGAATGATGGTATAGGTGCCCCCGTGCAGGGCGTCGACACCGTTGATCTTGATGGTATCCGTGCCTGCGCCTCGGACGTCCGCACCCATGGAGTTCAGGAAGTTGGCAAGGTCCACGATATGCGGCTCACGCGCGGCGTTTTCGATCACCGTGCGGCCTTCGGCAAGAACGCCGGCAATCATGATGTTCATCGTTGCGCCGACAGAGACCTTGTCCAGATAGATCCGCGCGCCGTGAAGCCGGCCGTCCTTCGCATCGGCATAGACATAACCGCCGCGGACATTGATCTCGGCACCGAGGGCACGCATGCCCTTGATATGCTGGTCAATCGGCCGAACGCCGAAGTTGCAGCCGCCGGGCATGGTCGTCTTGGCACTGCCGAAGCGGCCAAGCATGGAGCCGATCAGGTAATATGAAGCGCGGATCTTTCTCATCAGGTCATAAGGCGCGTCCTGATACCGCGCGTTCGTACAGTCAATCTCAATCGTGCTCTTGTTCAGATAGCTGACGCGGGCACCAAGCTCGGCCAGGATGGTCAGCAGGGTATCCGTGTCGCTGATCTGGGGAATATTCTCAATGCGGCAGACGCCCTGCACAAGCAGCGCCGCGGGAATAATGGCCACCGCCGCGTTTTTGGCACCGCTGATTTCGACCTCGCCGTTCAGCGTCGTTCCGCCGTGAATGATATACCGGTCCATGAAACACCTTCCTGTCTGGTTGTGCGGTAAGTCCGCACCGACACAGCATCTTACCATAGAAATGCCCCGATGGCAAGATAATTCATATAAAGGGGGATAGTGATACGAATAAAGTATAGCACAAGGCGCCGGAAATATCCACAGGAATTTTCCGTAAAAATCATATTATTCAGAGAAAAAGCCGTAAAAATCGCATTTTTACGGCATAAAAGTTGATTTCTATTTTCATTCTCTGACATTTTGGTTGCAGAGGCAAAAAACCGCCCGCCATCCGGCGGGCGGCAGAGAAGTGCGTCAGGTAAGTCTGATCAGGCCTCAAAGTCCTTCAGCGCTTCATAGATCTTGTCGGTGAAGCCGATGAACAAACCGGAGGCGTACAGGGAGATATCCTTTACGGTGTCCTTGGTGGCAAGCAGATAGAGCTCACCGAGGACGGCATTGTTCTGCGGATCCACGTACAGCTTGACAGTGGTGGTGTTGGCGTTGATGTTGTTGACCTCGGTAAGAACGTCAGCCAGCTTTGCAGCGTCAAACTTCAGGATGGTCATGCTCATGAGAATCTCGGAGCTGTCCTCGGTGAAGCCGACGTTGAAGTGGCTCTTGTACTCGGAGAGATCGCCTTCATAGTCGACACTGACAACCTCATAGGTGGAGCCGCCGATGTCGACCGTATCCGCCTGAACGGTGCAGGCGGCACCGGGAGCCTCGGCAGGCAGACCTTCGACAAACTGTTTTGTCGCATCGAATCTGGCATCGTCAGCAAAGGCACAGACGCCGAGGCTGAGCATCAGTGCGAGGGTCAGGGCAAAAGCAAGAATGGATTTTG
>Ga0310694_10006485_pt1 | contig 11066 bp, 7 predicted proteins | sample 174DNAGHGhighgp2_FD_203884 | JGI IMG/M metagenome (GOLD analysis project Ga0310694, IMG submission 203884) | Sheep rumen microbial communities from Palmerston North, Manawatu-Wanganui, New Zealand - 1742 DNA GHGhigh gp2 (v2) (version 2) | ecosystem: Host-associated > Mammals > Digestive system >... | reverse complement strand
AAACCCGACGAGCCTGAACCTGTCGAAAGAATTCTTGCGTTTTACATTGATAACGAAGTTTCTTCATTTTGCATTGATGACGGAGTACGAGTAACTCTGGACGATGTATTGAATTACATGGAAAAAAATTTTCCGCCGACACGATATCGTTTGTTGCTTCGCGTCAGATTTTATTTTTTGGAAAAAGAATATTTGAACGGAATAAAACTTGCCGAGAAAGCTCTTGCCCTTGAAGATGATGACAGTCAATCTGCTTTGGCGACAATGCTCCTTTATAATTTTTTGGCGCAGTCGTATCGAAAGTTGGCTTGCATAAAAGATGCACTGAAATATTATGAGCGCAACGCCAAACTTGACCCTTCTTCCGAAAAAGATTTTACGCACTTGCCGCAACTGGAAAGCATGCGTCGCGAAGAGTACAGCAATTATCTTTTCAACATGCACAATTTAAATTTCAGCCGCGAAAAAATTTTTGAGGAAACGACTGGCTTCAATAAACTTTTGGCGCACATTCCGCGCTTCAAACACAACCGCAAGAAACATTCCGCGCACAAAAAAATTCGCGTCGGCTACATCTCCCCCGACATTCACTTTCACGTCGTCGCGTTTTTCAGCTTGCATTTTTTTGTAAGTTATGACAGAACGCGCTTTGAAGTTTTCATTTACGCCGGCAACAAAGAAGACCACGTAACCGAGCGATTCAAAAAGAGAGTTGACGGCTTCCGAAATGTTTTGCACAAATCGCACGAAGAAATTGCCCGACAAATTATGGCAGACGAAATTGATATTTTAGTCGACTTGACAGGACACACGGCGCACAATCTTTTGCCGGTCTTGGCTTATAAGCCCGCGCCGATTCAAATTTCGGGCATCGGCTACTTTAACTCCACGGGTCTCGATACGGTTGATTATTTTTTGGCGGACAAGTTCACCGACCCTGAAGGCTTGAACGAAAAATTTTTTACGGAAAAAATTCTGCGCCTCCAACACAGCCATTTTTGCTACGAGTGGCACGAATTGCCGTACCCCGTCGCGCCCGCGCCCTGCACAAAAAACGGTTACGTCACGTTCGTCAGCTTTAATAATTTCGCGAAGGTTACGGACGAAATGCTTTGCCTTTGGAAAAAAATTTTAGATGCGGTACCAAAGTCGCGCCTGTATTTGAAAGCTTTTGTCTTTGACAGTAAAGACACTATAGAAATTTCTAAAGAAAAAATTCAAGCGGCGGGCATCGACCTTGAGCGCGTGGACATGGAAGCCTCTTCAAAAGATTATATTCTCTGTTACGAGCGGGCGGACATCGCGCTGGACACTTTCCCCTACCCCGGCGGCGGCACCACCTGCGACGCACTGTACATGGGTTTGCCCGTCATAACTTTGGTTGGCGAACGACACAATTCGCGTTTCGGCTATTCGTTGCTGATGAATATTGGTTTGGGCGAGCTTTGCGCCTTCAGCGAAGAAGAATACGTTCAAAAGGCCGTCGACCTTGCAAACGATTGGGAACGGATTCGCGAATATCATTTGACGATTCGTCGGAAAATGGAACTCTCACCGGTTATGAACGACGCAATTTACATGGGCGAAGTCGAAGCCGCTTACGAAAAAATTTTTACCGCGTGGCTTAACAAAGAACCGTTGCCCGACTTCCCGCAAGAGCCTGAACCCGTCACAGCCTCTCTTGCCGAAAAATATTTCAAACGCGCGGAAGAATATGTTGCACTGGAAAATGAAATCGGCGAAAGCAACTTTGAAAGCCGCTTCGACTTTAAGCGCACGCTTTATTACGCCGAGCTTGCCGCGCAATGTGAATCGAAACGCGACGCAAAAGTTTTGTTGACGATAGCCGACCGCCGACATCTTTTGGACGACAACTTGGGCGCGTACGAGGCAATGCGCGCGGCGATGGATTATATTTATTCGCCCGAAGGCGCGGAGAAAAATTATCCAAATGATTTTGTCGCGGAGTGTCATAAAAAAATGGCGAAGTTCGCGCACGATAACCGCCAACACGAAGAGGCAGTAGAAAACGACAAACGCGCCTTTGAACTTATCGACGACGAGGCACGTTGCATTGAAGTTTACGACGCGATACTTTTGGGGCTTCACTTCCTGGACGTTTCCGGCGAAGACATTGCCGCGTTCCATTTCGACTATCAAAAATTTTTCGACGACGTTAAACCCTTCACGACTTATCACAAGCCGCACGACAGAATTAAAGTTGCGTACATTTCCGGCGACTTCCGACAACACGCGGCGTTCGCGGTCACGTTCGGTTTCATCTCTTGCCACGACCGCAACAAATTTGAAATCACTTGCTACAGCAAAAACAAAGTCGACGACGAATACACGGAGCTTTACAAAAAAGCCGTCGAACATTTTGTCGACGTGCAAAAACTTTCTGCGGCCGAGCTGGCGAAAAAAATTCACGACGACGAAATTGACATTGCCTTTGACTTGGCAGGTCACACCGGTTGCAACGGTTTGCCCGCGCTGGCTTATCGTCCTGCGCCCGTGCAAATTTGCGGCGTCGGTTACATGTCGACGACCGGCTTAAACGCGATTGATTATTTTCTGACTGATGAAGTCCTCGACCCGCCCGGCGAACACGAAAAATTTTTCAGCGAAAAACTTCTTTACATGCCCGCGCAATTTTCTTACGCTCGCCGCGAAAATGTTTTGACGCCCGACGGCGCGGCTTGCCTCAAAAATGGTTACGTGACGTTCGGGACGATTTGCCGCTACTCGAAAATTTCCGACGATATGTTGATGATTTGGACGGAGATTTTAAAGCGCGTGCCCGACGCAAAACTTTTAATGCGCGCACAGGAATTTATAAGTAACCGCCTCGTCGACGAACTTTATTCCACGATGAAAAATTTCGGTTGCGGCATGGACAGAGTTATTTTCCGCCCCGCCGTTCACGATTACTTCGACGAGATAAGCAAGATTGACATCATGCTTGACGCCTATCCTTACGTCGGAGGCACCACGACGCTTGACGCGCTGTATATGGGCGTGCCCGTCATAAATTTTTACGGCGAAAGACATTCGACGCGTTTTGGGAAAAGTATTTTGACGAGCGTCGGTTTGGGCGAACTGTCCGTCGATTCGGTTGAAGATTACATAAACACCGCCGTCGCCCTCGCGAACGATAAAGAAACTCTCGACGCTCTGCACAAAAATTTACGGCAAATGTTTTTGAATTCGGACGCGCTCGACCCGATAAAATATTGTCGTCGGCTTGAGAACAAATTTGAAGAGCTTTTGAGCCGATAAAAATTTTTACAAAAAAAATCCTCCTTGCGGAGGAAAAATTTTCGACGCTTGAAATTATTTTTTCTTGCGTTTCTTTTTTTTGGGCGAGCGGGTTGCGTTCGCGAATTTTGCTTTAAGTTTTTCGGCGTCTTCCTTCTGCTTGTCGGTAGATTTTTTGTCGCGTTGCATTTTGGCGTACTCCGCGCCGAGGCCGGCAAGTTTATGCTTGACGGTCATAAGCGGGTGGCTGAGGAGCATTTTTTTCTGTCCGCCCTTCATAATCTCCATAAAATCATTCGTGAATCGTTCGCCGAAGCAAGGCGTCTCGCATTGTTCGCAAATGGGCTTGCCGATACCGTAAGGACAGCGGCTGATTTTAATCATGACGGTCGACAGGACGGCGGTACATTTTGCACAAAGTTTTCCGTCGGTGGTGCCGTGATTCGCGTTGCAATATTTGCCGAACGTCTTGCGGATATTTTCTTTCTCCTTGGGGACGTTGTTTTTCAATTCGGGTTCTTTTCGCTTAGGCAAAAGACTTTTTACTTTGTCGAGAATTCCCATAACAAAACTCCTTTCAAGCAGAGTGATTAATTTCAATTTCTTTTTCTATTGACAGCGAAAATATCCTTTTGGCGTTCGTCTAATATTTTCAAGCGTTCGCGGCGACAAATGCGTTGTGAAATGTTGAATATTTTTTGAGTAAAACTATTGCTTGCGAAAAGCTGATGATATAAAATTGCCCAAAGCTATTTTGAACGAGGTGGAAAATTTTGGGAATCACGATGATTGCATTGAGCTTGGTCTTGCTGATTTTCTTTGCGTATCGCGGCTGGTCGATAATTGTCATTGCGCCGTTGTTCGCGGTCGTGGCGAGTATCGGGAGCGGCCACGACCCAATGCCGGTCTTCAGCGAAATTTACATGACGAAGGCGGCCGAATACGTCAAGACTTATTATCCCGTGTTTTTGTTGGGCGCAATCTTTGCAAAGATAATGGAAGAAGGCGGGTTGGCGGCCTCCGTCGCGAACAAAATTGTGCAGACGCTCGGCAAGGAAAAAGCAATTTTGGCAATTTTAATCGGGTGCGGCGTTTTGACTTACGGCGGGCTTAGCGTGTTCGTCGTGGCGTTCGTCATGTATCCTTTCGCGGCGATTTTATTCAAGCAAGCAAACTACGCGAAAAAACTTTTGCCGGGCTTGCTGTGGATGGGAATTTTTACTTACAGCATGGTTGCGATACCGGGCACGCCGCAAATCCAAAACATAATTCCGACGGCATATTTCGGAACGACGACTTGGGCGGGAATCGGGCTTGGCTTAGTCGGCGCGGCGTTGTATTTTGCAATGTCTTGGGCTTGGGTAAATTACCGCGCGAAAAAACTTCAGGCGGCGGGCGAAGGTTACGGCACCAACTTAAAAAACGAGCCGGAAACTTCTTCGGAGGACTTGCCCGACTGGAAACTTTCGTCAATCCCGCTCGTCATGGTTATCGTGTTGAATTTGGTAATCAGCAACCCGTTCGATTGGAGCTGGGCTTATCACTGGGATAAAAACAGTTTGGACAGCATGGCAGGTTTGAATTTGAGTTTATTGGCGGGCGGCGTCGGAAAAGTTCAAGCTATCTGGTCGATTAACGCGGCGTTGATTTTTAGCTGTATCGTTGCGGCGATTATCGGTCGGAAATGTTTGGCTCCCAAAGGCGGCATCGTTCACCCGATAAACACAGGCGCGGTCGGTTCCATGGCGGCGATTCTCAACGTCGCCTCGTGCTACGCATTCGGTTGCGTCGTCGCGGCGGTTCCTGCTTTCGAGATGATTAAAGAAGCGTTGCTGAACGTTTCAATCGGCGACGGTCCTTTAGGCTCGGCAGTCATAACGACAATGATAATGTGCGGCATAACGGGTTCGGCGTCGGGCGGCGAGACAATCGCGCTGGGCATGTTGGGCGAACAGTGGCTGGCAATGGCAAATCAAATCGGCATGAATCCCGAAGTGCTCCACAGAATCGTTGCGCTTGCCTCGGAGTGTATCGACACGCCGCCGCATTCGGGCGCGCTGATAACTTTAATGGCGGTCTGCGGTTTGAGCCACAAAGAATCTTATTACGACGTTTTTGTTTTGACATTGCTTAAAACTTCGGTCGCGTTCATCTGCTTGGCGATTTACGCAATGACAGGTTTAACTTGATTGAAAAAAATTTGCAAAAAAAATCCCGTCGACATTGACGGGAAATTTTTTTTATGGCAGTTTCAATCCACGCACCCCTTTTAAGAGGTGCGACAAAGGTTAGTTAAAGAAGTTCGCGTTTAATGCGTTCGAGGGCTTCGGGAGCTTGCGTGTCCATCTTCTCCGGAAAGCCGAAATAGCTGACGCAGATGATGTTGTCGCCGCCGACTTTGGGCGCGTCGGGTTTAAGCTGTTTGTTTGCAAAGTCCATTTCGCGGAGCGTCTCAAAAATTCCGTCGAAGTCGACTTCGCCTTCGCCCATGGCAGTGTGCTGGTGAATTGTGTAATCGGCTTTTCCGCGTCCGTTGAGCCACGGCGGATTGACGATGTAGCGGCAGTCGATTGTTTGGTTCCACGTGTCAGCAAGCAGGACGTGAGTTAATTCGTCGCCCGCGTATTTGAGCATGTGGCGGACGTCGCCTTTGCCCTGGTCGTAGAAGAAACCGTGCGACGCGCTATAAACGTAGCCAAGATTTTTGGAGCGGAAAGATTTCACGATGTCGCAAGTCTCGTCGTTAAGTTCGCAGAAGTCGTAGGGGTGCGATTGAATTTCGACGCGCAGACCTTCGCGCTCGATAATCGGCAGAAGTTCTTCCATTGAGCGGAAAAACATTCCGTTGCAAATTTCCTGCTGATTGGGGTCGCCGCTGAATTCGGTATTGATGACGGGCACGCCCATATTCACGGCGATTTCAATAATTTTTTTCCAGTTGGCGACGGCGTGTTGGCGTTGCTCCTCGGTCGGGCCCGACCAACGATAAACAACGATGAACGACGAAATTTCCACGCCGGTTTCTTTGAGAGCTTTGCGGTATTCCGCTTCGCATTCTTTGGAGAAGAGCGGGTGCTTGTAGAACGGATTAATGCGCGGGTGCGGCGATTGTTCAATGTACTTGTAGCCCCAATCGGCAACCTTGTGCACATAATCGTTGATGCTCATTTGTTTTGCCAGAACGTCGACGTCAAAAGCAATTTTCATTTCGAGTCCCCCTTTGGTTAGTTTATGATAATGTAAAGCTATCACATTGCATAAACGTTGTCAACATTTTTCCTAAAGTTATTTGCAAGTGTGCATTGAAATTTAGAAAAGGTTGAAGCCAAAAAAATTTTTTATAATACCGTGTCTAAACTTCAATTTTGTGCTATAATCGCCTGCGTATTTGAAAAAGGAGGTGATTGGCTGGAAAGTTGTTAGCTGAAAAGTTGTTAGAAAAAACTAACAGCTAACAGCTAACAGCTATGAGCTATCAGCTAAAAATATGAGATTGACCTCAATGCTCGTCAAGTGGAACCCGCTGAAGTATTTGGGGATTATGGCGGGGTGTTTGATTGCCGCCGCCTCGATAAATACTTTCGTAGTGCCCAGCAGCCTGTTGACGGGCGGAGTAACCGGCATTGCGATTATTTTTTACTTCTTGACGGGCTTACCAATCGGCGCACAAACTTTGGCCTACAACGTGCCGCTATTAATTGCCTCATACAAACTTCTTGGAAAAAAATATACGCTTGACGTTGTAATCGGTACGTTGATGTTTTCATTCGCGCTGGACGCAACAAAATTTTTGGCGGCTTACACGCCGACGCAAGATTTAATGCTCGCTTCGATTTACGGCGGAATTTTCAACGGAATAGGTTATGGCATTGTCTTCCGCATGAACGGTTCGACGGGCGGTTTCGACATACTCGGCGCGATTTTCAAAAAATATTATTCAATGGATATCGGCTCGGTCATCTTCGGCTTTAACTGTTTGATTGTCATCGTGGCGGGCGCGCTGTTCAACGTAAGCTCCGCAATGTTCACGCTGATTTGCATGTATGTTACTTCGCAAATGACGAACAAAGTTATCGACGGCTTCAATCAGCGCAAAGCGATTTTGATTATCTCCAACCACGCAAAAGACATTGCCGACGGAATTATCGCGGACATCGGACGCGGCGTCACTTTCCTCAACGGCGAGGGCGCGTACACCGGCGACCCGAAAAAAATCGTGATGGTTGTCGTGAGCATGACGCAGATTGCCAAAATAAAAATTGTCGTCAACACTGTCGACAGAAATGCTTTCATGCTGATTTTGTCGGCAAGCGAAGTTATGGGGCGCGGCTTCACTCGACCGAACCGACAAAACGTGAAGTTCCGCACTGACCAAAAAATTAATCCCGAAATCGAACAAAAGATTCAAGACGCTTTGGCCAAACGCGGCGACGATTAGAATTGAGAGCGTCACTTCGACGCAGAAATAAAATTTTACGACGAGGAGGAGAATTTTCATTACACATTGCGCATTGCGCATTGAGATTAGGGGGCGGCCGACTTACACAAAAAATCTGCTGTCGGCCGAGGGAGGAAAAAGTTTTTATGTTTATTAATTACTTGCTTAACAGCGGCTTTATGATTCAGGACGGAAAAATTTTGCTGGTGTTCGACGATTACGAAGACCCTGCAGGGGTTGTCGACGCCGCGTATGATAAGGGGGATTTCGACAGGCTCTACGTCTTCGCCACGCACGCGCACTTCGACCACTTCGGCACGCACATTCGCGCCTATGCACAGAACGCCGCGCGCTACATTTTCGGCAGCGACATAAAGCACACCAAGCGCGTTAAAATTTTTCCGAAAGAAAAAATTACTTTCATGAAACGCTACACCGAATGGCACGACGACGCGATTAGAGTTTGGACATATGATTCGACTGACGTCGGAGTTTCTTTCTTGGTTGAAACGTCTTCGGGCGCAAAAATTTTTCACGCGGGCGATTTCAACTGGTGGCACTGGGAAGACGACACGGAAGATAACATAATTTTGGCGGATAAAGTTTTCAAGCGGCAAATGAAACGTCTTGACGGGCTGGAAGCGGACGTTGCGTTCTTCCCCGTGGACGGGCGGCTCGGCTCTTCACAGGAAATGGGCGCGATTGAGTTTGCGTCGCGGACAAAGATAAAAAGTTTCGTGGCAATGCACCGCGTCGAATATCCGCGCTGGGAGCCGTCGGAAAAATTTTTATCGGCGGCAGGAAATATTCCGATTTGGTCGCCGACACAGCCGGGCGAGCATCGAACTTTCGACGGAGAAAAATTTTTGGAGGATTAATCAATGGCTGACAAAAAAATTATGCTGACTCAAGACGGCTATAACAAGCTCGTCGAAAAGTTAGACTATTTAAAGAGCGTGCGCCGAATTGAAATTTCCGAGCGGCTCAAGGCGGCGATTGCACTTGGAGACCTCAGCGAAAATTCCGAGTACGACGACGCCAAAAACGAACAAGGACGCTTGGAGAGCGAAATCAGCGAACTGGAAGCGAAGTTGCGCAACAGCGACATCATCAAGACGCAGGCGAGCACCGGCAAGATTGTAATCGGCAGCACCGTGACTGTCCGCGACGTGGAACTCGACGAGCAAGAAACTTATATGATTGTCGGTTCAACGGAGGCAGACCCCGACAACAATAAAATTTCCGACGAATCGCCGCTGGGTGTCGCCCTTCTCAACAAAAGCGCGGGCGTAACCGTTCAAGTTCACGCGCCGGCCGGTATCATTGAATTTGAAATTTTGGACGTTAAATAAGTTGATAGCTGTTAAAAATTTTCTAATCGCTAACAGCTAACAGCTAAAAATCGACCGAAGGGAGATTTTTCCCATGAATGTTTTGCTGATTGGCGGCGGCGGTCGCGAACACGCGCTGGCTTGGAAAATTTCGCAAAGCCCAAAGCTTGAAAAATTTTTCGCAATCCCCGGTAGCCCCGGCATCGCTGACTTCGCCGAGTGCGTCGAAAATATTTCAATCTACGACAACGCCGCGCTCGTAAAATTTTCTCAAGAAAAAAATATCGACTTGGTTGTCGTCGGCCCCGAAGCCCCGCTGGTGAACGGTTTGGCGGACGAACTCGACGCGGCAGGCGTAAAAGTTTTCGGCCCGAAAAAAATCGCCGCGCAAATGGAAGGCTCGAAAATTTTTGCTAAGCGGCTCATGAAGAAATATAAAATTCCGACGGCCGACTTTGAAGTTTTCGACGACGCCGAAGCCGCGAAAAATTTTATCTGCGCGAAGGGTGCGCCGATTGTCGTCAAAGCTGACGGGCTGGCGGCGGGCAAAGGCGTTATCGTCGCGCAAACTTTGGACGAGGCGTTGGTTGCCGTCGACGAGATGAAAACTTTTGGCGCGGCGGGAAGTAAAATCGTCGTGGAAGAATTCATGGACGGCGAAGAAGCCTCGGTGTTGGCGTTGACGGACGGAGAAAAAATTTTGCCGCTCATCGCCGCGCAAGACCACAAAAGAGTTTTCGACGGCGACAAAGGCTTAAACACCGGCGGCATGGGAGCCTACGCGCCCGCGCCCGTCGTCGACGAAAAAATTTCCTCGCTCGTCGAAGAAAAAATTTTAAAACCGACGATTGCCGCGCTCCGTGCCGAAGGAATTGTTTATCGCGGCTGCCTTTACGCGGGCTTGATGATTGTCGACGGCGAACCAAAAGTCGTGGAGTTTAATTGCCGCTTCGGCGACCCGGAAACTCAAGCCGTCTTGCCGCTAATGGAAAGCGATTTGCTCGAACTTATGAACGAGTGCGCGGCGGGCGATTTGTCCGACAAAAAAATTTCGTGGAGCAAAAATTCTGCGGTCTGCGTGATTTTGGCGAGCGGCGGCTACCCGAAAGCTTACAAAAAAAATTTGCCGATTGACGGCATTGCTAAGGCAAAAACTTTGGGCGCGACGATTTTTCACGCGGGCACGAAAATTTCAAACGGCGAACTCGTCACGAACGGCGGACGCGTCTTGGGCGTCACGATAACTGCTCCGACTTTGCGCGAGGCCGTCGACAAAGTTTATCGTTGCGTGGAAGTCGTTCACTTCGACGATATGCACTTCCGTCGCGACATCGCCGCTAAAGCTCTAAAGTAATTTTTCTGCACGAAAAAAATCCCTCTCGACAATCGGGAGGGAAATTTTTTTTGCGTTCGATTTTTATTTGCCTAAAACCATTTGGTCAAGACGCTTGCCGCCAGGCACCATGGGGATAACGTTTTCTTCTTCGGGGACGTACACGTCGATAACCGCCGCGCCTTTTGAAAAAATAATTTCGACCAAATCATCTTCAAGCTCTTGGGCTTTTGTCAAACGATAGCCGCGCAAGCCCATTGCGTTTGCAATTTTTACGAAGTCGCGCTTGCATTTGAGTTCGGAGGCGGAATAGTGATGATTGTAAAAAAGTCTTTGCCACTGACCGACCATGCCGAGAATAAAATTGTGGACGATGACAATTTTAACGTCGATGTTGTTGTCGGCGAGCGTGGCAAGCTCTTGAATGTTCATCATGATTGAGCCGTCGCCCGTGAAGAGCACGACGTTTTTTTCGGGGCAAGCCAACTTCGCGCCCATGGCAGCCGGCAATCCGAAGCCCATGGTGCCCAGCCCGCCCGAAGTCAAAAATTGTCGCGGCTTGTGTGCTTTGAAAAATTGCGCCGCCCACATTTGATGCTGACCGACGTCCGTGACGACGATTGTGTTGTCGTCGCAAATGTTGCTGATTTTGCTGATGAGTGCGCCGGGTTTAATCGCGTCGCCTTCCTCCGTCCAATCGAACGGG
>Ga0310694_10006484_pt1 | contig 11067 bp, 4 predicted proteins | sample 174DNAGHGhighgp2_FD_203884 | JGI IMG/M metagenome (GOLD analysis project Ga0310694, IMG submission 203884) | Sheep rumen microbial communities from Palmerston North, Manawatu-Wanganui, New Zealand - 1742 DNA GHGhigh gp2 (v2) (version 2) | ecosystem: Host-associated > Mammals > Digestive system >... | reverse complement strand
CCCACCTCGTAAGTGAAGCTTTCTTCATCCTTGTCATCGTCCTTGTTGCAAAGCGACAGGTAGATGAGTTCTGCGGCGGTGCTTAAGGTCTTGATTTTGTCGTGGGGCTTCACCTTCCCCCAAACATAGAGGTTGCATTCGGCACGGGTAAAGGCGACATACAGCGTGTTGAGTGCATCCACTCGCCGCTCCAAATGTTCCTTTTCGTAGGCAGGAGCAAAGACAGATGTCCTTACGTCCTTCGAGTGGATGGATATGGGCAGTGCGCCGAGTTCGTTATAAGGAGCCTTCTTTGTCCTGCACCAAAGGATTTCGCCCTGTCTGTCGCTCTCTATCTTCCAGTCGCAGAAGGGCAGGAGGACGGTGTGGAACTCCAGCCCTTTCGACTTGTGGATGGTGAGGATGCGGACGCCTGCGACAGCCGAGCCGGGGATGGCTTTTGTCCGCAGCTTTTCGTCCCAGGCGGTGAGGAACGTCTGTATGTCGGGTGCAATGGCACTGCGGAGGTGGTTCTGCAGCTCGTCGAAGAAAGTATATGCATAGACATCTTCCCCTTTTATGTTGCCGAGGGAGAAGATGCTCCACAGCCTTTCTGCAAGGAGATAGAGCGGCAGCTGCAGCAGTTCGTCGCGGTGTGCGGTGAAGCCTTCCGGCAACACATCCTCTGCCCGTCTCATTGCGATGCTTTGGATGGTGGCGTCTGTCTCCCCGAGGACATCGTGGAGGTAGTGCAGCATGAGGTATTTCTCGGAGATGCTGTCGGTGTGAAGCTTGTCGATGAGCACGCGCATTGCGGCAATAATCATCTGTATGCTGGTGGATGCTTCAAGCAGGAATGCCTCGTCGCTAATGAGGCGGATGTCGGGCGCACACTGGCTGAAACCTTCTATGAGCTGCTGCGCCATTGCATTCGTGCGGACGAGGATGGCAATCTTGCTGAGGTCGAGGCCTCCTGCCTGCAGCTGCCGTATCTGTTCCGCCATGTCTTGGAATAGAGGGGCAAGAGGATTGTCGGAGCAAATGGTATTCTCTCGCTCCTTGTCCCTTGCTCCTTGCTCCTTAAAGAGCTTGATGCGGACATATCCTTTCCCGTCTTCCTTCTTGGGTTCTTGCTTGGCGTCGGAATAGATGTCGCTCAGCTTAATCTCCGCATCAGGCTTTATCTCGTCGAGCAATGTCGCTGCTTTTGGGAAGATTGTCTTGTTGAAATCGACGATGATCTGATGGCTGCGATAGTTGATTTTGAGGGGTTCGGAATGGATGTGGAAGTGCTGAAGCTCCTGTTCCTTCTCGACACCATATAGAATCATCCAGTCGCCGCCACGCCAGCGGTAGATGCTTTGCTTGATGTCGCCAACGAGAAGTCCCTTTCCGCCCGAGGCAAGCTTCTCGAAGAGCAACGTCTTGAAGTTATTCCACTGCATGCGGCTTGTGTCCTGAAACTCGTCGATCATCACGTTGTTGATGAAGGTTCCGATCTTCTCGAAGATGAACGGCGAGTCGTTCCCCTCGATCATCTTGCTGAGGAGGGCAGGCGTGGAGCTGAGCGTGAAGCGTCCGGCATCGCCCTCTATCTCTCGTGCACGCTCATCTATGTTTACCAGGAGACGCAGGGGGCCGAGGTGACGGAGTGCCAAGCCCGCCGAGAGCCATTCCTTTCTTCGGTCGGCATAGATGGAGAGCAGACGGGAATATGCCTCCTGCACCTCGCTCTCCTCGGAGGAGGAGCCTTGGGCTTTGAACTTAATGGCTTGAACAGTCTTTGTCGGCCCTTCGCTTTCCATTGTCCTTGCCTTCGCGAGAAAAGAGCGCACGTTGCGCCCGTAGCTGATTTTGTCAAAGTCGTCAATCAGGTTCATCACTTCATCAACAGCCTCTTGCACGTCCTGTTCGGCACGTTTCCTGATGGCTTGCATTTTGCTCTTGAAGGCTTTGACGGCTTCTGCATCGCTGATCTTGTCAAGTTCCTCCCTGGTCTTCTGCTGGTATTCCTCCTTGAAAATGTTGCCCGCGAAAGCCTTCAGCGGCCCTACAATATCCCACTTGTCGCCGCTGTCGAGTTGTTCATGTATGTAATCCAACACCCATTGTCTCACTTCCGGCTTTGTGTCCATCGTCTCGATGAGGCTGTCCACGGCGCTGTCGATGATCTCTTCGGTGGAAAGCTCCACTTGCAGGTTGGCGGCAAGGCCAAGCTCGCGAGCCATGTTGCGCAGGATGCTTTGGAAGAACGAATCGATGGTCTCTACGCGGAAGCGCGAGTAGTCGTGCAGGATGGCGGTGAGTGCCTTGCCTGCCTGCACTCTTATTCTCTCCTTCACGGGGGAGTTAGAGGGTGCCTGGGCCTTTTTCAAGATGGCATCCATATAGTCTTCCGCATCGGGCAGCCCCATCTTAAGGCCGTAGAGCGTCTCCAGGATACGGCTCTTCATCTCGGCCGTCGCCTTGTTGGTGAACGTGACGGCCAGCGTGTGCTCGAACTCTTTCTCTGCATGAGGCGGCAGAAGTCCCATGATGTATTCGACGGCCAGGGTAAAAGTCTTGCCCGAACCGGCCGATGCTTTGTATATTGTCAGCAAATGCTCCATGAAGCGTTGTTTTTCGTCCATTTGTATGCAAAGATAATAAAAATTGTTGTAACTTTGCAGCCTTGAAGGAAAAAACCTCCTGAAGTTGACAAAAAATGACAGAAAGCAAGGCTTTGTGGATTTCTTCACAAGGGGTGTCCGAAAACGCGGCACGTTGTGTTGCCCATCGCGACACGTTACGTTGCCCGTCGCGACACGTTGCGTTGACCATCGCGACACGTTGCGTTTGGCGGCGCAAAACGTCAGCTGAAATTCAGGGACTTGCGAAATGCCAATTTTTTACTCATAAATCTTGATTTTTCTCTCTTAATTCATAATTTTCTCATTAGTATATGGCAGGTTATTTAGTAAGCGATACGCGGAAGGTGACGACTCACCGACTCATTGAAATGAAGGAGCAGGGACAGCAGATTGCCATGCTCACATCCTACGACTACACGATAGCGCAGATTGTCGATCAGGCAGGTATCGACATCATCCTCGTGGGCGACAGTGCCAGCAACGTGATGGCAGGCAACATGACGACCTTGCCCATCACCATCGACCAGATGATTTATCATGCACGCAGTGTGACGCGAGGCACTAAGCGGGCTTTGGTCGTTTGTGATATGCCCTTCGGAACTTATCAGGTGAACGCGACGGAAGGTGTGAAGAATGCCATCCGCATCATGCAGGAGAGCGGCTGCGACGCCCTCAAGCTTGAAGGCGGCGTGGAGATACAGGACACCATCCGTGCCATTCTCGACGCCGGAATCCCCGTCATGGGTCACCTCGGCCTGACGCCCCAAAGCATCAACAAGTTCGGCACCTACGCCGTTAGGGCAAAGGAGGAAGCCGAAGCAGAGAAACTCATCAGCGACGCGCGGCTGCTCGAGCAGTTGGGGTGCTTTGCCATCGTTCTCGAAAAGATACCGGCCGCACTGACAAAGAAGGTCTGCGAGCAGGTGAAGGTGCCTGTCATCGGCATCGGCGCAGGTCAGGCAGACGGTCAGGTTTTGGTCGTCCACGACATGCTGGGCATGACCAAAGGCTTCTCGCCCAAGTTCCTCCGCCGCTATGCCGACCTCTCCACTGTCATCACCGACGCCGTCGGACAGTACATCACCGACGTCAAGGCAAAGGATTTCCCCAGCGAGGCAGAGTCGTATTGAGAGTGACACGACTGTAATGTAGAAAACAAAGATGGGTGCAGCAACGATGTCATGCCTGCGTGTAATCAGGGACCTGCAGGAGTTGTTGCTGCCACGCACCTGTCCTGTATGCGGAAAGCTGCTGATGGAGAGCGAGGACGTGCTTTGCGCCTTCTGTGCCATCGGCTTGCCGCGCTATCATGTCCTGAACATCAGCGACAATCCCATGCTTCGCGTGATATGGGACAGGGCCGATGTCAGACGCGCCACAACGTTCCTCACCTACAATCACAACTCGCCTTATCATAACCTTGTCATCGGCATCAAGTTCCACGGAAACAGCGACCTCGCCGTAAGGCTTGGGCAGTGGGCGGCGATGGAGGCGGAGAAGCAGGGCTTCTGGGAAGGAGCCGATGCCCTGGTGCCTGTGCCGCTGACATGGTTGAGGCGTTTGAAACGCGGCTACAACCAGGCAGAGATGCTGGCTCGAGGAATGTCGCAAGTGACAGGATTGCCCGTGATGAACTTCCTCAAGCGCACCAAGAACCGTACGCCCCAGTCGCGGCTCAAGGGCGAGGAGCGTTTGAAGAATGCCGAGGGCATCTATTTCGCCACTGAAATCCCTGATGAGTGGAAGGGCAAGCGTCTCGTCCTCGTAGATGACGTGATGACCACCGGTGCCACGCTCGGCAGTTGTGCCAATGCCTTGCTCTGTGCCGACGGAAGTGCAGAAATATGCATCTTTCCTCTGTCTTATGCAGGATAATGTAACGTTTTGTGCGCTTTTTGCAACTTTTTCTTTCATAAAGTTGCACATTTTCATATTTTGATGTACTTTTGCACGCGGATAACAAAACCACTAACAAAATAACATTATTTATTTATTATTTATGGACGCAAAGAAAGTCTTGGAAGATCTGAAAAGACGCTTCCCCAATGAACCCGAGTATCATCAGGCAGTAGAAGAAGTGCTTGGCACTATCGAAGAAGAGTACAACAAGCACCCCGAGTTTGAGAAGGTGAACCTCATCGAACGCCTCTGCATTCCCGACCGTGTCTATCAGTTCCGTGTGACATGGATGGACGACAAGGGTCAGATTCAAACCAATATGGGTTATCGCATTCAGCACAACAACGCGATTGGTCCCTACAAGGGCGGCATCCGTTTCCACTCGAGTGTGAACCTGGGCATCCTGAAGTTCCTCGCCTTCGAGCAGACCTTCAAGAACTCGCTGACCACACTGCCTATGGGTGGCGGCAAGGGTGGCTCTGACTTCAGCCCTCGCGGTAAGAGCAATGCCGAGGTGATGCGTTTCTGCCAGGCCTTCATGCTGGAGCTGACGCGCCACATCGGTCCCGACACGGACGTTCCTGCCGGTGACATCGGCGTAGGCGGTCGTGAAGTGGGCTACATGTTCGGCATGTACAAGAAGCTGACTCGCGAGTACAGCGGTGTGCTGACGGGTAAGGGCCTCGAGTTCGGCGGCTCGCTGATTCGTCCCGAGGCAACAGGTTACGGCACCGTATATTTCCTCCGCGCCATGCTGAAGACGAAGGGCGACACCATCGAGGGCAAGAAGGTTCTCATCTCTGGTGCCGGCAACGTAGCCCAATACGCAGCAGAAAAGGTTCTGCAGCTCGGTGGTAAGGTGATGACAATGAGTGACTCCGACGGTTACATCTACGATCCAGACGGCATCGACCGCGCTAAGCTCGACTACATCATGGAGCTGAAGCAGGTTTATCGCGGCCGCATCAAGGAATATGTCGATAAGTATCCGACAGCCAAGTATGTTGGCGACGGTGCAAAGCCTTGGTTTGAGAAGGCTGACATCGCTCTGCCTTGCGCCACACAGAACGAGCTGAACGAAGAGCAGGCAAAGGCTCTGGTAGCCAACGGTTGCATCGCAGTTGCCGAAGGTGCCAACATGCCCAGCACTCCCGGTGCTATCCGCGTCTTCCAAGAGGCAAAGATACTCTACTCTCCCGGTAAGGCCAGCAATGCAGGTGGTGTGAGCGTCAGCGGTCTTGAGATGTCGCAGAACAGCGAGCGTCTCAGTTGGAGCGCCGAAGAGGTGGACGCCAAGCTGCTCTGGATCATGGAGAACATCCACGAGAACTGCGTGAAGTACGGCACACAGCCCGATGGCTATGTCAACTATGTGAAGGGCGCCAACGTGGCCGGCTTCATGAAGGTTGCCAAAGCAATGATGGCGCAAGGCATCGTTTGATTTGGCAAGCTCGACGAAGTCAAGGTTGCCAAAGCAATGATGGCGCAAGGAATCGTTTAAAAAAGTGAAAAAGTGAAAAGGTAAAAAACTGAAACCTTACACTTTACGATAACGAAGGAAGCCTCCACGATTGCGTGGGGGCTTTCTTCTTTTATTGCTTTCCTGAGAAAAACAAAGAAAGCCTCCACGACCTGTGGGGGCTTTCTTGCAGCTTCAATTTTCAATTCTCTTCCGCCTGCGCTTGAGCGAAGCGAAGAACTTTCAACTCTCAATTTTTAACTGTCCTACTTTACCATTACCTTTCGTCCGCCGACGATGTTGATGCCGCGCTGCATCTTCTGCAGGCGCTGACCGGCTACATTGTAGATGGGTTGATCATTGGCCATTGACCATTGACCATTAAGGTCTTGGATGCCTTCTATGCCAACGGCAATGGGATCTCTGTAGTCGCCTGTCTTGACGAGCTTCACGGCATCTAATTCAATGTCGTAATAATGATCTGCAAGTTCATTTAAAGTATATTCATTCATCACCACCAGCGAAGCGCCTGCCGGGATGGCAACGTCCTCAAAGACCATGCTATGAATGCCAACCTTCAATTCAGGAATAGTCAGTTCAGTATAGATGAAGACTTCGCCGTCCGCAGTGCGATAGCCCAGGGAGAATGGCCGTGGCTCGTCATCAGGAGAGGCATTGTTAGCATAGATGCTGACGCTGTAGGTTCCTGCTTCTGCTATGGGTTCTGTCCAGACATAAGATGCTGGATAGAGAAAAATGTAGCAACCCTGTGAATAGTAGAATGGATATTGTGCAGAAACATAGACATCACCTTCTGTTTGTCCCAGACCGGTGAAGCTGTTGCTGTCATCGTCCGAATCAAGGGCAAGGTTCTCAAACTCTGCGTAGTAGGCTACGGTGGGGTCTTCGCTGTAGAGAATGACGGCGCTGTAGTAGGTCTTGCCGCCCCGAACGACCGGAGTGATGTTGGCAGGGAAGGTGAATATCTTTATGTTATCTTCTGTGGGGGAAGTGAAGTAGAACTTGCCGTCCGAGCCGCGGAATCCGTTGGCAGGATAGATTTCGAGTTTCTCGCCCTCGAAGAACTTGCCCGTATATTGTGCGAGACGTTCCATGCTGCCGTTGGCCATGCAGCTCAGCGTAGCATAGTAGGCTTCCAAGCTGCGGAAGGTAACGGTGATGACATTCTCTTCTTCGTTTTCCGAGAGGATTACTTCGTCGCTGTTGTCCGACACGTATCCATATTTCGACTCGCCGTCTGCTGAGAGAATCGACCTCTTGTCGTACTCGAGCATAACGACTTTGGTGCCAAGCCTTCCCTCGCCTGTCCGAGCTTCCTTCAGCTCGTTGCCTTCAGTATCGACATACTTGACGGTGTAGGCCACGAGGGGTCGCATGGTGAAGTAGCCCGGAGCGCTTGTGCCGCCATCGGGACGGGCATAGGTGGCATCGATGATGTTACTGTCGAAGGGTGTTCCCTTTCCGCCGACTAGCTTATTGCACCCCGAGAACAAATACTCGGAAGTGGCTGAAGCGGTACTCCAATCGTTGTCGCAGTAGATGGTGGTCAGGTTCGAGCAACCGGAGAAGAGGAAACCCAGTTTCGTCACATTGCTGATGTCGAACGAGTTGACATCAAGCGACTGAAGCGCACTGCAACCCATAAACGTGCTATACATGTCTGTCACTTTGGCGGTGTTCCACGAGCTGAGGTCGAGTTCCGTCAGCGACGAACACATGCAGAACATATTGTTCAAGCTCGTCACGCTGGCAGTATTGAGGTTCTCCAGTCCTTCGATGGTCTTCATGTTCTGCAGGCTTAGGAATGTCCATGATTCCGAAGTGCCGCCAAAGAACATGTTTTTGAAGGAGCTAAGCGACGCGTTCTTCATCGAGGGGTCGATGACTGCCTTGAGCACCTTCTTGTAGTAGCTTGAGAAACGCGATGCATCGGGGTTGCCAACGGGGTCATACACTTCCGTAATGCCCGAGCGGGAGTTCATCTTGTTGTCGTAGTAGTAGGTGAGTGTGCCAGTGGCTTCGACGAATTCCGTATAGACTTGCGGTGCCACGGAGAAGTAACCGGGAGCACTCGGTCCGCCATCAAGACGGGCGTAAGTCACGTCTGTCACGTCGCTATCGTAGGCTGTCCCTTGTCCGCCGACGAGCGATGTGCAGCCTTCGAACATGTCGGGGCAATAGGCGCTTGAGTTGCTCCAGTCGCCATTGCAGTAGATGGTCGTAAGTGAAGAGCATCCACTGAACATGACTGAAATGTTCTTGGCATTGCTTATGTCGAACGAAGAGACGTTTACCGTCTGAAGTTTTCTGCAGGAAGCGAACATCAAGCTCATGTCTTTGACGTTCTGTGTATTGAACGAGCTGAGGTCGAGCGAAGTCAGCGAAGAACAAATCCAGAACAGATAGCTCATGTCTGTCACGTTCTCTGTGTTGAGGTTCGCAAGTCCTTCGATGCTGGTCAGTGCGGACAGCGAATTCATGCTCGGAGATTCGGAATTCAAGTCAAATCCGCCGAAGAACATTGCCTGCATCGAAGTGAGCTGTGCGTCCTTCATTGAGGGGTCGATGACGGCTTTGACTATCTTGTCGTAATAGCCAGTGAAGCGGACGGCAGTGGGGTCGCTGACGGGATTGTACAGTTCTGTGATGCCCGAGCGGGAATCGCGCTTCGTGTCGAAGTAGTAGGTCAGCGTGCCGGTGCTTTCGTCGAACTCTGTATAGACTTCGCCATAAATCTTTCCCTTCTCGGTGAAGTACCCGGGAGCACTCGTTCCACCATCGGGACGGGCGTAGGTCGCATCTACGACATTGCTGTCGTATGTTGTTCCCTGTCCGCCAACGAGAGAGGTGCAGCCAAAGAACATGTCCTCGGAGTTAGCCGTTATGCCGCTCCAGTCGTAGTTGCAATAGATGGTTGTCAGGGATGGGCAATTCAAGAACATATCTGAGGGGCGTGTTGCATTGCTAAAGTCGAAAGAGGAAATGTCAAGCGTTTGCAGTCTTACACAAGAAGCGAACATTCGTATAGAAACATCCACATTAGAGGTATTGAATGAACTTAGGTCAAGGCTCGTCAGCCAAGAGCATCCCTCGAACATAAAGGACATGCTTGTTACGTTCTTTGTGTTGAATGAGCTGAGGTCGAGCGCCTGCAGCGAGGAACAAGAAGAGAACATACCATACATGTCTAACACCTTTGATGTATTGAACGAGCTGAGGTTGATTGAAGGCAGCGATGAGCATCCGAAGAACATATTCTGCATATTCGTCACGTTCTCTGTATTGAACGAACCGAGGTCAACCGAAAGCAACGAAGAGCATCTTGAGAACATACTGTTCATATCCGTCACGTTCTTCGTGTTCCAGGAGCGGGTGACGAGTATCTGTACGGAGCTGCAATGGTCGAACATATGGCTCATGTCTGTCACGTTCTGCGTGTTGAACGAACGGACGTCGATTGAGTTCAGCGAAGAGCAATTTCTGAACATCGAATTCATATCCGTCACGTTCTGCGTGTTGAACGAGCTGAGGTCGAGCATTGTCAGCGAAGAGCATTCCCTGAACATGGATTCCATATTCGTCACGCCTGTCGTGTTGAGGTTCTCCAGTCCTCTGATGCTAGTCATGTTTTGCAAGGTCGGATATGTCCCATCATATTCGTTTATTATGCCGCAGGAAAAGAACATGTTTTTCATCGAAGTCAAGGGAGCATTCTTCATCGAGGGGTCGATGACGGCCTTGAGTACCTTGTCGTAGTATCCCTTGAAGCGTTCTGCATTCGGGTTGCCGACTGGGTCGTAAAGCTCCGTAATGCCAGTGCGTGATTCGCGCTTGCGGTCGTAGTAATAAGTCAGCGTCCCTGTGCTTGCAACGAACTCGGTATAGACCTCTCCCTTCTCTGTGAAGTAGCCCGGTGCACTGGTGCCTCCGTCAGGACGGGCGTAGGTTGCGTCTATGAAGTTGATGTCGTATTTTGTTCCCTGTCCGCCAACGAGAGAGGTGCATCTACCGAACATGTGCTCGGAGTTAGCCGTTGTAGCGCTCCAGTCGTTGTTGCAATAGATGGTTCTCAGGGATGTGCAACTCTGGAACATGTCATGAATGTCTATCGCTGTATGTATGTTGAACGAAGAGATGTCGAGCACCTGCAGGGAAGAACAGTCGGAGAACATATAGCTCATGTGATATACGTTCTCAGTATTGAACGAGCTGAGGTCGAGCGACTGCAGCGAAGAGCATCTACTGAACATGCCATACATACTTGTCACGTTTGACGTGTTGAACGAGCTGAGGTCGAGCGCCTGCAGCGAGGAGCATCCATCGAACATGTCATACATATATCTAACGAGTGACGTATTGAGGTTCTCCATTCCTTCGATGCTGGTCATGTTTTTCAAGTACAGATACTCTTGTGCTTCTGCATCTCTGCAGCCGTAGAACATGTAATTCATCGAAGTGAGCGGAGCATCCTTCATCGAGGGGTCGATGACGGCCTTGAGCACCTTGTCGTTGTATCCCTTGAAGCGTACTGCATTCGGGTTGCCGACGGGGTCATACACTTCCGTGATGCCCGAGCGGGAAGCCCGCTTGCTGTCGTAGTAATAGGTTAAGGTTCCAGTGCTTGCAACGAACTCGGTATAGACCTCCCCTTCCTCTGTGAAGGAGCTTGGTGCGCTCTGTTCGCCGTCGTGCTCTGCCAAGGCCGTCTGCATTCCGAAGAAGGCTAGCAAAAGAGCAATCAAAAAGTTCTTTTGTCTCATGATTTTAAGATGTTTTAAGTTAAATATGTGTAAAATCTTGTGCAAAGATATAATAATGTATTGATATATGCAACTCCTTCAGAAAAAAAAATGCACATAATAACGGCAGCCACCCCGAATCATTCGCGAGGTGGCTGCTTTTTTTATGGTTTCATTCTTTAATCCTTAATGGGATGTACCCATCCGTCTTCGCCTATTTCGAGGCGGAAGAGGACGGCTTTGCGACCTTCTTTGTAGCGGTTCCAGAAGTAGGCATGGCAAAGGTAATACATCTCGCCACTTGGCGTCCTCACCATCGTGCCGTGACCGCAGCTCTGGA
>Ga0310694_10006481_pt1 | contig 11070 bp, 3 predicted proteins | sample 174DNAGHGhighgp2_FD_203884 | JGI IMG/M metagenome (GOLD analysis project Ga0310694, IMG submission 203884) | Sheep rumen microbial communities from Palmerston North, Manawatu-Wanganui, New Zealand - 1742 DNA GHGhigh gp2 (v2) (version 2) | ecosystem: Host-associated > Mammals > Digestive system >... | reverse complement strand
CGAAAAATCTTTTCTATAATTATGCATATCCTCAAGCATTTCTGCATACCCATTTTGGGGGATTTCCACATCTTTATCCATATATTTGGTAAAATCTACCCCGCCGATATTGTAGGCAATTTTCATGGCATTTTGATAATTTTTATCCCAATATGCGGCATATTTACCATCTATATCTGCTGTAGATACAGCGAATGATGAATTTTCACTTATATAGAAATCATATCCCCATGTATCCATCCATACTTTTTGACTGCCATTCACAATCAGGTGCATTTCTTTATCAAAATCTTCCTGATACGGACTATTCGGCTTAATCTCACCATTTTTAACCGCTTTCTTATAAAATTCAGCCTTAGGGAGCTTATCAAAAACATGTATATCACCGGTGCGGATGTATTCTTCTCGCAAGGAGATAATTTCCGTCATCATTGCGGAAATTTCATCATGCATATTTATCTTATATGCTTGCTCTAAGCTTACCGGATATGCATACATACCTTGCAGATAATTATCACGATGCTTTTGTTCATGAGTCAAGGTTTCTCGACTTTGATTATATTGATGGCTGTTTTCGTCTTCGTCAACCACATAATTTGAAGTAATCGTATTCGGACCGATTGTAAAATCTCCGTCGCTAAAATACGCCGCCGCACCAGCTGCCTTATCCACTGTTACCGTATCTACCTGAAAATCGATGGTTCGCATTTTATCTTTAACCCGTTTTTGTGCTTTTTCCATTTCTTCTCTAGTCATATCAGCCATTGTTATTCTCCTTATTTATGGAATATATTTTATTTATAGTACCTCATTCATCATTTATTGTCAAATTTTTTGCTGTTTTAGGGGCAAGAGAACTTCTATAAAATTTCCCTCACTTCTTGTTTTGAACAGAAAAAGATAAACGTCTGAATTTTGCATAATGATATATACTTTCAGACATTATAACGATTAAATTTTCATGGCTATACGCCAACAATAAAAAAACTCCCGAGAATAAAAGCATCTCGGGAGTTTCTTGTGTTTAGTCAGAAAGGAATTATTCGGCTTCCGTCATTTCCGGAGCGGTGTTGCCTTCCTCAAGCAAAGCTTTTTGCTTTTGAGCGTTGGCTTCCGCCTCCTGACGACGCATTTCCAGAATTTCCTTATCATTCTGTGCCGCAACTTTGCGGAGCGAGCGCAAAACGCTACCCGTACCTGCCGGAATCAAACGTCCGACAATTACGTTTTCTTTCAGACCGGTCAAGGTATCGACCTTGCCTTCAACCGCAGCTTCGGTCAAAACGCGGGTGGTTTCTTGGAAGGATGCGGCCGAAATAAACGACTTGGTCTGCAAGCTGGCCTTGGTAATACCCAAAAGAATATCATCAGCCTTGGCCGGCTCGCCGCCTTCGGCAACAATCTTCTTATTTTCGGCTTCAAACACATCGCGGTCTACCTGTTCGCCCACCAAGAATGTGGTGCCGCCGGCGTCGGTAATTTCTACCTTCTTCAGCATTTGCGAAACAATCACTTCAATGTGCTTATCGTTAATAGCCACACCTTGCAAGCGGTATACGGCTTGAACTTCCTGAACCAGATATTCGGCCAGTTTTTCAACACCCAATACGCGCAGAATATCGTGCGGAGCCGGTGTACCGTCAACCAACAAATCGCCCTTCTTTACCTTATCGCCGTCTTGAACAACCAAACGACGTCCCTTCGGGATAAGATATTCGATTTCGCGACCTTCGTTATCTTCGTCAATTACCTTAATGCGTTGTTTTGCCTTATAGTCCTTGCCATATTCGACAATACCGTCAATATCGGAGATAATCGCCGGATCCTTCGGACGACGAGCTTCGAACAACTCGGCCACACGCGGCAAACCACCGGTAATATCTTTTGTTTTGGTGCTTTCTCTCGGAATACGGGCAATAACGTCACCGACATGAACTTCGTCATCTTTATCAACGTTCAAAACCGCATCCGGCGACAGATAATAACGAACTTCCTTGCCGGAATCGTAAGTTATATGCTTGCCCTTACTGTTTTTGAGCATAACGCTCGGTTTCAAGCCCGAATATGCACCCGAACCGGATTGCCAATCAATAACCGTTTTGGAGCTGATACCGGTTGTTTCATCCATTGTTTCTTTCATCGAAACGTTCGGAATCAAGTCAACCAATTCGGCCTTACCTGCTTTTTCGGAAATAATCGGCGTCATAAACGGATCCCACTCGGCAACTTTCTTGCCTTTCTCCACTTCGGTACCTTCGGCCACCAAAATCTTGGCGCCGTACGGAACGTGGTGGCGGGATTTTTCGCGGCCCTGCTTATCCTGAATAACGATATCACAGTTACGCGACAAGATAATCAAATTACCTTCCGAATTTTCAACCGTATGCGTGTTTTCCAATTTCAAAATACCGGAGAACGGTACTTCAATCATCGATTGTTCGGCCGATTTGGAAGCGGCACCGCCGATGTGGAACGTACGCAGGGTTAATTGAGTACCAGGCTCACCGATGGACTGAGCGGCAATCACGCCGACAGCTTCGCCGATGCTTACCGGATTACCTCTGGCCAAATCACGTCCGTAGCAAGCGGCGCAAACACCATGTTCGCTTTCGCAAGTCAATACCGAACGGATTTTAACCTGTTCAACGCCGGCTTTTTCAACCCTTTCAACATCGGCTTCATCAATCAGTTTGCCTTTCTTGACAATGACTTCGCCGGTTTCCGGATTCAAAATATCTTCCTGAGCCGTACGTCCCAAAATGCGCTCGCCGATGGTGGCAATAACCTGACCGCTGTCAACTACCGGACGAACGATAATGCCGCGTTCGGTGCCGCAATCGGTTTCGGTAATAACCACATCTTGTCCCACGTCAACCAGACGACGTGTCAAATAACCGGCGTTTGCCGTTTTCAATGCGGTATCGGCCAAACCTTTACGTGCACCGTGGGTGGAGTTAAAGTATTCCGACACCGTCAAACCTTCTTTAAAGTTAGAGATAATCGGCTGTTCGATAATTTCGCCTGACGGTTTAGCCATCAAACCGCGCATACCCGCCAATTGGCGCATTTGTGCGGCACTACCGCGGGCGCCGGAATCGGCCATCATAAACACGGAGTTATATGAACCGTTGACCGGTTTGGAAATGTTTTCCATCATCGCGTTGGCGACTTTATCGGTATAAGATGCCCAAATATCAACGACTTTGTTGTATTTTTCGCCCTTGGTAATCAAACCGTTTTGATATTGCTGCTCAAATTCCGCAACTTGAGCGGATGCTTCGGCAATCATTTCTTTCTTCTTATCCGGAACAATCAAGTCATCCTTACCGAACGAGATACCGGACAAGCAAGCGTATCTGTAACCGAGGCCCATAATAGCATCAGCCATGATACAAGTTTCTTTACCGCCGCATACACGATATACTTCGTCAATAATCTGCGAAATTTGTTTCTTTTTCACCAAACGGTTGACGAGAGAGAACGGAACGCCCTCTTTCTTCGGCAAAATATCGGAAACGATGATACGTCCCGGAGTGGTTGCCACAATACCTTTGGTAAATTTGCCGTCATCGCCGACATATGTCATACGGCATTTGATTTTAGCGTGCAAATCAACCGCTTTGGCGTTCAAAGCCAACATACATTCTTCCGGACTGGAATAAATACTGCCTTCACCTGTCATCCCGTCCATTTCATACGTCAGATAATAAATACCCAACACCATATCTTGCGACGGCACGATAATCGGCTTACCCGAAGCCGGAGACAAAACGTTGTTTGAAGACATCATCAATACGCGCGCTTCAAGTTGTGCTTCAATCGAAAGCGGAACGTGTACTGCCATTTGGTCACCATCGAAGTCGGCGTTAAATGCGGTACAAGCCAGCGGATGCAAGTGAATTGCCTTACCTTCAACCAATACCGGTTCATAAGCCTGAATACCCAAACGGTGCAAGGTCGGAGCACGGTTCAACAATACCGGATGTTCACGGATTACTTCTTCCAGAATATCCCAAACTTCCGGACGCTCTTTTTCTACCATACGTTTTGCCGCCTTAATGGTGGTGGCGTGACCGTACAGCTCCAATTTGGCATATACAAACGGCTTAAACAATTCCAAAGCCATTTTCTTCGGCAAGCCGCATTGGTGCATTTTGAGTTCCGGACCGACGGTAATAACCGAACGACCGGAGTAGTCAACACGCTTACCCAAAAGGTTCTGACGAAAGCGACCTTGCTTACCTTTCAGCATATCGGCCAAAGATTTCAGCGGGCGCTTATTGGTGCCGGTAATGGCGCGACCGCGACGACCGTTATCAAACAAAGCATCAACCGATTCTTGCAACATACGTTTTTCATTGCGAACGATAATGTCCGGAGCGTGCAATTCAATCAAGCGTTTCAAACGATTATTACGGTTAATCACGCGACGATACAAATCGTTCAAATCAGAAGTGGCAAAACGGCCGCCGTCCAACGGAACGAGCGGACGCAAATCAGGCGGAATAACCGGCAATACGGTAAGAATCATCCACTCCGGTTTAGCATTGGAGTGAATAAATGCTTCCACCAATTTCAGGCGTTTTACCAACTTTTTGCGTTTGGCTTCGGAAGTTGTTTCCTGCAATTCCAAGCGCATGGCGTCACGTTCCGTTTCCAAATCAATATTGGAAAGGATTTCACGCAGGGCCTCGGCACCGATACCGGCTCTAAACGAATCTTCGCCGTATTTATCGATGGCATCCTGATATTCTTCTTCCGTCAACAACTGATTGATTTGTAAATCGGTCAACCCCGGTTCGATCACAATATAATTTTCAAAATAAAGCACGCGTTCCAAGGATTTTTCCGAAATATCGGTCAAAGTGGAAATACGCGACGGCAATGATTTCAAAAACCAAATGTGCGCCACCGGTGCGGCCAATTCGATATGTCCCATTCTTTCGCGGCGAACTTTGGAAAGCGTAACTTCCACACCGCACTTTTCGCAGACAATACCGCGGCTCTTCATACGTTTGTATTTACCGCACAAGCATTCGTAATCCTTAACCGGACCGAAAATGCGTGCGCAGAACAAACCGTCTTTTTCCGGCTTAAACGTGCGGTAGTTAATGGTTTCCGGCTTTTTTACCTCACCATACGACCACGAACGAATCTGTTCCGGAGAAGCAATCGAGATTTTAATTGCCTCAAAGCTGTCAGCCGCTAATTGTTGCTGATCCATTACATTTACTAATTCATTACTCATTCTCTAAACTCCTCCGAATTATGCGTCATCTTCGTTTAACATTTCAACATTTAAGCACAAAGACTTGATTTCTTTGACCAATACGTTGAATGATTCCGGAATACCGGTATTAAAGCTGTCTTCGCCGGCCACAATGGCGTCATAAACTCTGGTTCTGCCGTCAACGTCATCGGACTTAATGGTAAGCATTTCCTGCAGCGTATAAGCCGCACCGTAAGCTTGAAGTGCCCACACTTCCATTTCACCGAAACGTTGGCCGCCGAATTGAGCCTTACCGCCCAAAGGTTGTTGCGTAACCAAACCGTAAGGACCGACCGAACGTGCGTGCATTTTTTCATCAACAATGTGGTGAAGTTTAATCATATACATCACGCCGACCGTAACTTTGCGGTCAAATTTTTCACCGGTACGACCGTCATACAGGTCAATCTGACCGGAAACCGGCAGACCGGCCATTGTCAGCATACTGTTGATATCGTCGCCGGTTGCACCGTCAAATACCGGAGTTGCCATCGGCACACCGTTCTTTAAGTTGGAAATCATTTCCAGCTTTTCATCTTCGGTCAAAGTAGCAACTTCTTTCTTATATTGCTTTTCGCCGTAGATTTCTTTCAGGCGCTCATTCAACTCTTCGGCCGTTTTTTCGCCGCGCTTGTATTGTTCGCACATTTCGTTGAGTTGTGCACCCAATTCTTTGGCAGCCCAACCGAGGTGAGTTTCCAAAATTTGTCCCACGTTCATACGCGAAGGCACGCCGAGCGGGTTCAACACTACGTCAACCGGAGTACCGTCTTCGGTATACGGCATATCAGCAAGCGGCAACACGCGCGAAACCGTACCTTTGTTACCGTGGCGACCGGCCATCTTATCACCGGTTTGCATTTTTCTCTTGGTGGCAATAAATACCTTAACCAGTTTCAAAACGCCCGGCAACAAATCATCACCGCGTTGAACTTTGGCTACTTTGTCGTCATAATGAGCTTTAATATCGGCCATACGAGCATCAAATGCGCCGTTGAATTCCTCTATTCTGCCCATAATGTCTTCATTTTTAACCACGATTTCTTTCCATTTGGCAACCGGAAATTCCGCCAGTTTTTCAGCAGTGATTTTTTCGTTTTTCTTAAAGCCTTTCGGGCCGTCGACCACAGTCTGACCAACCAGCATTTTTTCCAAACGAGCCTGATAGTTGCGGCGAATAATTGCCATCTCGTCATCACGGTCTTTGGCCAAAGCAGAAATTTCTTCCTGTTCAATAGCCAGAGCGCGCTCGTCTTTTTCCACACCGCGGCGCGAGAAAATACGAACATCAACCACAATACCGTCGACACCCGGCTGTGCACGCAACGAAGTATCGCGTACATCGCTGGCTTTTTCACCGAAAATGGCACGCAAAAGCTTTTCTTCCGGCGTTACCGGAGATTCGCCCTTCGGTGTAACCTTTCCAACCAGAATATCGCCGGCCTTAACGTGAGCGCCGACATAAACGATACCGGCCTCATCGAGATTACGCAATGCATCTTCACTGACATTCGGAATATCACGGGTAATTTCTTCCTGACCGAGTTTGGTATCGCGTGCCATTACTTCAAATTCTTCAATGTGCAATGAAGTTAAGACATCGTCACGCGAAATACGTTCCGAAAGCAAAATAGCATCTTCGTAGTTCAAACCGTTCCACGGCATAAAGGCCACCAAAAGGTTTTTACCCAGAGCGAGTTCGCCCAAATTGGTACACGGACCGTCGGCAATAATATCGCCTTTTTTGATATGGTCGCCGACTTTTACCAGCGGAACTTGATTTATGCAGGTATTTTGGTTGGAGCGACGGAACTTCGAGAGTTTATAAATTTCGACACCGGCATCGCGAACTTCATCGCCATCGGTACGAATAACGATACGATTAGCATCAACCGCATCAACCACACCGTCGTATTTAGCTACCAAAGTAGCACCGGAATCTTTTGCCACCGTTGCTTCAATACCGGTACCGACCAGCGGTGCTTCGGAACGAAGCAAAGGCACGCCTTGACGTTGCATGTTAGAACCCATCAACGCACGGTTAGCATCATCGTTTTCCAAGAACGGAATCAAAGCGGCAGCCACCGAAACCAACTGTTTTGGCGAAACGTCGATGTAATCGATGTCTTCCGGTTTGTGGAACTCAACTTCGCCGGCGCAACGGCAGGTAATCAAGTCATTTACAAAGTGACCTTTGTCATCAACCTTGGCGTTGGCTTCGGCGATAATGATTTTTTTATCTTCGCCCGTAACCGGATCTTTATATGTTCTGCTCTCGTCATCTGCCGACAAATAATCAACCTCATCGGTTACCTTCCCTTTAACCACGCGGCGATACGGGCATTCGATGAAGCCGTATTTGTTCACGCGCGCGTATGTACATAAAGAGTTAATCAAACCGATGTTCGGACCTTCCGGAGATTCAATCGGGCAAATACGTCCGTAGTGTGTCGGGTGTACGTCGCGGACCTCGAAGCCGGCACGATCACGGCTCAAACCACCAGGGCCCAAGGCTGACAAACGACGCTTATGCGTAATTTCCGACAACGGGTTGTTCTGGTCCATAAATTGCGACAACTGCGAAGAGCCGAAGAACTCGCGAATAACCGAAGCAATCGGCTTGGCATTGATTAAATCTTGCGGCTTAACGTTATTCAAAACTTCGGCACTCATTTTTTCTTTAATGGCGCGTTCCATTCTGAGCAAGCCCATACGATATTGATTTTCCATCAATTCGCCGACTGAACGCACACGACGGTTGCCGAGGTGATCAATATCATCAACCTGACCTCTGCCGTCACGAATTTCTACCAACTTTTTAACAATCAGTAAAATATCTTCTTTGCGCAAAACCCGCAAAGTATCCGGAGCTTCACTGAACGGAATATTCAAAGACGCATTCATCTTAACACGGCCCACAGCGGACAAATCATAACGCTCGGAATCAAAGAACTGCTGTTTGAAAGAAGCATCCGCCGCTTCCAAAGTTGCCGGTTCGCCCGGGCGCATAACACGATAAATATCGAACAATGCTTCCTGACGGTTTTTGTTTTTATCTGCCGCCAGAGTGTTACGAATATACGGACCGACGTTCAGGTTATCGATATACAAAGTATCAATTTCTTTGACTTTGTTTTCAGCCAGTTTATCCAATAATTCTTCATTGATTTCATCACCGGCTTCGGCCAAAACTTCGCCGTTTTTGGTTACGATGTTTTTGGCCAAGAACTTACCATACATTTGTTCTTTACTTACTTTAAAGAATTCCAAACCTTCGTCAGCCAATTTTTGAGCGCTTCTCGGAGTCAGTTTTTTACCGGCTTCCCACACTTCTTCGCCGGTAGCGGCATTAACCAGTGCAAAGTCAAACTTAACACCTTTCATACGTTTCGGCTCAAACTTCATTTTCCATGCTTTTTTATCAGCCAAATAGGTTTCGGTATCATAGAAGTAATTTAAGATTTCTTCCTTATCCATACCCTTAATGTCTTCAAGCGCAACTTCCTTACCTTCTTTGGCGGCTTTGGCGATTTTTTCTTCGGTTTCTTTTGAATACAAAGAATAGAAAATCGAGGTTACCGGCAACTTACGGCGACGGTCGATACGTGCATAAATCAAATCTTTGGCATCAAATTCAAAATCAAGCCAAGAACCGCGATACGGAATAATGCGGGCCGAAAACAGTTTTTTACCCGAAGATACATTCTTACCGCCGTCGCTATCAAAGAAAACGCCCGGAGAACGGTGCATCTGCGAAACCACGACACGCTCGGTACCGTTAAAAATAAACGTACCTTTTTCGGTCATCAACGGAATATCGCCCATATAAACTTCCTGTTCCTTTACATCGTGAATGGAACGGGAGCCGGTAGCTTCATCCACATCAAACACCACCAAACGCAGCGTAGCCTTAATCGGCGCGGCGTAGGTCATATCGCGGCGAATGCACTCTTCTTCATCATATTTCGGCTTATCCAACACATAACCGACAAACTCCAATTCACCGTTACCGGCATAATCGCTTATCGGAAAGATAGATTTAAACACTTCTTCCAAACCAAACTCACAGTGGTCGCCATTGGCGTCAACATTGTTGATAAAACCTGAGTAGGAGCCGGTTTGCACATCAATTAAATTCGGCATATCCATAACGGCATCGATTCGGCCGAAATTTTTTCTTACACGCTTTTTGCCCGTATAAGAGTCACTCATGTACTTTTTCCTTCTAAAATATTGATTCTGCGACAATTCTTTTGAAAAAATTCAATCCCGTCAACAGAAGGTTAAAACTGTTAAACTGCTAAAAAAGAATAAGACCAAACCCTCGGTAAAATGTGCCCTCTCGGCCTTATTCGCCAAATAATAAAAGCATGGATTTTTACATCGCATATTAAACTGCGCGAAGTATATATTTTTTTATTTTTTTTTGCAAGTATTTTTATTTAAAAATAAACTTTTTTTGTAGGATGCAAATTTGATAAGTTAAAATGTGGCAAAAATACACCGTCTTTACCACACGATGAACACAAAAAAACATTGCCGACTGTTATGTCAGCAATGTTTTTCAAAGTTCAATGTTTTTTGGTCTTAAGTCTCCAGTAGTATTCTTCTTTTACTTCATCACTATACTCACATCGACCGGGAGATGTCTTTTCAAAGAATGTATCCAAATACTTTTTCGCTTCCACTCTCGGAAAGCGTTCAACAATCTTATCAAGAGTCTCGTTCCACAGATCCATATCGTTCTTAAGAGCAAGATCCAGAAGCGTTGTAATTTCCTCTTTTGAAGAACAAACATCGAAGATTTTAGCGAAAAGTTCGCTGCCTATTGAGGCACTTTTTTCAATAAATTTCTGCAACATTTTCCTTAAATCCTCGTCGGAATAAAGACGGAGAATCTTACACTCCACTTCGTTATCCAAATGCAAATCACTGTCGGCTGCGGCCATTAAAATATCCTTGGTTTCTTCTTTCCCGAAAACTCGGTAAATTTTGTTGAAAACCTCCATCACAAAAGTTTTCTCCCTAAGAATTATTTCTTTTGACTCTTTGCCGAAAACGCCGATTGCTCTGATAAGAACCTCATTTGTAAGATCACAATGCTCGGTATATTTGAGCATCAATTCCAAGGAAACTTCTTTGGGAAAAGTATCCAGCATTTTGAGCAGAACCTCGGGATAAATATGCCCGTGAAGATCACAATAAATTGTATTGGCATCTTCTTTCGAAAGATTCTGGAACAACTGCTTCTGGACATCTGTCGTCGGGTCCCTATCCTCACACTCTCCGGCGGCTATTTTCCGAGCTTTTTCAGCTTTGCATTGCCTGATGTATTCTTCAAGAAACATATCAGGTTTTTCAATTCTGAATCGTTCAGTAAACTCCTTCCTGTCAGCTTCATCCTTGCGACGCTGAATAAAGTCATCCAAAGATTCCACCAGTAATCTGTCCAGAGCGACATCATTCACATCTGCACTGAACGAAATGTACTCACGCATAACCGCAACGGGATCGGCGCAGTTGAAGATACCAATCTGCTGCCTTCTTGTTAATAATTTTGGTTTCATAAATAATAAATTTAAAAGATAAAACAAAGTTGATAATAATAAATTTTGTCGATAGTTTACATGTTTTTCATGAAGAGTCAAGTTTAAATTTGCGAGAGAAGTGCTTTTGATTAACAATAAATACCGTCACTCGAAGTGTACTTTGCGTACGCGCATCAAAATATAGTTATCATCCCTCGGTCTGCGCTATGTGTCAGGCCGTCAAGGGATCTTATCTTTGCGAAGCGCTACATA
>Ga0310694_10006479_pt1 | contig 11071 bp, 10 predicted proteins | sample 174DNAGHGhighgp2_FD_203884 | JGI IMG/M metagenome (GOLD analysis project Ga0310694, IMG submission 203884) | Sheep rumen microbial communities from Palmerston North, Manawatu-Wanganui, New Zealand - 1742 DNA GHGhigh gp2 (v2) (version 2) | ecosystem: Host-associated > Mammals > Digestive system... | reverse complement strand
CTCAACGTGCTCACGCTGACAAAACACATATAACACTTTCTTATGCAAACAACGATACAGGAGCAAGACGGCAACGTGGTTGCCATACTGCAGGGAAGCCTCGACACGGCTGCTGTGCCGGAAACGGAAGCTGCGATGTCACCTCTGTCAGATACCGGCGGCAAAGACATCATCATCGACTGCACAGACCTGCAATATATATCATCGGGAGGACTGCGCTTATTCCTCGGCATACTGAAGAAAGCCGAGGAACACGGAGTCAGCGTGTTCATCAAAGGCATATCTAACGACGTCAGGGCCGTCTTTGCCATGACGGGATTCAACAATATCTTCAAGTTCAAGTGACAAACATCGTAAGACTTGACTCACACGGAGAGATGCTCATGCAGCAGTATCGGCAACTGCTGCCCACACTCCGGCAGCTGGCACAGGATGCCAACGCCAGAATCAGAAGGGCTCTCGACGAGCAGGGAATATACGTCACCGCCGTAGAGCACAGGGTAAAGAGCGAGGCATCACTCGCCGGGAAACTCGAACTCAAGGGCGCTAAGTACAAGTCCATAGACGACATCACAGACCTCGTGGGCATAAGAGTCATAACTTTCTATACCGATGAGGTTGACAAGGTGGCAGTCATCGCACAGCGTATCTTCGACATCGACTGGGATGAGAGCGTAGATAAACGCAAGCTGCACCAGCTCGACGCCTTCGGCTACAACTCCCTGCACTATATCTGCAGGATGCCGGGCGGAGGGCCGCGCTTCGAGTTGCAGATGCGCACGGCACTCCAGCACGTGTGGTCAACCATGACGCACGACACCGACTACAAGAGCGACATCAAGATCCCATCCGAATATCTGCGGCAGTATAGCCGTCTGGCCGGAATGATGGAGCTTATCGACGATGAGTTCAGCAGGCTCAGACTACTGCTCTCCGACTATCGTCGCAACATCCTGGCCATGGTGAAGAACGGACAGCTCGAAGAGGTGCCACTCTCGGCAAGCACCTTCAGAAGATACCTCGGCACCTCACCCTTCGACAGACTCAACAAACGCATCGCCGCAATAAACCAGGCCGAGATCTACCCCGTGCCCCTGATGCCATTCCTGCCCGTGCTCGAAGCTCTCGGCATACAGACGATAGGAGAGCTGCAGCAATTCATCGACCGGCACAGCGATGACGCATACCAACTCGCCGTGTCGCAACTTGCAGTCACAGACATCGACATCCTCGCGTCAAGCACGGCATTGCAGAATCTGTGTCTCGTGGCGACACTGAAAAGCGGAGAAGGTCACAAGGGGGTAAAGGCACTCTATGACACCATCAACGGCGAGTCGCCGGCCAACGATGCACTGGCCGACATGATAATTGAACAGGCAGCCACTCTGCCCTTCATGCGAACGACAATCAACTAATGTAAACATTATATATCATGAACAAAAACGAGAAATTTGTCATCACCATCAATCGCGAACTGGGCAGCGGCGGGCGAACCGTAGGTCGGAAACTCGCCGAGAAGCTCGGCGTGCACTTCTACGACAAGGCCGTCATAAAAGGGCTGCAAGAAAAGTACGGACTCAGCGTCAGGGAGATAGAACGTGCCAAAGGCAACGACCACGGATGGTGGTCGCAGTTCAAGCGTCTCATAGATTTCGGAGGCTATGAGAGCACAGCGGCATACTACAACCCCGCACAGGGATATCACGAGATGCTCGACCCGAAGGTTGTGTTCAAGGATGAGTCGGAAATCCTGCAGGCCATAGCCGACGACGAGTCGTGCATCATAGCCGGAAGAAGCGCATTCTACATCTTCCGCGAACATCCCAACCACATCAGCATCCTCATACAGGCATCAATGCCCTACCGTGTCAGGCGTGTCATGGCAAAGCAAAACATGACGGAGAAGCAGGCCATCGAGACCATCGAGACCATCGATAAGATGCGCGAGAACTACGTCAAAACGTGCACGAAGACATCACGCTACGACACTCGCAACTATCAGCTCGTCATAGCCATGGACAACCTCACCGAGGACGATGCCGTGGCGATGATCCTCGACTACATAGACCGGACAAACCGCTAAATACAAAGTTAATGTGTCTGAGCGGCAATCGCGCCGCTCGGACACATTGACAGCACACCAACGAAATGAAGCAAACAAAACTACTGTTCCTTGCCGCTGCAATCACCCTGTGCGGCCCAACCCTTTTCCAGTCATGCTCGAAAAGCGATGACATCACCGTCGTCACACCTCAGGCTGGCGAATACCTCACTCTGTGGAACTCATGCGAGGCGCTGAACGCCCTGCAGGAATATGTCACAGACGTCACCAACCCCAGCTCCGTAAACTACATCCCGGCGGCCGACAGAGTGGCCACTTTCGACATGGACGGAACGTTCGTCGGAGAGCTGTATCCTACGTACTTCGAGTACAACCTCCTCGAATACCGCGTCCTCGACGACCCCGACTACCGCGACATCGCACCCGACGACGTCAGGCAGACGGCACAGGAGATTCGCGACTACGTGCGCAACGGCACAAAGCTCCCCGACCATTTCGACATGAAGCACGCACACGCCGCTGCCAAGGCCTATGCTGGGATGACACTCGCCGAGTTCCGTCAATACGTCAGAGCCTATGCCGCCAAGGATGCCAATGGCTTTGCGGGCATGACCTACGGACAGAGCTTCTACAAACCCATGCTGCAGGTGTTCGACTACTTGAAGGCCAACGGCTTCACATGCTATGTCGTGTCGGGGTCGGACAGATTCATCTGCCGGGCGCTGGTGGAGAGCCTTGGCATCGAACCCAACAGGGTGATAGGCATGGACGTGCGCCTGCGCTCCAGCCTGCAAGGTACGGAGGCCGGCGTCAACTACACCATGGGGCGTGAGGAAGACCTCGTTCGCACCGACGAGCTCATCATCAAGAACTTGAAGACCAACAAGGTGTTGCAGATCAGTCAAGAGGTGGGCAAGGTGCCTGTGCTGTCCTTCGGCAACAGCGGCGGCGACTGTGCCATGCACAACTACTGCCTCAGCAACAAGGCCTACAGGTCTGCTGCCTTCATGCTCATTGCCGACGACGAGGCCCGCGACCATGCCAAGCGCGAGAAGGCTCTGACACTCGCCACGCAGTGGCGCCAGGCGGGCTATCACGTCATCTCCATGCGCGATGACTTCAAGACCATCTATGGCGAGGGCGTCGTGAAGACGGATTTCACATTTCAACAATAGACGGCAGTGACGCTCACCGACATCCCTGCGGGGGTGCTACCAATAACCCTACTCCCGTCGAGTAAGGATTGTGACGTAGTACCGTTCGATTGTCTTTTTAGGATTTGAGCTTTTAGCTCTTGTCCTCTCTCGTTGAAAACCGACAATGTCCTGTATGTGAGAACAAGTTGATTGAAGGTTCATACCCGTTAGGGTGTGTACTATATCAGTGCTTGTTAATATACATGGCAACTTGGCAGTAGCCAAACGAGGGAAAAAGCACACGTTGAGCATGGAGAAGACGAGGTAGAATGTCCACTAGTAGTAGCCATCGGCCTTGGTGATGTCGTCCATCTTTTTCTTGAAGCCCTCGATTTATGGCAGTCCGGCGAAGTAGGCCTGCATCTTGCGCGCAGTGCGAGGTCGATAACATATTTCTTACAACTTAAATGTCAGCCTCATTAGGACGGTACGACCGCAAAGGCCGTAGTCGTAGGTGTAGGTGTTGATGCCGTCGAAGACGGTATAGGAGTAGCTGCGCTGGTTCAGGAGATTGGTGAGTTCCAGACGGAGGATGCACTGCTTCCACTTGTACTGGGCGGAGGCATTGAATAGGGACATGCGCTTGTATTGAGCCCCCTCCTGACCTCCCCCCATAGGGGAGGAAATTTGGCGGCGCACATAGTCATAATCCACGGAAAGGTCGAGGGTGGCGATGGGGAAGACGTGGATGGCTCCGCTGTGGGTAAGGGAGGTTACTGAATTGCTTTCCTCGGAGTAGCGGGAGCGTGACCAGCCGTAGCGGATGTCGTAGCGCAGTTCGAGCCAGGGAATGGGGGTGATGGAGGCGTTGCCGTGGAGGTTGTAGTTGTTCGAGCGCACCTTGATGATGTTGGCAACCCCCTCCTGACCTCCCCCAAGAGGGGAGGAAATGGCCTGCTCACTGTCGCCGAAGCCATAAGAGGCATCTGCCCCGAGTTTGGTGAAGATTGAGGGAAAGTTCTTCGTGCTGCTGACGGTGAAGTTGCTGGAGCGGCTGCGGGTGTCGCGTTGCAGGGCACTGCTGCTTATGCCGATGCCGCTGATGCTCTGTGACATGAGCGTGTTGCGCTTGTCCTCGCTGTGGCTGGCCGCAAGGTTTAGCGTGAAGTACTGCATGGGCAGCTGCCACTTCCATTCGCCCGACGTGCTCCAGGTGTTCGACTCGCCGATGATGCCCGACGAGGTGCGCACGGTGTGGTAATCGACTTGCATCGGTTCGGTCAGCAGCGTCATCATATCGCCTATCTGCGTCGTGTAGCCCGTCGAGAACTGCAGCTTGCTGTTGGCCGAGAAGGTGTAGTTGATGCTCATCGAGGGATTGAGAACGGGCTTGGTATATTTGAGTTTGTTGTAATACAGTCCCTTCAGTGCAGCACCCAGTCCGGCACTCAGATAGAAGCGGCGGTTGCGCGAATGAATCTCGAAGCCGGGATTGACGCTGGGCGTGAATGACCAGCCGCGAATGTCGTTTTGGTCGCCAGTCGCCACACGATAGGTTTCCAAATTATCATACATCGCGCTCACCCTGACAGGCAGACTGAGTCGGAACACCTTGCCGATAGGGATTTGGAACGATGAGCCGATGTTCATCGAGAGCGTCGATGACTGCGCCGTCTGCACAGCCCCCTCCCGACCTCCCCCAAGGGGGAGGAGACCCGTATCCGCTTGCTTATCAGGGGAACTGTATTCCTCCCCCTTGGGGGAGGTTAGGAGGGGGCCGAACGACAGCCTTAACGTGGGCGTCCGTCTGAACGACACCGACGCATTGACATGTCGGCGCGTGCCCTTCTCCGTCCTGCCCATCCAGAACAGGTCGTTGCCCACCTCAAACGATGATGTCTTCCTCCGCTGCTCCACCTGTTGCTGATTGGCTAACACATCCCCTTCGTTCTGCTCAAACTTCCCTTTCAAGACAAACGTCTCGCTGAGATACACACGGTCGGCATTCTTCAGATAGTTCATTGTCAGCTTGGGCAGATGCACTTTCGTGAGCGGCGAGGTCTGTTCGCTCACGGTCACGTAGCTGCCATCCCCTGCCATATATGTGCTGCTTTGGCTGATGTCGTGCGTGGCGCGGTGGTAGCTGTAGTCGGCATTCACCTTCACCGTCGTGGCCGAGTCGAGCTTCAGGATGCCGTTGAGAGTTGCCATACCGTTGCGCTGGTAGAGGTATTCGCCCTGTGGCGGTGCACCGCCGTCGAAACCACCGAACAGACTCGTGGCGGGTGTCGTCACGTCCGAACCGCCGAAGTGATCTCTCATGTCGGCCCGAGCGAAGTCTTTGTAGTTGCCGCCCTTCAGCGAGCAGATGGTTTGGAACTTATCGGTGAACATCATGCCAGTCACGCCGAGAAGAAGCCTCACCCCCGACCCCTCTCCGACAGGCGAGGGGCGTAGATAGTCTTGCTGCTGAGATTCCACGTCTGGTGTAAACACTCCCCTCTCCCCTTGGAGAGGGGTTGGGGGTGAGGCGACTCCCACGCCCGCCTCTTCCTGTCCGAACGGCTTGAACTTCGCCTTCTTGGCCAGTTTGATATTCATCGACACTTCGTTGCTCGGCACGTCCTTCTCCACCCGTCGGCTGTGGTGGTTGCGGACGATCTCCACCTGCGTCACGTAGTCCGCCGGGATGTTCCTCGTGACCAGGTTATACTTGCCTCCCAGCAGGTCCAGCCCCTCGATGTTGAACTGTGAGATGGGCGTGCCCATATAGCTGATGGCACCGCTCTTCGCCACGTCCACGCCTGGCAACCGCTTCAGTCCGTCCTCCAGCGTCACGTCGCCCTTACCCAGAAACGATGCCAGATTATGGCTCAGCGTGTCGCCCTTCTGCCGCAGCGGATTTGCCCTCACCGTCACTTCCTTCAGGCTGATGCTCTTCGGAGTGAGAATCATGTCCAGCTTCGTGACCTTATCCTTCAACGTCACTCGTTCCGACTCCTTCTCATAGCCGACGTGGTTGAACTGCAGCGTCACCATTCCCGAGCTTTGCTCGCCTACCCGTAGCCTTTCCCCCGTTGGCGCACTCTTCATCTCTATCGCATACTCGCCCTTCGCATTCGTGCTGGTGAACGCCAGCGTCTTCGTGCCGCTGACCACTTTCACGATGACATCACTCACGGGCTTGTTCTGCAGGTCTATCACCCGTCCCGTCACCTTCACCTGTGCCGATGCCGACGCTGCTAGCACCACATACAATATAATGTATAGGAGTCGTTTCATATCTGTTCCTATTTAAGTTCTAAAGGCTGATACACATGCGCCTTCGTCAGCAGCGGGTGGCCGCCGTTGGCAAGCAGGAGTTGCTGGCCGTTGTGGTTAAGGACGGTCATATCCGTGATGCTGCCATTGAGATTGGGTACATAGTACGTGGGATTCTTGGCATATTCGCGGTTGCCATAGATCTCGTTCTTGTGCTTCAACAGCTTGGCGTACTTCATCCTGTGCACTTCGGGGTTTTGCTCTGGGGCTGTAATGGGTGATGCCTCTTGACGAAGCCCCGCGAGGCAGAACGTGTGTGCCTCACTCTCGGCCTTGACAATCAGCCCTAACAGACCACGCAACCGCCACGGCCCTGCTGACGAAGGAATCTCCTCAGTGTACCATACGTGCCACTCCACGCCTCGGAATGTTATCGTGGCCTGTTGACAGAGGTAGCCGCTGACGGTCAGCGTATCGTCGGTGAGTATCAATGCGAGGTCGGGTGTCGGCTCATAGCCCTCATACTCATGTGGGAAGATAAATTCACGCACGGTGGTTTGCCCTGCGGGTAAGCCCGTCCACACCGTCGGCATGTGCATCAGAGCCTCTTGGAATCCTGCTGCCACATCGGGCTTTGATTCGTCGTCATACACAGGATAGGCCGAACGCGGCATCGACTTCGTCACCGTCCGTCCTACTTGCACCACGACCTGCATCCTGTCCGTGACGGATGCCGCCTCGTCGTTCAGCGTTCTGCACTCGTAATCATACACAGCCACAAATAGTGCCGTGTCCACAGTCTCTGTTTGCCCCTGTGCTGCCATCGTCAGCGCGAGGGCCATTATGGTTAACATAATCTTTTTCATTTCTTTTTTCCCTTTTACACGAATTGTCTGTAATCAACCACAATTATTCATAAATAGCTTCGTTTTTGAATTGAGTTTCAATTATATTCTGTAACTTTGCGGCGTGACGCTGAAAGCGTCTCCGCTCAGTAACCGAGGGTACGAGCGTAGCGAGCACCCCCGGACATCCATGCTCTACTGACCGGCACGCACCCTGAAGGGGTGCCCCATTCATACCATCCACACTGCATTATGGCCTACACCAAGCTTATCTACCACATTGTCCTCCGCACTTATCAGGGTACAGATTCCATCGCCGAGGAATATGAGCGCGACCTCTATATGTATATCTTTGGTTTCTGCAAGAACCACCAATGCGTGCTCTACCGCATCAACGGAATGCCTGACCACATACACTTGCTGGTTTCTCTGCATCCCTCCATTGCTGTGGCCTCTTTTGTCCACGACCTCAAGATTGCCACCAACAACTTCATGTCTGCCAACCGCGACCGCTTCCCTGCGTTTGTGAAGTGGGAGCAAGGTTACTGTGCCCTGACATACTCCGAGACAGACAAGGAGCGGATTATGCAGTATATCATCAACCAGAAAGAGCACCACCGTAAGCTCTCTGTCCGTGACGAGCTGATTGCCTTGCTCCAAAAGTGTGGCGTGGAGTATGATGAGCGGTATATCTAAAACGCTGGGGCACCCCTCCAGGGTGCATTCCCTTACCACTGCCCGCTGTCCGGGGGTGCTCGCTGCGCTCGTACCCTCGGTTACTGAGCGGTGACCGCGTTGCGGTCGCACTTCCGTATATCAGTAAGCTCCACGGCGATGACTTCCTCAGCCCAGAACACCGTCGCATAGCCATTCCGTATATCTGTAAGTGTACACGCCTCAGCACCTCCTTCCTGCTTCCCATCTAACGTTTTGTCTCTGCGAGTCCTATTGGCATTGCGCTCACTGCTCCAGCGGTTGATACTGATGAGGATTAGAGACGATGACAACGCCGGCGACACTCCTTACATTGTCACCAACAGCGTTAAAACTATTCTCAACATACCCAAATGCCGTCATGGGGTCGGCGGCATAGTAAGTGGGATATTTCAAGTAGCGAGAGTTGCCTAGAACTTTCTTCTTGTATGCAAGGAATTTAGAGGCTTTCATCTTCTGATAATCTACTCGCTGGGCTGCGAACTTGCCGTGCCCGTCAGGAGCAATCCAATTGACGTATTGGGTGAATATTATTGGAGTGTCCTCCTGATGGAAGCCGTAAAGCGTGAAGGTATGTATGCCCTTTGCATCGGTGGCCTTCGTAATGAGACCCAGCAAGCCTCCCAGCTTCCACGGCCCGATGCTGGCTGGCACGTCCTCTGTATAGAAGACATTCCACGTCAAGCCGTGATACTTGGCTGTAGCCGACTGACAGGCGTAGCCGCAAATGCTGTCCTGCCCATTCGTCAGTGTCCAGTCCTGCTTTTCCAGTGGCTCGTCTGTCATGTAGCGATACGGATAGAGCATCTCCTGTGTCGTGATTCGAGTTTCGGGGTAGTTCGTGAAGATGGTACCCATGTGCATCTGGGCAGCCAGATAACCGTCAGCTATACGAGAGCCACCCTTCTTCTGCCTGCTATATTCATCGTAAGGGAAGCTCTTGGTGATGCCACCCGAAGTCTGTACTGCAATGTACATCGAGTCCGTCACCGGCTGTCCGTCGGCATCAGTGGTTTTACACTCATAGCGATAAATCGCCGTAAATTGTGACACGCCAATCGTGTCTCGCTGCGCCTGCGCTGCTATTGCCAGCGCGAGGGCCATCATGGTTAGTAATATCTTTTGCATGGCAACTGTAATTTATATTTTTCACTTTTCATTGGGGGTTATTCCAATTCTAACGGTTGATATACGTGGCTCTTCTGAGGAGTCATCATGTGAGAATTCATGCCGACATAGTACATGGTACCGTTTAGGTTTACCTCAACTACATCATCGGCATCCTTGGGTACATAATAAGTCGGCTCCTTCGCATAGCGGGGATTGCCCAACGTCTTTTTTTTGAACGACATCAGCTTCTTGCGGCTCAGCTTCTGGTACTCAGGATTGCCAATCATGTTGATGTCGCGCACCTCGTTCTTTGTCTCATAGAGGGTGAAGCAGTGAATGCCTTCGCTATCTTCGGCCTTCACGATCAGTCCCGGCAGACCGCGCAATTTCCACGGGCCAGCTGACGACGGGATTTCCTCGGTGTACCACGCCTTCCATTGTTTGCCGTAGAGCTTGCCCGTGGCACGATGGCAGAGCAGTCCGCTGATGGTCAGCGTGTCGTCGATCAGTGCCCAGTCAATCTCAGTCAACGGATCATGGGTTTCGTAGCGATGAGGATAGATGGGTTCGACGGCAATCACCTCCGACTTCTCTAAGTCGGTCAGCACATTCTGATGATGCATGATGAATGCATTCTGCATCTCCTGACTCGCCCGTCCATCCTTATTGTAGGAAAGAACGGTGGTGCAGTACGTGGCACGCGTGCCCACCAGCAGTGCCAGTCGTACCGAGTCCGTGACGTCCTGTCCCTCCTCGTCCTGCGTCTGGATGGAGTAATTGTAGAAGGCAACAAACTGTGTTGAATCAATCTTCGCGGCCTGCGCTGCAATTGTCAGCACGAGGGCCATCATGGTTAATAAGATCTTTTGCATGACAACTGTAATTTATATTTTTCACTTTTCAGGTTCCCTATGGTCCCCCGGTGGGGGCCACTCATTAGAGCCAGGAGTAACTTTTATTTTTCACTTTTCACTTTTCACTTTTCATTTTTCACTATTAATTGGACATAGCAAGGGCTAGCACAAGGAAATTGTGCTTCATAAGTTTATCAGTAATAAAGGTGATATAACTGCTTTATTGCAACTTGAACGTCACAGGTAGTGTGACGTGTACGCGGACGGGTTGGCCCGCATTACGTCCCGCCTTCCAACGCTCAGGCAGTAGCCGGACGACACGTTCGGACTCGGCTTTCAGCGCCTTGATTCCTTCGGCGTAATAATGGTTGGCCTTTGTTTTCTCCTTGAGTTCATCTGTGAGCTTGCCATGCTTGCGAGCCTTCTGGCGGTCATCACGCGAGTATGCAACCACCTTCACCTCTGGCAAGATGGCACCCGTGTTGACATCCCGCACCTCAGTGGCTTTCACGTTGGAGAGCGTACCGTCCTTTTCCACGACGAAGTTCACGATTACCATTCCCTGAATGCCATGATCTTGTGCTGCAGCCGGATAGCGCACATTCTGATATAGGATCTTGTTCATGGCCTCTATCCCTCCGGGGTACTCGGGCATCTGCTCCACATCGGCATAGATGTTGTCGTCGGCATCCGAAATGGCTTGCACCACGGTACGCACCTTAGCGCTGTCTGATGCTTCGATGCTTTTCTTCCTATCGATGACCACCGCTCCGTCCTTGGCTTCATCGCCATAGACGCTGACGGCTGACACCTCGCGTAAGACAGTGATGTGGTCGATGTGTTCGGGCGTAAGCGCCAGGATCTCTTCCTCGCCGACGCGCTGCCCATCTACGATTAGGAGCGGCTTCTTGACGTTGTCGGCGATGGAACGTGCAAGCGAATCGATATTGGAGAGTAGCAGCATGGCAGCTGCCACAGGCACGAAGAGGGCGTACTTGGCCATCCCCATGCGTGAGGTCCTTTTCATATTCATCATTGTAATTCTGCGTTTTAAGGGTAATACGTTGAAATTATTTGCAATCGTAGCTA
>Ga0310694_10006478_pt1 | contig 11072 bp, 8 predicted proteins | sample 174DNAGHGhighgp2_FD_203884 | JGI IMG/M metagenome (GOLD analysis project Ga0310694, IMG submission 203884) | Sheep rumen microbial communities from Palmerston North, Manawatu-Wanganui, New Zealand - 1742 DNA GHGhigh gp2 (v2) (version 2) | ecosystem: Host-associated > Mammals > Digestive system >... | reverse complement strand
ATTAAAAAAGAGGGTTGAAACCCTCTTAAAATGGTGGGTGTGGTGGGACTCGAACCCACGACCAATTGATTAAGAGTCAACTGCGCTACCAACTGCGCCACGCACCCATGTTATTTAATTTTTAAAATTGCTCCGTTGACTTCGTCAACTGCTACCTCTCCTCGGAAGATACTTAATCTTCCTCGTCGGCAGAGTCAACTGTGCTATACCCTCAAGCATTGATATAACTAATTGTATCATAAACAAATATTTTTCAAGTTACATTTTGCTTATTTTAAAAAATTCTTTAAATACTGCCCAGTATAAGACTTTGGATTCTTGGCTACTTCCTTCGGAGTTCCGCAAGCAACTATCTCACCGCCAGCATCACCGCCTTCCGGTCCCAAGTCTATTATATAATCAGCAATCTTAATTAAATCCATGTTATGTTCGATTATTAAAATCGTGTTTCCGTTATCAGCAAGCTGTTGAATGATTTTAATTAATTTATCTAAATCATACCAATGCAATCCCGTCGTTGGCTCGTCTAGCAAATACAATGTTTTTCCCGTTGCACGTTTATTGAGTTCGGAAGCCAGCTTAATTCTCTGTGCTTCACCACCGGATAGTGTTGTCGCACTCTGACCGAGTTTAATATAATCTAATCCTACATCATTTAGGGTTTTCAATTTATTCGCAATTTGCGGAATATTTTCAAAAAACTCATATGCTTCTTTAACACTCATTTCCAGAACATCAGAAATGGTTTTGCCTTTATACTTAACTTCCAGCGTTTCGTTATTATAGCGTTTTCCTTTACAAACATCGCACTTTACGTACACATCAGACAAGAAGTTCATCTCAATCTTTAAAACACCGTCACCCGAGCAAGCTTCGCATCTTCCGCCTTTGACGTTAAAACTGAATCTTCCCGGCTTATATCCGCGCATTTTTGCTTCATTAGTTTTTGCAAATAATTCTCTTATTGGTGTAAATACATCCGTATAAGTTGCAGGATTTGAACGTGGAGTTCTTCCGATTGGTGATTGGTCGATATCAATAATCTTGTCTAAATTTTCAAAACCTAAGATTTCATCTACACCCTGTGGTTTTGGTTTATTTTTACGGAGTTTATGAACAGCGTATTCATAAATCAAATCTTGCATTAAGGTTGATTTTCCTGAACCGGAAACGCCCGTTAGTACAACGATTTTCCCTAGCGGGATATCAAGGTCGATATTTTTTAGGTTATTTAAATGAGCATTTCTGATTTGTAAAAAGTTTCCGTTACCTTCTCTAGCCTGTTTAGGAATAGGAATTTTTCGTTCCCCTGATAAATATTTCCCCGTAATTGACTCTTTAGATGAAATAATATCATCTACGTTTCCTTTGGCTATGATTTCACCGCCGTTAACACCTGCTTTCGGCCCGATATCCACAATATAATCCGCATTTCTTATTGTGTCTTCATCGTGTTCGACTACAATTAGGGAATTTCCCATATTACGTAGTTTCATTAATGTTTTAATAAGCCTGTCGTTATCTCTTTGGTGAAGTCCGATTGAAGGTTCATCCAAAACATATAAAACCCCTGAAAGTCCGCTTCCTATTTGTGTTGCAAGACGTATTCTTTGGGATTCACCACCTGACAGAGTTCCTGAAGTTCTTGCAAGATTAAGGTAATTTAACCCTACATCGCACAAGAATTTTAGACGAGCACGAAGTTCATCCAAAATTTGTTTACCTATTTTCATTTGAAATTCTGAAAGGGTTAGATACAAATCAGTAACAAATTCATAAGCTTTATCAACGCTCATTAGACAAAACTCGTGAATATTCACTCCGTTAATTCTAACTGCAAGAGGAAATGGCTTAAGCCTTGCTCCGCCACATTTTTCGCAGGGAGTTGTTACCATGTATTTTTCAATTTCTGCTTTCCAATATTCGCTTTCAATGTTATAGTGTTTCATTAAAAATGGAATTACACCGATAAATTTTTGCATAGAACTTCTGTATCTGTGGCTTCCAAATTCTCTGATTCTCATTGGAATTCGTTCTTCTGAACCATATAAAATTATATTTTGATGTTCTTCGGGTAATTTGCAAAACGGAATATCAAAATTAATATCATAAGCTTGTTGAACTGCTTTTAAAACATCTTCATAATAAGAAGTCGACGATTTGCTCCAAGGGTAAATGGCACCTTCATTAATGGTTTTTGTTCTGTCAGGGATAACTAAATCAGGGTCAATTCGAAAATCAACACCCAATCCTCCGCACTTATCGCAAGCACCATATGGAGCGTTAAATGAAAAAATCCTTGGTGATAATTCTTCAAAACTCAAGTTACAATCGGGACAGGCAAGTTTTTCGCTGTATACAATTTCTTCACCGTCAAGTTTATCAATATTTGTAACACCACCTGCCTTTTTTAGTGCAATCTGAACGCTGTCTGCAATTCTTGATTTAGCTTCGGGTTTTATAACGACTCTGTCAACAACAACCGAAATTGTATGAGTTTTTGTTTTAGCTAAAGAAACTTCATCCTCATCAAGGTTATAAATTTCACCGTCAACTTTGACTCTTACAAAGCCTTCTTGCCTGAGTTCTTCAAAAAGAGATTGATATTCGCCCTTTTTCCCCTTAATAATCGGTGCCAATATTTGTATTTTTGTTCCCGTAGGGAGGGATAAAATGCTATCTACTATTTCGTCTATTGTTTGCGGTTTAATAGGTTTTCCGCATTTTGGACAATACGGAGTTCCTATTCTTGCGTAAAGAAGTCGTAAATAATCATAAATTTCAGTAACCGTTCCGACTGTAGAACGGGGGTTGTTACTGGTGGATTTTTGGTCAATAGAAATTGCCGGTGTAAGTCCGTCAATATAATCTACATCAGGCTTATCCATCTGTCCCAAAAACTGTCTTGCGTATGTTGAAAGACTTTCTATATAACGTCTCTGACCTTCTGCAAAAATCGTATCAAATGCAAGTGAGCTTTTTCCTGAGCCTGAAACTCCGGTAAACACAACAAGTTCATTCTTCGGTATTTCCAAAGATACGTTTTTAAGGTTATGCTCCCTTGCCCCTTTAATAGTAATTTTGTCTGACATAACAAGATTATAGCATTAATATTTATAGAAGAGAAATGTTCGGATAAATTAAAAATTAACAAAAAAATAATATTTACCCTTGATTGTTAACTTTTGGTTAAAAATCCGAGTTTTTTATAAAACAAGAGTAATAATAAAAGTGTTGAAAGAAACGTACAAAATATGAAAGGAGAACATCATGAAATTCTTAATTAAAAAATCACCGGACGGATTTATAAAATCTGTAAATGATGAAATCAGTTCTATTTTAAACAGAAATTTTGACAGCTTATTTCCGGAGTATATTTACAATGAAGATATAGACTGTGATTCTAAATTTGCAATGCCTGTAGAACTCCACGAAAAAGATAACGAATACAGAGTCAGAGCAGAACTTCCGGGTATCAGGAAAGAAGATCTGGATATCGACATTGATAAAAACCACATAACTATAAATGCAAAAAAAGAAGAGGAGAAAAAAGAGGATACAAAAAGTTACAGAAAATCAGAATTCAGGTATGGTGAATTTTCAAGAACTGTTTACTTCCCTCAGGATATTGATATTGAAAAAACAACCGCAAAACTAGAAGACGGAATATTAACAATTAATGCTCCAAAAGTTGAGGCAGAAAAAAACAGTATCAAAAAATTAGCAGTAAAATAATGAATAATTTAAGGCAGAGGCTGTACTAAAGGTACAGTTTCTGCCTTTTTGTATGCATTTTTACATACCCTCAAAATTACCGGCTAAAATCTGCAGAGCACGAGCTTCTGCTCTGTCAGCTTTCTGTAACGCTTTATCTAATCCGGAATTATCAAAATTCTTTTGAATATTGGCAGCTTCCTGAGAAGGTATATAGCTTCGTTTTGTTTTCGATGAATCTTCATTTTCTTCTTTAATTACATTGTCTTGAGATGGTATATAACTGTAATTATCTATTTTTTCATCGTTTTTATCGTGAGGAATTATGTTTTTAGAAGATGGAATATAAGTATAATTGTCCACACTTTCTTGTTGTCTGATATCATTAGGAGCTCCTTTCATAGAAACATTATTTTTTTGTTTATTATTCTGTACTCCATATTGTTTTTCAGCCTGAGCTATATACAATCTTTCATTCAAATCATCAAATAAGAATTGTTTTTGTGCCTTTTTATCATCTTTTCTTTCGTCTTGTTTCATCGGATCATAAGATTTACCAAATATTTTAGTAATAATTTTTGTGATTGATCCGTCAAATACACCCATAGCAAGCGCAAAGAACGCCGCAACTCTCATCGGAACTCCGCCTGTATTTCTAACCCAATTAGGGAATTTTGTTCTTAAATTTTGGAAGAAGCTTCCGCTATTGCATCCGTGAAGAGTTTCTAAGTCCATCATAAAGAAACGAGTCATTTTTCTCACTGCTCTTGTAAAGAAACCTTGTCCCTCTACTGTTTTTAATTTCTTTAATTTTTCTTTAGCAATCTCTTTTGCTTCTTTATATTCTTCATAAGATTTAAAAGCGTTTTTATTTTCAACTTTAACACCATCAACTTTTGTTGTAAGTTTTGTTCTGTCATTAAATTCTTTTAATACTTTGCGATATTCTTCAACTTGTTCTTTAGACATGCCGGCATACTGTGCACCACCAAGCACATGCAATAATCTTGCAGCTATCGGCCAAGTTATAATCCAAGAAACTCCTTCAAAAAATCCTCCGACAGCCGTACCGACTTTTTGATCTTTATCTGCTTTTCTGGTATTTACCCCTACTTCAACCAAAAGCGGAGCAATAAATAATAAAGATGCCAGTTTCCCTTGCCTGAACGTTAAAGCTCCGTGTGTCATTTGCATTAATTTTGACATAAACCTTCCGGTAGCCGTTTTAGCACCTTTCCCTAAACTATAAAGTTTATTATGAACTTCATCGCATCCGATAGTTCTTTCAAAAGGTTTAGTAAGGGGTCCGAGCCATCTATAGTGGCCACCGCCTATTCTTACTTTTGCGCCTACTTTTCCTGTTGCTTTTTCTACATCATCTACATACTTACCAAAAGTATCATTCTTTATTGATTTAATTTTTTCAACATCTATTCCCATTTCATCTAAAATGGCTTTTTTCGTTGCTCCTGTCGGGTCTTTGGCTCTTGTAAGAATATTATCTATTTGTTTGCTGTCTAGACCTAAGCGTTTAAGAAGAACTTTATTAACAGCGGTTTCTTCTTGTGAAATTTCTGAGATTTTAGAAACATTAAATTCTTTTTTCAAAAATTCTTTTTCTTCTTTATTTAATCCCAAATCTTTTAACTCTGCCGAACCACTTGCATCTAATTTGAGAGTATCAACGATTTTAATAAAATCTTGTGCGATTTCTTGTTTTTGGTTAAACATTTGCTGTTTAACAAATCCCCATTCCGGCATAGAATGCGTATCACGCATCCCCCTTAGAATAGCGCTGTTATTTACAACTTTACAACTACCTCTTTTTGCAGAACCAAACAAACCAAGTACAGATTGAACCGGCTTGCTTTGTACAAATGAAGATTCTTGAATATTGTCACCCAAATTAGCAGCTTTTTTTACTAAACTCTTTTCATATTTCCCGCCGCAAGCTTTTGAATATTTATCTAAGCCGTAACCCATACCAAGCCATGTTAGTATCAGCGCAACAGGATGCTCTATAAAAGGCCTTAAAAGCATCGTATAAATAAGGCTGTCTTTAAACATTTCTTTTGCGCTTTGCTGCGGATAACTCTCTGCTACATTATAATATTCCGGTATTGTGACCTTTTGTCGTTTTTGAGTTTGGGCATTATTTTGAAGGTTACCATTTTGAGGATAACCTGCATTATATTTATTAATATTTTGATTTACAGAATTAGTCACAATAAACCTTCAAAAACACTAACTAAATATATAAAGTTTTTATAGTCATAAAAATTGCCTAAATTTCATGATTTTGAGCGATTTTTGTTAAGAAAACTTAATATTTAAATTTATAATTACTGCTTTAAATAATAATTTTGCGCATTGTTAAATAAATTTAAAATTTTTGCAAACCTAATCTTTGTGATAAAATATAACCAGATATTTGGAGTAATAATGCGTAAGTTATTAATAATTTTTTGTATATTTATGATAAGCTGTACATCTGTTTTTGCAGCAAAAATACCGGAAGAAATCACTAAATACATAAAAAAAGAAATACCACAGGCTGATATAAGATTTGACGGAGTTATTACATTTCCTGATAATACGGTTTATTTACCGCTACTTCCGTCACTGTTTTCTGATATAAAAAATTTAAACATAAAAAAAACATACCCTGACGGTAAATCCTTAAAACAAGAACCCGATATCGTTATATTTAATAATGATTTTGTTTTAATGAAGGTTTTGTCAGACGGTGCAGGTCACCGCACTGTTATGCACTTAGCAGATCCTCCTTTGCAAATCAGAACAGGGTTGCTTCCGCAAGACATGCTTGTTCCGAGCGGTTTAATAATTCCTGAAAATATCAAAGGAATTATCGGTAATTTAAAAATTGACACTAAGAATGAAGATATTATAAAAGTTGAAAACAAGGATTCTTTTGAAGACTTTTTGAACAAAAATCGAACAACCGTAAATAAAGCTTTAATACCTTATTTAAAAAATAAAGTTGTATACGTGAGCACTAATCTTTCAAAAAATATTCAAATTATTAATCCTCCAAAAGCAATTCCAAGCTATTCGCTTGCTCAGAAGTCAATTCCCATTGATGTTAAATCTGTTCATAATGGTAAATTCTTGCTTGTAACAACTTATGACAGACCATTTTTGGATATTATATCAGTAGCAGATTCCAGATTTATTAAACAAATTGCATTGGACTCAAATCCTGAACAAATATTAATTGATCATACCAATAACAGAGCTTATGTGACTTCACCATCTGCTTCTATGATATACACTTTTGATTTGAATACAATGTCACTTATCCAAAAAATCAAAGTTAACGGATATTGTGAACATATGATTCTTGCTGATAATAAGATCTTTTATGTTGATAAATTACAAAATGAAATATGGGCAATCGAACTAAACAATGATTATCTTTTAAGAGATATCGGAAAATTTCCTAACGTTTCTGCTTTAGCATTTACAAATAACAAATTATATATTTCAAGCCGAACAAAAAGCCGTATTGCAATTATAGATTATGAAACATTCGGGCTTGCAAATGAATTTACTACAGTAAACAAACCTATTTCAATGATAGTTTACAATAATCTTCTATATATTTTAGGAGCACAAAATAACGATATTCAAATTTTAGATACATCATCAGATAAAATTGCCGGAACGATTAATCTTGGTACTGGAGGTTTTTCAAAAGGATTAAAAAGAATTAATGAGACAGAATACGCAGTTGTATCGGATATAAAAAATAATTATTATTCTATTATTGATTTATCCAAAAATAAAATATTGGAATCTTACGAGATTACTGTTCCGATTAATGACATTATTATTGCCGATAAAGTTATGCTATTTGAATAACTAAAAAGGATAACTATGGATTTTATAACAGACAAAATCACCGCTCAAACAATGAAAGAGCTTGAAGAAACTCAGAAGAAGTTTTGGAATATTCCAAGAAAAACCGGTGTTTTAATAAATATGATGATAAAAATGATGAATGCTCAATCGGTTTTGGAAATAGGAACTTCTAATGGATATTCAGGACTATGGATTTCTAAGGCGTTAAAAGAAACCGGCGGAAAACTTACCACCATTGAATTCTATGAAAAACGTCAAAGCATAGCCATTGAAAACTTTAAAAAATGCGGAGTTATAGATATTGTTCGCCCTCTACAAGGTTCTGCTTGCGAAATTATCAAAAACTTTGATGATACTGAAAAATTTGATTTTGTTTTTATTGATGCCAGCAAAAGAGAGTATGTAGAATATTTTAATCTTATAAAACCACATTTAACGGATAAAGCTGTTATTATTGCCGATAATATTATTTCTCATGCGGAAAAAGTACAAACATTTGTTGATGCGGTTAATAATGATGACGATTTTCAATTCCTTATTGCTGAACTTCCCGGAGGAATTTTAGCAGCTTATAAAGGATAGAGATTTTATTCCCCGAATCTTCTGTTTCTGCGTCTGTATTCAAGTATGCATTCTGCCAACTTGTTTTTGTCAAATTCCGGCCAGTAATCGTTTATTACAACAAATTCTGAATATGCAATCTGCCAAAGAAGATAATTAGAAACTCTCATTTCTCCGCCGGTTCTAATTAGTAAATCCGGATCCGGAATATTTTTTGTATACAAATGTTGTGAAATAACATCTTCAGTTATATCTTCAATTTCTTCTTCTACAATCTGTTTTACGGCATGAACTATTTCATCTCTTGAACCGTAATTAAAGGCAATCTGAAGATTTACACCTGTATTATTTTTTGTTGTTTCTACCGCATTATGCAATATTTCTTGTAATTTTTGAGAAAGTTTTGTTGTATCACCTATAAAAGATATGATAACATTATTTTCGTTCATTTCTTTTAGCTCATTTTTTAGAGTCTGAGCCAAAAGATCCATTAAAAAATTCACTTCTTCCGGCTTTCTGTTCCAATTTTCAGTAGAAAACGCATAAACGGTTAAATACTTTACTCCATAGTCATCACAAGCCTTCATTGTCTTTTTTAGGGCATCAACACCTTTTTTATGCCCGACGGCAGACGGAAGTCCTTTTTCTTTAGCCCACCTTCTGTTACCGTCCATAATTATAGCAATATGCTTTAAATCACAATCTTGTACTATTTTTTTTATATCTTCATTCATAATCTATTCTTCTTCCAATAACTTAAATATTTTAAATACCGGTTCTTTTAGCTGTTCTACATTAATATTCTCATCTAATTCTAATGTTATAGTCGGTATTTTTCTTTCTATGCCAGCCCAAGTTCCAAAACTGCCTGGCGTCGGATAACCTATAGATTCTTCAACAGGATATCCGATAATTTCTGAAATTTTTTCTGATATTTCTCTTGCATCACCGTCATAATTTACCACTTTATACGGAGCATGAAGAGATAGTATCAATTTAGGTTTATATTGTTCAATAACATTTATTATAAATTTTGTCTCCTCTTCGCTTGCGGGTTTTTCTCCGCCATAATAATCATTTTTTTCACCCAAAACCCAATTTTTAGTCGGAAAGTTTCGATTTAAATCAACGCCATTACTATTTGTTCGGCAATTCCTATTATAACCGCATTCATTTAAACACGGTATAAACATAATCCTTGTATCAGAATTTTCCTTCAAGTATTCTTCTATAAGATATTTACCCTGAGGCTCATCACCATGAAAACATCCTACAACTAAAACTTTACTGTTTTTATTCCCCTCAAGTACCGGCACTAGCAACTCCTATGGTTTTAAGACAGCAAGTACATAATCATCTGTAAAATATTTATTTGCAGCTTTTGATATGTCTTCTGACGTTACGGATTTAATTTTTTCTATAAGAGTATCACGCCAATCAAACGGAAGTCCCATAATTGAATAATATGCCATTAAATTAGCCTGCTGAGAATTTGTTTCACTCAAATATTGCTGTTTTCCTATAAGATTATTTTTTGCATTATGCAGTTCTTCATCACTTACTGCAATATTTTTAATCTTTTCTATCTCTTCTTTAAATCCTTCAATTGAAGTTTGAATATTTATAGGCTCTGTACCGATATAAATACTGAAAACTGCAGATTTTCTGTGTGTTTCGAATGCGGTTCTTACGGTATATGCAAGACCTTTTTTCTCTCTTAGCTCTAAAAACAATCTTGAACTAAGCCCGCTTGCCCCTAAAATTATATTTAAAAGCATCAAAACAGGGTATTCATCACTGCCTATTGTCGGGACTCGCCACCCTTGAAGTATTTGAGCTTGATTAGCATCTTCTTTTATAATTTCTGCGTATTCATTCTTTAAAGCTTCAGGCTTTTCAATTTCAGACATAAAATTCTCTGAAGCAGGAATTACACCCAGATACTTTTCTACCAGATTTTCAGCTTCTATATCACCAACAATTGCAAGAGTTTTGGTACCTGTTCTAAGAATTTCCGAATAAGCATTTTTTACATCATCATTTGTTACATTATCAACGTCTTCCAGTGTCATCGTATAACTGTGACCATAATAATGATTTTTATACAATGTCTTTGTAAATAAATCAGATACCTTAACCTTTGCAGAATCAAGCTCGGCAGTTAACTCACCCTTTAATTTAGCTTTTTCTTTTTCAAATTCTTCAAACGTAGAATTTTGAATAATATCACTCAAAATAGAAAGAGCAAGTTCAAAATCTTCGTTCAAGCATACAAATCTAAATCTTAAATAATCAGATTTCATTTCTGTATAAAGCTCTATGGCATTTTCATCCAAAACATTTGCCAATTCTTCAGAAGAATACTTAGATGTGCCTTTCAAAAGAAGCCTATTCATAAGTGAATATTCTCCTGAATATCTTTCAGGCTTATTTATACTAATATTTAATGTTAGTGCAACTCTTGGTGTATTTTTATTTTGCTTAAAACAAGCTTTAATTCCGTTTGATAAAATAAATTCTCTCATAGTATCTAAAATTTAGCACAAAAAAAGGGATAAATAAATATACTATAATTCTTTTGTAACTTCACTCAAATATTGTCTGATTGCAGGAGTAATTAATAAATCAGGTTCGGTTAAACATATTTCATCCAGTGTGTTCACGCCTTTTCTTTTTTGTCCGGTTTGGATATAAAGAAGTCCGAGCATAATCTTGTCATATAAACTTGAAGATGATTGGTATTGTTTAATTTTCGTATTTACTATACCGAGTTTTTCGTAACAGTTTGCTAAATTTTGATAATATTTAAAATTTAAACCATATAATAAAAGAGCATCTTCAAAACAAACTCTTGCCATATCAGGATAACCTATGTACATATATGTTTCACCTAGATTATTTTTAAATACAGCAGT
>Ga0310694_10006477_pt1 | contig 11072 bp, 7 predicted proteins | sample 174DNAGHGhighgp2_FD_203884 | JGI IMG/M metagenome (GOLD analysis project Ga0310694, IMG submission 203884) | Sheep rumen microbial communities from Palmerston North, Manawatu-Wanganui, New Zealand - 1742 DNA GHGhigh gp2 (v2) (version 2) | ecosystem: Host-associated > Mammals > Digestive system >... | reverse complement strand
CGAACCCGCCACCACCTCCGCAATATCCTTCACATTCGCCTCGGTACCGTGCTTGAAGGCCTTCTTGCACATCGGGCAGGCGGTGACAACCACGTCAGGATTAGGTTCGGTGAGGATCTGCAGGGACTTGTCGCGGAGCTTCGTCTGCTGGTCGAGCGAGAGTACCGTGTTACCGAGGTTCATGCCGCAGCAGACGCTGTTCTCCTTCTCGGAAGAAATCTGCTTGAGTTGTCCGATCGCTTTCAGTACTTTGCGAGGCTGCTCATAGATACCCGTGCCACGTCCCAAATCGCAGGGATCGTGGTAGGTGAACGTCGTATCGGATTTGTTCACAGAGAGTTTCCCTGAATGAATCAGCATGTCAATATACTCAGTGTGGTGATATACGGGAATCGGAAGATGATATTCGTGTTTGAAGGTGTTGTAGCAGATGGGGCAGGAGGTGATAAGTGCAGTGGCGTTGCAGGAGGAGATGAGTTCGCTGACCTTGCGGCGCAGGTCGGCGGCCTGTTTGTTGAAACCCTGCTGCAAAAGAGGACGACCGCAGCAAATGGCCCGGTCGCCGTCCAAATGCCAGTATTTTACGCCGGCAGCCTCGAAGATGGTCTTCATCGACTCGGAAATGGTTGGGGTGAGCTGAGTCATACAGCCGCCGAAGTAGGCCACGCGCCCGATGGCGTTGAACCCCTTGACCGGGTCGAGATAGCGGTAGTTGTCGGCCATGTCGGTGTCGCCCTTGTCACGCGAAATCCGACGGATACTCATCAGGTCGATATCCACGGGGCAGTCTTCGGCGCACTGGTGGCACATCAGACAGTTCTTGCCGGCGGCAAGGATGTCCTGGTGGTGCTCCAGGTTACGGAGGTTACGCAGCAGATAAACGCTCTGCACATCGTTGATGTCCAGGGTGTTGTATAAGGGACAACGATCGATGCACATACCGCAACGGGAGCAGGCGCTGAGCTCGAACTTGGTATAGCCGGTCATCTTGACGCTGTCGCGGAGCCCTAACTTGCGGAAGTAGATGAGGAAAACCTCGGTGAAAATGTGCATGTAGCGGGTGAAGGGCAACATCAGGAAGAAGATGCAGAGGGCGATGGAGTAGAGCGACCAGAGGGGAATCTCGAGGAAATCGGCCACCGGACGGCTGAAGAGGTCGCCGAGGGTCTGGGTCAGGAAACCGCCGTTGGCGTACAGTCTTGCGGTGACGGCCTCGCTCAGGAGCCGCAGCGGGAAGATAGCCCACAATGCAATCTTGACGGTCGTGTCCATCACGGTGTGTTTCGTGGTGCGCTTCATGCCCAGAGCGCGGGAGTGGATCTTCTTGACAAAAGCGAGGAAAATACCAGAAAGCACGTAAAGCAGGATCAGATCCATGAGCTGGGTGAAGAACACCTCGGTGCCGTTGACGGGCGGGTTGTGGTGGAAGAAGCGGTAGAAGATGGCGCACCAGAAGTGGAATGGCCCCTTGATGCCGATGCGGCTCTCAATGGCGCCCACCACGATGAGCAGGAACCAACCGAAGGCGATGCTGCGGTGCATATAGCCTAACCGCCAATTTTTCTTGGTGATGCGCAGGTGCAGCAGACATTCGTTGAACATCTCCTTGATTGCGGGGAAAATCCGCGTGGAGAACATGTTTTTCTTGATGAGTTTCTGCTGTTTGCGGTCAAATTGTTTGATCCAGCGGACGTATTTGTAGCCGCAAATGACAAAGAGGGCGAGAGCGCCAAACACGAAAGGTACGACGAAAGGATGGAAGTTTGCCATAGTTTAGAAAGTTTCGTTAGAGGGGGTTAACAATTGGCGCATATTGATGATCAGGGAGCGGAGGTTCACGCCGCGCGGGCACACGAGGGTGCATTTCCCGCACAACATGCATTTGCGAAGTTCGTCGGCGAGTTTGTCGTACTGTCCGCGACGGAAGGTGTTGTGCACTTTCCGGATGTCGAAGTCCGTGAATTGCCGAGCCGAGCAGGTGGCCGTGCAGCCGCCGCACCCGATGCACAAACGGTATGAGGGAACCTCTTCCAACAGGCGGTCCGCCTTGCGCAAGTCCGCCTGACTCAGGTTGAAAGAGCGTGTCTGTTTTATCTTAAATCCAAAATCTGCCATCTTACATTAACATTGACTGTTGACCATTAACCTTTAACCTTTAATCTTTAATCTTTAATCTTTAATCTTGTAAGCTTGTAAGCTTTTAAGCTTTTAAGCTTTACAAAAGAGCGCAAAAATACATTTTTTTTCGAGGTTCGTTCGTTATTCGGTGGATCCGCACTCGGTCAGGAACTCGTCATCCACACGCAGCAGTCGGGCAATGGTGAACGCCTCTTTAGGAACGTCGTCGTTGTGCGTTTCGACGAGGGAGTAGTCCATATAGTCGGCTATGTGTCCGATACTGAGCGAGTTGATGCCGTCAGGGATCTGGAGCCCTTTGACACGCATCCGTCGGCAATCGACATCGAGACCGCTGTAGTGGGTGGTCACGATGGCCGTCAGCGATAGTTTGCGGCTGAGGCGGATGAATCCGTTGACCATCCGTTTGCCTTCGTCGGGGTTGGTGGTGCGGGCGAGCTCATCCACAAGGGCGAGCACGCGCTTACCTTCGCGGGCGGTCTTGATGATGCGGTCGATGGTGAGCACTTCGACGGCGAAGGAGGACAAACCGCTAAGGGCCGACTGCCGGTCGCCGATGCTGGTGATGACCTCGTCCACGACGGGCAGCGTCGCCGCTTCGGCTGGCAGGAAGAATCCGAACTGGAACAGGTACTGCGCGAGGGCTACCGTCTGTAGCAGCACCGACTTGCCGGCCATGTTCGCGCCCGTGATAAGGACGGTTTCGCGCCCGAAGGAGATGCTGACGGGCTGGAAGTTACGGCCTTTCACCGCCAGTGCCGCCGCAATTTCCGGGTTGATGATGTCGGTGAGCACGTGCCGGTCGCCAATGACGGGTTTGCAGGCATGCCACTCCGCAGCCAATCTTGACTTGGCGATGAGCAGGTCCAGCCGTGCGGTGTTCCGCAGGTTGTTGGACAACGCCTCCTGATGAGGCCGTAGCTGGTCGCTGAGTTTTGCCCGTAACTGATCCTCAATCTTCTGTGCCTGAAAACGATATGTCTCCGCCTCCTGAGAATCCCCGGCCGCTTTGATCTTCTCGCGCAGACAAGCCAAGTCTTCATCGTAAGCGGAATAGACGTAGAAATGCGGGATATGCGTATGCTCCGGATCCAAAATGGCAATCACCTCGTCCATGGGTGCGTATTGCAACCATGAGATTTCCAATTTCTCCACGTCCTGAGCAATCACTTTCGTCAAAATGGCCGTTTTCTTTATCTCAAAGAGTTGAACATCGTCGAGTACGGCTCCGTTGGCGAGCGCGAGCAGGGTGGGGGCTATGTTGTTGAGTTGGTGGATCTGCTGACGGAGATGAGAGAGCGTGGGACGGCAGTTTTCGTCCTGACTGAGGGCAATCACGGCCTCCAGCTGGTCGAATTCGGCGGCGAGAGCGGTGGCATCCGTCTGAAAAGGCAGATTCAGCAGGTGCTGACGGCCCAAACCGGAGTCGAACCGCATATTTTCATATACGTATCGCAGAGAAGGTTGCTGTTCAAAAGCGTTCTTAAATAACATAGTTCCAAAGAAATATAATGCTTTGACGGGTTAATACGGAAAATTGGTGGAAGAGATGGTGTCGTTGACGAACAATTCTCCTTTCTTGCTGATAATCAACGCAGAAGCATCGTTCAAGAGCTTCTCGGCGGATTTCTCCTCGCTGACGTAGTAGGCAATGGAGGACTCAAATTGCTCGTTTGTGATTTTATATCGATCAAATAGGTCTTTGTAGTAACGGCGGGCCATTTCGTCCTTGGGGATGGAGTCCGCCGGACTGAACTGCAGGGTGCTCTCAATGATGTAGCTTTCCGCCAGAATATTGACCAACGTGATGCGGTTGATCAGATTGTCGGGCTTCTCCATGACCATTTTCTTGCTTTTGCAACTGGAAAACAGGGTCACAAGGACGCACAACGGAATAAGAATGTATATGGATCTTTTCATAATTCGGGAAGATTGGGTATGGGAGTTAGTCCCATGTTGATACCAGCCTCAAGCATGCATTTGTAGGCGGCCTCGCGGGTGTTCTCGATGTCGCCATCGAGGATGGCGTTACACACCACGTCCTTGATGTCGCCGATGGTTCTGCAAGGGGTGAGGTTGAAGGCAATCATGATGTCCTGACCGTTGATGGGCGGCTGCCAGTTGCGCAGACGGTCCTTCTCCTCGATTTCGATCAGTTTGTCGCGCACAATCTCGAAGTTCTTGTGGTAACGCTTGATCTTGTCGGAGTTTTTGGAGGTAATATCGGCCTCGCATAGCATCATCAGGTCGTCGATGTCATCGCCAGCTTCGAAAAGCAGCCGTCGGACGGCGGAGTCGGTGATGTTGTCTTCCACCAGCGCGATGGGACGCAAGTGCAGGTTGACGAGCTTCTGTACGTATTTAAGTCTTTCGTTGACAGGTAGTTTCAAACGATGGAAGATTTTGGAGGCCATCTTTGCGCCCACCACTTCGTGACCGTGGAACGACCATCCATGGATGGGGTCGAAGCGTTTAGTGACGGGCTTGGCGATGTCGTGGAGCAACGCGGCCCACACCAGCCAGACGTTGGTGGAACTCATCGCTACGTTATCGACCACCTCAAGGGTGTGCAAGTAGTTGTCCTTATGGCCTTTGCCGTTGATGCTTTCCACGCCTTTGAGAGCAATCACCTCGGGCAGGAACCGTTCCAACAGACCGCTCTCGTCGAGCAGTTTGATGCCTCTGGAAGGCCGGATACAGTGCAGGATTTTGTTGAACTCCTCCATGATGCGCTCCTCGGAGATGATATCGAGGCGTTCGGCGTTGCGCTGGATGGCTTCGAAGGTCTCTGGGTAGATATTGAAGTTGAGTTGGGTGGCGAAACGGATGGCGCGCATCATTCGCAGTGGGTCATCGGAAAAAGTGCGGTCGGGGTCACAGGGCGTGCGGATGATTTTGTCGGCGATGTCCTGGATGCCGTTGAACGGATCTACGAGCGTGAAGGGGTGGTCGCCGTTGAGGGAGATGGCCATGGCGTTGATGGTGAAGTCGCGGCGCAGCTGGTCATCCTCCAGGGTGCCGTTCTCGACAATGGGTTTACGGGAGTCGCGGTTGTAAGACTCGCGGCGTGCTCCCACGAACTCGATGACACTGCTTTCGAAGTTGAATTGAGCGGTGCCGAAGTTGCGATAGACGTTGACGTGGAGGTCGGGCGAGATCAGTGCGGCGGTGTGGCGTGCCAGTTCGATGCCGCTGCCCACCGTCACGATGTCAATATCCGTGTTGTGGCGGCGCATGATGATGTCGCGCACCACACCGCCCACCACGTACGCGTCATAGCCCAGTTCGTCCGCCGCATGGCGCACAAACGGGTATATCGGATGGGTAAGATATTGCTCGTATGACATTATTACACTAGACATTAGATCGTGATTCGTAAACAACCTCGCCTTTTTTCAACGAGGCGGCAAAGATAACATTTCCTTCAATATATTAAATATGTCAAGAAATCGACTTTTACTGACAATTTGTCATGTTTTTGGCGTTGGCAATATATTTGCAATTAGTTTCGTGCTTTTAGCTTTTAGCTGTTGGCTGTTAGCTATCACGTTTCCCTTAAACTGCTAACTACTAACTACTAACTACTAACTGCTAACTGCTCACTAAATTATTAACCCCTTAAATTTTGAAAATATGAACCCTAATAACTTAACAATTAAAACCCAAGAAGTGATTGGCAATGCCCAGATGTTGGCGGCGCGCAATCAGAATCAGCAGGTTGATACCCTGCACATCCTCAAATCCATGCTCGACACGGATGACAACGTCATTCCTTTCCTGCTGAAGAAACAGTCGTGCAACCCCACCACGCTCAAGCAGGCGGTGGAGCGCGAAATCAACCGTCTGCCCAAGAGCAGCGGTAATGAAATCTACCTCGGCGGTACCACGCAAACCGCTATGCAAAAGGCCGCTATGCTCTGCGACAGCTCTGGCGACGAGTACATGGCGCTGGAACATCTGTTCTACGGTGTTCTCATGGCCGGCGGTCAAGCCGCTCAGATGCTGAAAGATGCTGGCGTCACGGAGAAAGGCCTGAAAGCCGCCATCGCGGAACTGCATAACGGCAAGAAAGTTTCCGGTGAGAACCAAGAGGAAACCTACAACGCGCTGAACAAGTACGCCAAGAATCTCAACGAGATGGCCAAGAAGGGCAAACTTGACCCAGTCATCGGCCGTGACGAGGAGATCCGTCGGGTGCTGCAGATCTTGTCGCGCCGTACCAAGAACAACCCGATCCTGATCGGTGAGGCGGGTGTCGGCAAGACGGCCATCGCCGAAGGTCTGGCACAACGTCTGGTGAGCGGCGATGTTCCCGAGAATCTGAAAACCAAGAAGTTGTACTCTTTGGATATGGGTGCGTTGATTGCCGGTGCCAAGTACAAAGGTGAGTTTGAGGAGCGTCTGAAGAGCGTCGTGAACGAGGTGATCGAGTCGAACGGCGAAATCATCCTCTTCATCGATGAAATCCACACCCTCGTGGGTGCGGGCGCATCCGGCGAAGGTGCCATGGATGCCGCCAACATCTTGAAACCCGCTCTGGCTCGTGGCGAACTGCGTTCCATCGGTGCCACCACGCTGGACGAGTACCAGAAATACTTCGAGAAAGACAAGGCTTTGGAGCGTCGTTTCCAACCGGTAAAAATCGATGAACCAGACAAATACAGCGCCATCTCCATCCTTCGTGGACTGAAGGAACGTTATGAGAATCACCATCAGGTGAAGATTATGGACGAGGCTATCATCGCGGCTGTGGAGCTGTCACAACGGTATATCGGCGACCGTTTCCTGCCCGATAAAGCCATCGACCTGATCGATGAGGCCGCTGCCAAGTTGAAACTGGAGATCAACTCCGTGCCCGAAGAACTGGACGATGTGCAACACCGTATCTCCCAACTCGAAATTGAGCGCGAGGCGCTGAAAATCGAGAAAGATGATGCGAAGGTGGAGCAACTGAGCAAGACCATCGCTGAATTGCAGGAGAAACGCAACGCGCTTTCCACGAAATGGCGCAGCGAGAAGGAAATTATGGACAAAATCCAGCACTGCAAGGACGAAATCGAAGCCTATAAGCTGGAAGCTGCCGACCAAGAACGCCAGGGCAACTACGGTCGAGTGGCGGAACTTCGCTACGGACTCATCAAAAACGATGAGGACCAGATCGTTAAGCTTCAGGAAGAACTGGAAAAACTGCAAGATGGCAATGCCATGATCGATGAAAAAGTCACCGCCGACGACATCGCCGAGGTGGTGGCGCGCTGGACCGGCATCCCCGTCACCAAGATGATGCAGAGCGAGAAATCGAAACTGCTGCACTTGGAAGAGGAATTGCACAAACGTGTCATCGGTCAGGATGAGGCTATCACCGCTGTTTCTGACGCCATCCGCCGCAGCCGTGCCGGCTTGCAGGACGCACACAGACCGTTGGGTTCCTTCATCTTCATGGGCACCACGGGTGTCGGTAAGACCGAGCTGGCCAAGGCGTTGGCCGAGTACCTCTTCAACACGGAGGAGGCCATGACGCGGTTCGATATGAGCGAGTTCCAGGAGTCCTACTCCGTTTCCCGACTTATCGGTTCGCCTCCAGGATACGTGGGGTACGACGAGGGCGGTCAGCTCACCGAAAAGGTGCGCCGGAAACCCTACTCTGTGATCCTGTTCGACGAAATCGAGAAAGCACATCCCGACGTGTTCAATGTGCTGCTGCAAGTGCTCGACGACGGGCGACTCACTGACAACAAGGGTAGGGTGGCCGACTTCAAGAACACCATCATCATCATGACGTCCAACCTTGGCTCGAATATCATCCAAGAGAATTACACCAATTCGAACGGACAGTCCGAGGAGGAGATTTTCCAGAAAACCAAGGCCGAACTCATCGAGATGTTGAAGAAGACGTTGAAGCCCGAGTTCCTGAACCGTATCGACGAGATTGTGATGTTCCAGCCGCTGTCGAAGCGTGAGATCAAGGATATCATTAACTTGCAACTCAACAACTTGCGCAGTCTGTTGGCACAGCGCAACCTGAACATCGAGTTCAGCGACTACGCGATGAAGCTCTTGGCCGACTTGGGCTACGATCCGATGTTCGGTGCCCGTCCGCTGAAACGAGTCATCCAAAAGCAGATTATGAACGAGCTCTCGAAGCTGCTGCTTTCTGATGAAATCGCGCCCGGCGACACCATCATGGTCGATTCCTTGGACGACGGCAAGTTTGTCTTCTACAAGAAAAAGTAAGCTACTACAATATTAAGCAGAGAGAAATGGAACTGCCTGAAATGGGCGGCTCCATTTCTCTTTTTTTGTATTTTTGCCGCGCTTTTTTCGGATCGTTTATGATGAAGATTACATTATTGGGTACAGGTACCTCACAGGGCGTTCCGGTGGTGGGTTGCCAATGCGAGGTCTGCCGTTCTGCGGATCCGCGCGACCACCGTCTGCGCACCTCCGCTTTCGTGGAGGTTGATGGTGTGCACCTGCTCATTGATTCCGGTCCGGATCTCCGTCAACAGCTTTTGCGTGAGCGAATTACAGACGTGGATGCCGTGCTTCTCACGCACGAGCACAAAGATCACCTGGCCGGGTTGGACGATATTCGGCCTATCTATTTCCGGCGACAGAAACCTATGGACATCTACGGTATGCAACGCGTACTGAACGTCGTGCGAAAGGACTACGACTATGCTTTCAAGGAACATCCCTATCCGGGTGCGCCCGCATTCCAACTCCATGCCGTCCGACATGATAAGTTCTACGTCCAAAATGTTGAAATACAGCCTATTCAAGTTCGGCATCTTACCCTTCCCATCTTAGGCTACCGGATCGGCCCGTTCGCTTACATCACGGACGCTAGCTTCGTGGCGGAATCTGAAATGGCCCTCCTGCAAGGTTTGGAAGTGCTGGTGGTCAATGCGTTGCACCATGATAAGCACTATTCCCACTTCAACCTCGAACAGGCGTTGAACTTTATAGACATCCTTAAACCCAAACGCGCCTTCCTGACACACTCTTCCCACCACATGGGCCTATACGCCGATGTGGAGAAGATGCTACCACCGCATGTGACCTTGGGCTACGATGGTTTGCAGGCGACTATCGATAGATAGAGACCACCTTACGCTTTCGTGTTGTCTTTTGCGAGCGCAGATTCCAGCTTTCAATTTGTACCACATACATGCCCGCCGGAGCGGATTGTAGTTTGTCGTCATCTCCATCCCAGCGGAAACGGGCCATCGTTCCGCATAACACATTGTTTGTTAGATGTTTGACGGGATATCCTTGGTTGTTGTAGATGATGACGGTCGTGCGGTTCTCCTCCTCTTTGAACGTGCAGAGAATCTCTGCATAGTCCTCAAAACCGTCATTGTCGGGCGAAAAGACATTTGGAACAATCTCGAATTCGTCCGTTGCCAGTGCGGAACCGCTTTGGGAGTTTTGGTACCCCGGAGTTCCAAATCCTGCATCTTCCGCAGCCGACCGCCAGTTGCTCTCGTCCTGCGTGGGCAAGTCCGGATAGAGTCGCTCCAGACTCACGCCCTTGGTAGTCAAGAGTTTGGGATAGTGCATCTCTTCCGAGTAAGCGAATTTGTCAATCGGTCGCAAACTTCTGTCTGTCAAATGGATAGTTCCCTTTCCGATGGCAAAGTCCGGCAACGAGTCGCACTCCAGCAATCGGGATGCGTCTTTGCAGATGTACTGCTGTAGGGTGATCTCACGTTGTTTGCACAGCGCCACATAGCTTTTCGGGAGCAGCTGCCACCCCTTCGAAGCGGCGGTAATCGCTTTTTGGGGCAGGGTGTCCCCGCCATATCCGACCTTGATATCTTTCAAATCGATGATATGCTCGGAGCGGTTGTAGATTTCCAGATAATCTGCAGCCTCCCCGTCCAATGGATTGGTCAGGATTTCGTTGATGACCAGATCGTTCCGTTCGGGTGGAACTGCAATGCCAAACGGAATCTCCTCTTGTACGGAATAGCGGTTCCCGCCGCAATCTTGCAGTTCACCCGAAAGATGCAGCTGATAGCGGAGGTCGGGTTGCAGGGATTCTGCAAATCGGATGTCAAGAGAAGCGAAGTTAGGAGGCATCTCGCTAATTTTCTGGATGTTGACATACGGTTCCGTCCGGAACAGCTCTTCGTTGTCAAGCACCTCTTCCGTCAAGGTTTTGGTAAAATGGACTCGTAACGTAGCCGAGTCAACCATGGTGACTCCCGAAATCGCTGGCATATCGTTGTTGTACATTGTGTTGCGGATAGAATTAGGCTTACCAGGCGTGCCGCCGCTGGGGTCAATGGAGGAGTCCCAGTTCCATGGACCTGCACAAGGCCAATCCTCGTCGATCATCTCCAACGACCAACCTCCTTCCTTCTTGATTTGCTCGCTGTGCCAAGAGGACTTAAAACTCACGTAATGGATGACTTCTCCGTTGGCGTTGTATAGCGTAAGTGCCTGTCCGCCATCGGTGATGGAGAGCGAAGAAAGGGTGACGAGATGGTCGCAATACGGGGCAAAAGCCTCCTCGTTTTTCTGTGCGATAAGCACCACGTATCCGCCACTGTCGATGGTGATGTCTGGAAGGTTTTTGGCGGTATTTCCCAACGTGAGCCGCCATTTTTGCAGCTTGCAGGGGTAGGAGAGACGGTTGTGCAACTCAATGTATTCCACCGCCGGCAGCCCGATTTGTGGGGTTGGCTTGGACATTATTTCACTAAAAATAATGTCGTAACGTTTTGGTTCTGAGTTTGTTTGTCCCAGAAGCCCATTGTGGATCACAAAAAAAATTTCAATAAGCAACAATGCTTTCAAAGTTTTTACGTTCATAATTTTTTGTTTAGGTTTTATGTTTGCAAAAATACTACTTTTGCCGCGTAAATCAAGTATTGTTGATAACTTTTTTTAGATTAATCAAAAAATTATGAAAATCGCTCTTGTCGGAG
>Ga0310694_10006476_pt1 | contig 11072 bp, 7 predicted proteins | sample 174DNAGHGhighgp2_FD_203884 | JGI IMG/M metagenome (GOLD analysis project Ga0310694, IMG submission 203884) | Sheep rumen microbial communities from Palmerston North, Manawatu-Wanganui, New Zealand - 1742 DNA GHGhigh gp2 (v2) (version 2) | ecosystem: Host-associated > Mammals > Digestive system >... | reverse complement strand
TGTCAAGTTGAATGGCACTGCCAGCATACCTACCAATGCCAAGGGCGACCTGCTGATGGAGGCTATCAGCTACGATGCAGATATCAGCGTGAACCGCTTGAACCTGCACCACTTTATGCCACGCGACTCTATCTACACTTGCAGTGCAGACATCAAGGCAAAGGGTTATGGCACTGACTTCCTGTCGAACAAGAGCAAGCTTACTGCCAGTGCTAAGGTGCACCAGTTGCAGTATGGTAGTTGGAATCTGAAGAACATCACTGCCGAAAGCACTCTGGCTAATGGTCATGCACTGGCATCGATCATTGGTCATAATGAGTTGTTTAATGGTACAGTGGGTGTAGACGCACTGCTAAACACCAAGAAACTGATGGCCACTATTAGTGCCGACCTCGACAAGGCCGACCTGTATAGAATGCGACTGGTAGACACTCCACTTACTATAGGTATGTGTGGCTCAGTGGATGTGGTGTCAGACATGAAGCTCACCCACAAGGTAACTGGACTGGTTGATGAGATATTCATCGAGGGACAGAAAGAGACACTGCGTCCTGACTTTATAGGTCTGCATATCAATACAACGCCTGACACTGTTATAGGTCGCATACAGAGTGGCGACTTCATAGTGAAACTCGATGCACGTGGCGACTATGAGCGTTTGCTTAACAGACTCAGCATGCTGGGCGATTCTGTCATGGCGCAGTTTGATAAGCGCATTATCGACCAGTCGGCCATCAAGCGCCTGTTGCCTGAAATGAAACTTCACGTAGAGAGTAAGCGCGACAACCCTGTGGCAAGCCTGATGAAGGCACTCGACATCAACTTCAAGGAACTGATGCTCGATGTAACTACATCGCCTACAACGGGTATCAATGGGAAGAGCTATCTGTACTCGTTGGTTTACGACAGCACACGTATCGACACCATACGTCTGAACCTCACACAGAAGGGCGAACGACTGACATATCAAGGACAGATACGCAACAACAAGCGCAATCCTCAGTTCGTGTTCAATGCACTTGTGGATGGCGCTGTTCACCAGCATGGTGCCTTGGTGGGCCTGCGCTATTTCGACCAGCACGACAAGATGGGCGTACGCTTGGGTGCAACAGCTGAGATGGAGGAGGATGGCATACGATTCAAGCTGATGCCTGAGCGCCCGACTATCGGCTACAAGGTGTTCAACCTAAACAAGGACAACTATCTGTTTATGGGCCGCAACAAGCGATTGCAGGCTAAGGTCGACCTGATAGCCGACGACAAGACAGGTATCAAGCTGTATACAGAGAATCAGGATTCTACCATGCTGCAGGATATCACCATGAGTATCAACCAGTTGGATCTTGGCGAACTCACCTCTGTAATACCTTATCTGCCCAGAATCACAGGTAAGCTTAACGGCGACTACCACATAATTCAGGATAGAAATGAGAATATCTCTATAGCATCTGATATGGGTGTGCAGAAGATGACCTACGAGGGATCGCCCATTGGTAATATCAGCACAGAGTTGGTATATCTGATGAAGGAGGACGATACCCACGCAGTAGAGGCACGCCTGATGCTTGATGAGGAGGAGTTTGGTATGCTCAGTGGTATCTACAAGAGCGAAGGCGAAGGATTTATCGATGCCAACTTCACTATGACTCGTCTGCCACTATCGCTGGTAAATGGTTTCGTGCCAGATCAGATGGTAGGTCTTGAGGGCTATGGTGACGGTAGTGTAACCATACGTGGTACCACCAGTCATCCAGAGGTAAACGGTGAGATGTTTGTGGATTCTGCCTATCTGGTTAGTATCCCATACGGCATACGAATGCGATTTGATGACGACCCAGTGCGCATAGTGGGTTCTAAGCTGTTGCTCGAGAACTTTGGTTTGCGTTCAAGTAATAACGACCTGCTAAACCTGATGGGTAGCATCGACTTCAGCGATACAGAGCATATCATGATGGATATGCGTATGAGAGCGCGCAACTTCCTGCTTATCGACTCTAAGCAGCAGGCCAAGAGTGTAGCATGGGGTAAGGCCTATGTCAACTTCCTGACTCGACTGCAAGGACCGCTCGAGGCTCTCAACATGCGTGGACGTCTGGATGTGCTTGGTTCTACTGATATGAAATACCTGTTGCTCGACTCGCCGTTGAGCACAGACACACGTCTGGATGAGTTGGTTAAGTTTACTGACTTCAGCGACTCTACACAGACGGTCGTAACACAGCCCACACCGTCAGGACTTAATATCGACCTCACCGTCAATGTGTCGCAGGGTGCCCACATAGTCTGCAACCTGAATGCCGATGAGAGCAACTATGTGGACCTGATGGGTGGTGGCGACCTCAGAATGAAGTACAACTCTGAGGGCATTAACCTTACAGGCCGCTACACACTGTCGAGTGGCGAGATGAAGTACTCGCTGCCAGTAATACCACTTAAGACCTTTACTGTCAAGGAGGGCAGCTACGTCGAGTTTACTGGCGATCCTATGAATCCTAAGCTTAACATCACTGCTGTAGAGCGCACCAAGTCGAATGTCACCAACGAGGCTGGCGTAAGCCGCACTGTGCAGTTCGATTGTGGTGTTGTAATCACCAAGACTCTCAATGACATGGGACTTGAGTTTATTATCGATGCACCTGAGGATCAGACAATAAGTGGCGAGCTTGCCACCATGTCGAAGGAGGAAAGAGGAAAGATAGCCGTTGCCATGCTTACCACAGGTATGTATCTGGCCGACGGCAATACTGGCGGATTCTCTATGAACTCTGCACTGAGCTCATTCCTGCAGAGCGAGATCAACAGCATAGCTGGTTCTGCGCTGAAGACACTCGACCTCAGTGTGGGTATCGACAACTCTACTGATGCTTCTGGAACCATGCATACAGACTATTCGTTCAAGTTTGCCAAGCGATTCTTCAATAATCGACTTAAGATAGAGCTTGGTGGTAAGGTGTCATCAGGTCATTCTGAAGATATGGGAGGAGCAGGCAACCATTCGTTCTTCGACAATGTCACGATGGAGTATCGCCTGAACCAGGATGCCACCAAGAACCTGAAGCTGTTCTACAATCAGAACGTCTACGACTGGCTTGAGGGCTACACAGGCGAATACGGCTTAGGTTTTGTATGGCGTCGCAAGCTCAACAGCCTGCTCGATGTACTTACATTCTGGAAGAAGGAGCAGCCATCGATGATGCCGCGTACCACAACTCCACGCGACACACTGCGTACTGATAGTGTCAGACCCATAAACAGACAGCCCAATGCTAAGTAGAATAAAATATATAGCCCTAGTGCTTTGTCTCGTGTCATGTTCGATGACAAAGAACATCCCTGACGATGACCAGCTCTTCACAGGTCTTACCAAGATTGCCTATGAGGATGATAAGGAATATGACGTTGAGGCTTACGACACCCACTTGGAGAACACCAAGCTTGAGGTAGAGGCTGCACTGGCCACCCAGCCCAACGGATCGCTGTTTGGCAGTAGTACCATCACCGTTCCATGGTCGTGGCATCTGTGGGTGTATAATAAGTTCTCAGGCAAGGAGTCTGGTTTTGCTAAGTGGATGACCAAGACCTTTGGTAAGGCTCCTGTTCTTATGAGTAATGTAAACCCCACGCTTCGCAGTAGTGTGGCCCGTTCTGTGCTGCGCAATAACGGCTATTTCCGTGGCGACGTGACCTACGAACTTGTGCCACAGAAGAATCCTAAGAAGTGCAAGATAGGGTATACCATCCATCTCGATTCGCTCTTCACGCTCGACTCTGTAAGCTATGTCAACTTCCCAGCGCCCATACAGACACTCATCGACTCTACCAGCGAAGAGAGTCTCATCAAGAGCCAGTCGCCGTTCAGTATCAACAATCTCGATGCAGAGCGTTCGCGCATCAGCACCCTGCTGCGTAATAGCGGCTACTACTATTACAGCCCCAGCTATGCATCTTATCTGGCTGATACCTTTGCTGTGGACAACAAGACACAACTGCGATTCCAGTTGGCTAATGGCGTACCTGATGCTGCCCTGCATAAGTGGTACATAGGCAAGCTCGATGTAAACTTCCGCAAGTCGGCACGCGAGGTGCTGACCGACTCTGTACAGCGTCGTTACCTCACCATCCATTTTAATGGCAAGAAGTCGCCCATCATGCCTCGCGTGGTGCTGCGCAACCTTCGCTTACGCCCACGTCAGGAGTTCAGTTATGAGAAGTACCAGGAGTCGGCCAGCAAGATCAATGCTACAGGCGTGTTCAGCAGCACCGACTTCCAGTTCACTCCTCGCACTGATTCTGATACACTCGATCTGCGCCTGAACTGCACGTTCGACAAGCCATACGATTTCTATATAGAGGGCAATGCCATCGGCCGTACCAGTGGCCGTTATGGTCCTGAGCTCAAGGTCGGTCTTACACGTCGTAATGCCTTCCGTGCTGGCGAAAAGCTCGATCTCAACCTGCATGGTGCCTACGAGTGGCAGAAGGGTGCCAATGCCGATATGAACAGCTACCAGTATGGTGCTGATGTGTCGATAGAGTTCCCACGCATCATCGCACCTTTCTATAATAGCGATCGTGTGCGTCGCGACAAGAACGGCCGTCCCATTCGTCGCCGTTTCTATTCTTCGCCTACCACCTATGCCAAGGTGTCGAGCGATGTGATACGTCGCCCAGAATATTACAAGATGCATATTGTTACTGGCGAGTGGACCTATCGCTGGCAGTCGTCGGCCAACGGTCGTCATGAGTTCTCGCCACTCACACTTAAGTATCAGTACATGAACAGCCACACAGAGAAGTTCGACTCTGTCATTATCACCAATCCATATCTGGCTGCTTCGATGGAAGACTGGTTTACGCCCAAGATGCGTTATACCTATATGTACACCAGTCCCACCACAAAGCGTCACCCCATACGTTGGGAGTTCACTATCGAGGAGTCAGGCAATCTCCTGTCGTTATGGGATTATATAGGCGGTCACCCGTTCGACGAGAAGGATAAGACACTCTTCAAGACACCATATTCGCAGTTCCTGCGCTTCGAGACCGATTTCACTAAGACGTGGAATATCACTCCTACGTCGAGTCTTGTAGGCCATGTCAATGGAGGTGTCTTGTATAACTATGGCAACAGCAGCGAGGCTCCTTACAGCGAGTACTTCTATGCAGGCGGAGCCAATACCATCAGAGCCTTTGGAGTGCGCGAGATAGGTCCTGGCAACTTTAATGGCGCTGGTCTGGGCCGCCAGTTGTGCTATCTTATACAGAATGGTGAGATTAAGTTGGTGGGCAACCTGGAGTATCGCACCAAACTCTTTGGCGATCTTAACGGCGCCATATTCCTTGATGCAGGTAACGTCTGGGACTTTAATAACGACTTCGTCGATGGAGGCGGATTCCCCACGTCAGTCAAGTCGTTTATAGATCAGACCGCTCTTGGCACAGGTGTTGGTATCCGCTACGATATGGGCTTCCTCGTTATCCGTCTGGATTGGGGCTTAGCCATTCATTGTCCATACGATACTGGCAAGTCGGGCTACTTCAATGTACCAAGCTTCAGCAAGGCCCATACACTGCATTTTGCCATTGGATATCCGTTCTAAAACTATTTTTTACGTTGTTTTTGTTCTTATATCCAAAATAATTATTATCTTTGCACGCAAATTAATATAACTCAATAAAATTATAACATTATGAAACCAACTCTATTTCTGCTTGCAGCTGGTATGGGTAGCCGTTACGGCGGCCTGAAACAGCTCGACGGTCTGGGTCCTAACGGCGAGACCATCATGGATTACAGTATTTACGATGCCATTCAGGCTGGCTTCGGCAAGATCGTATGGGTTATCCGTAAGGATTTCGAGGAGCAGTTCCGTACGCAGATCCTCGCTAAGTACGAGGGTAAGGTAAAGTGTGAGCTCTGCTTCCAGGCACTCGATGCACTGCCAGAGGGATTCAGTGTACCTGAGGGCCGTCAGAAGCCTTGGGGCACCAACCACGCTGTGCTGATGGGTAAGGACGTGATCAAGGAGCCATTCTGTGTAATCAATTGCGACGACTTCTATAATCGCGATGCATTCATGGTTATCGGCAAGTATCTGGCTAATCTGCCTGAGGGTGCCAAGAACCAGTATGCTATGGTAGGTTTCCGTGTAGGCAACACTCTTAGTGAGAATGGTACTGTAGCCCGTGGCGTTTGCTCTAAGAACGAGAAGGGACACCTCACCACCGTAGTAGAGCGCACAGAGATCGTACGTTGCGCTGCTGATGGTTCAAATGCAGGTGCTGCCAGCGAGTCAGTACGCTATAAGGACGAAGACGGCAAGTGGGTAGCTGTAGATGATAACACCCCTGTTTCAATGAACATGTGGGGCTTCACTCCTGACTACTTCGCATACTCTGAGGAGTATTTCAAAGAGTTCCTCAGCGATCCTAAGAACCTCGAGAATCTCAAGGCCGAGTTCTTCATTCCACTGATGGTTAATAAGCTCATCAACGACGGCACTGCTACTGTCGAGGTACTCGATACCACCAGCAAGTGGTTTGGTGTGACCTACGCAGCCGACCGCGATGCTACTGTAGCACGCATCAAGCAGCTCGTCGACGAGGGCGTATATCCTAACAAACTTTTTTAAAGGTGAAAAGGTAAAAGATTGAAAAAGTGAATATAGACATATTAGATAATGATCAGCTGGCCCTGATGGACCAGCTGATTTCTGATGCACAGACAGTGCTTGTAGTTTGTCACAAGAGTCCTGACGGCGATGCCATAGGTTCATCGCTGGCCTGGGCCGAGTTCCTGCGTCATCGTGGCAAGGATGTCACAGTGATGGTGCCCGACCAGTATCCTGACTTCTTCAAGTGGCTGCCCAATACAGATAAGATAGTACGTTACGACAAGCACCCTGACAAGGGTGACATGCTGCTTAAGATAGCCGACTTGGTGTTCTGTCTCGACTTCAATACCCCTAGTCGTGTAGACGAGATGGCACAGCCGCTCGTTGATAGTCCAGCTAAGAAGGTACTCATCGACCATCATCTCAAGCCCGATGTACCTGCCGATCTGATCGTCTCTCATCCAGATGCATCGAGCACCAGCGAACTGGTGTTCCGTATCGCTTGGCAGATGGGCGATTTCAATATGCTCGACAAGGCGTTTGCTGTGCCTGTGTATTGCGGTATGATGACCGATACAGGTGGCTTTACCTACAACAGTTCTCGTCCTGAAATCTACTTCATCATCGGCGAGCTGCTCACCAAGCGTATCGACAAGGACCGCATCTATCGCAACGTGTTCCACAACTACTCTGAGAATCGCATCCGCCTGATGGGCTATGTGATGTACGAGAAGCTGGTCTACATGCCAGAGTGTCATGCAGCCTTCTATTCGCTCACGCGTGATGAGCTTAAGCGCTTTAACTATGTTAAGGGTGATTCTGAGGGATTGGTCAATATTCCACAGCAGATCAAGGACCTCAAACTCTCTATCTCTCTGCGCGAGGATACTGATAAGCCTAACCTGGTCTGGGTCAGTCTGCGTTCGGTCGATGACTTCCCTTGCAACCTCATGGCCGAGGAGTTTTTTAATGGTGGCGGACACCTTAATGCATCGGGTGGAAGAGTGGATGGAACCATCGAAGAGGCTATCGAAATCACAAAAAAAGCTATTATTGCATATCAAAACAAGTTAAAGTAGCCTAATAATGTTGGTGTTTACAAAATAATTCGTATTTTTGCACCATCAATATGAATGTAAAATGAAGAAAATACTGTTTATCATGATAGCTATTGCCGCTGTTCTCAGCAGTTGTAACGACTACGAGACCTACGGCGACAAGAAGGAAAAGGAGCGCAATGCGATAGCAAAGTTCATTTCCGACTCTTCTATCGTTGTCATTACTGAGGATCAGTTCAACCAGCAGAGCTACACCACCAATGTTACTCGAAATGAGTATGTAAAGCTCGACAAGAGCGGTGTTTACATGCAGATTGTGCGCGATGGCTGCGGCTCTATGCTGCAGGATGGCGAGTCTACCCGTCTGGTATGTCGCTTCTCTGAGTTCTCTATCCTCGACGATACCACTACCGTTTGCAACAACAGAGCCGATATGGCCATTTATGGCAAGTCGGTTGTCGGCATGCCTGATATTATCCAGGTGTCATGTTCTAGTGGTTCTTACACTGCATCGTTCGAGAGCGGAGCCATGTACACAGCTTATGGCAGTTCGTCAGTACCTTCAGGCTGGCTCGTACCCCTGTCTTACGTCAAGGTGGGGCGTCCGCAGTCGCCTAGCGATCAGTGTGCCAAGGTGCGCCTTATCGTTCCTCATTCTCAGGGTCACGCCACTGCATCTAGCAATGTCGCTCCCTACTATTATGAAATCACGTATCAGCGAGAATCATAACGATTTTTTATAAAGTAATATGACACTAATTAAATCTATTTCTGGCATCCGCGGTACTATCGGCGGACGCACTGGCGACACGCTTAACCCTTTAGACATTGTAAAGTTCACAACAGCCTATGCACAGTTCATCGGTGGTAAGAAGATCGTAGTAGGCCGCGATGGCCGTATCTCTGGTCTTATGGTCCGCAACGTAGTTGTGGGCACACTCATGGGCATGGGCTATGATGTAATAGATATTGGCTATGCCACAACCCCAACTACCGAGTTGGCTGTACGCATGGCTGGTGCCGATGGTGGTATCATCATCACCGCATCGCACAATCCACGTCAGTGGAACGCCCTGAAGCTCCTTAATAGCGAGGGCGAGTTCCTTACAGCAGCCGATGGTGCAGAGGTACTGCGTATGGCCGAGGCTGAGGACTTCAACTATGCTGAGGTTGACCATCTTGGCTCACTCACCATCGACGATAGCTACAACCAGCGTCACATCGACTCTGTGCTTGCTCTCAAGCTTGTTGATGTAGATGCCATCAAGGCTCGCAAGTTCCGCGTATGCGTTGATACCATCAACTCTGTAGGTGGCATCATCCTGCCCGACTTGTTCAAGGCACTTGGTGTTGACTACGAGATACTCAATGGCGAGTGCACAGGCGACTTCGCTCACAATCCAGAGCCCCTCGAGAAGAATCTCCAGGGCATCATGGACAAGATGAAGCAGGGTGGTTTCGATCTTGGTATCGTTGTCGATCCAGATGTTGACCGTCTGGCATTCATCAGCGAGGATGGCACTATGTTTGGCGAGGAGTACACACTTGTGTCAGTAGCCGACTACGTGCTCAGTCATACCGTAGGTAACACTGTTTCTAACCTCTCATCTACACGCGCCCTGCGCGATGTTACTGAGAAGCATGGCGGCAAGTACACCGCTGCTGCAGTAGGCGAGGTCAACGTTACCACTAAGATGAAGGAAGTAGGCGCCGTTATCGGTGGTGAGGGTAATGGTGGAGTAATCTATCCTGAGAGCCACTACGGTCGCGATGCCCTCGTAGGTATTGCCCTGTTCCTGTCTAGTCTGGCACAGAAGGGCTGTAAGGTAAGCGAGCTCCGCGCCACATTCCCAGAGTATCAGATAGCCAAGAACCGCATCGACCTCACCCCTGAGACCGATGTTGACGCTATCCTGGTCAAGGTCAAGGAGATGTTTGCCAAGGACGCTACTGCACAGGTCAACGACATCGACGGTGTAAAGATTGACTTCCCTGATCGTTGGGTACACCTGCGCAAGTCAAACACCGAGCCAATCATCCGCGTCTACAGCGAGGCTCAGACCATGAAGCAGGCCGACGAACTAGGCAAGCAGCTCATGCAAGTAGTCTACGACATGCAGTAAAATCATCTCAACTCACATAAAAAATGCCTCGCATCATATTCCGATGCGAGGCATTTGCGTTAGTTGTTATGTGTGATATGATCAGGAGCGCTTGACTCTGTGATCGTCTTGATCGCACTTTAATAAAGATCAAAGACCTGTCCCCGTGATCTTAACTATTTCATTTGTGTTATACCAATTGTGTCAAATCGTAGTACATTGGTACAGTTTCACCATCGTTAATTTTACGTAGTAGCTTAAAACCATTACTCTCATAAAAAGATACTGCCGAACGTAGAGCATCCACAGTAACGAAACAGCATCCTGTTCGATTATGCGTGATGAACGTTTGTTTTACGAAGTCGATGATGTCTGTTCCTATATGACGATTTTGGGCAGCTTTATTAACACCTAAACGACCTATCTTCACTGCAGGATAATCACTGCGATGCTTTCGGTGGGGGAACGAACTACGAATTCTGCGCCAAGTCGATTTGTCAGACTCTGCTAACGATATACGGTCATTCGATAAAGAGAAGAAAGCTACTGTCATATCTTCATCCTCTATTACATACGTTACCGCCAAGAGCGCTTTTGCATACTCCTTAGAGTCTATTAAGAGAAAATCGTTGAGGTCTGCTTCTCCGCAATCAAATGGCTTAAAAACGTGTTCCTGAGTTAAACGTACAATCTTCATTACCTTTGCTTACTGGTTAGAAAGAAAAAGTAAGCAATGATCTGATGAAAGCCGCCCCCTTAGCAACACGCGCTTTCTCTTCGGCAGAAGCCTTTTTCTGCTTTTCCATCTCAGCTACGAACTCGTAAGCATCGTCGCCTTTCAATACTGGTGTAGGTTCAATCGGTTTTGCCATAATCTTACTTATCTAAATATTTCGGGTGCAAAGTTACAACATTCTTTTGAAACTTGCAAGTGTTTTGCAAGAAAAATGCCTCGCATCATTCTTCCGATGCGAGGCGTTTGCGTTAGTTGTTATGTGTGATATGATCAGGAGCGCTTGACTCTGTGATCGTCTTGATCGCACTTTAATAAAGATCAAAACAGAATCTGTCCCCGTGATCTCAGCGCATTTTGCGGGTCTCACGCGGGGTACAGAACCCGAGCGGGGAGCGTTCAGTTCGTCGGCTCAATGGTGAACACAAACTTGATGCCATAGCCATCACCATAAATATCTCCGCCGAACGATACGCTGGAGGCATTGCCGGTCCAGGTCCTTTTGTCAGAGTCGCCCGACCAGCCTGTGCCTGATACGTCACAAAACCCATTAGTCGCTACTACT
>Ga0310694_10006475_pt1 | contig 11073 bp, 7 predicted proteins | sample 174DNAGHGhighgp2_FD_203884 | JGI IMG/M metagenome (GOLD analysis project Ga0310694, IMG submission 203884) | Sheep rumen microbial communities from Palmerston North, Manawatu-Wanganui, New Zealand - 1742 DNA GHGhigh gp2 (v2) (version 2) | ecosystem: Host-associated > Mammals > Digestive system >... | reverse complement strand
CACACGCTCAACATCTCCACCAACTATTATTCGCCCGACGCCCGTTACCAGATGCAGGCCGCTCTGAGCCTCAACAGGCACCGCCAACAAGAGAATGGAGGTGTGCAGAACGACACCACCTGCTGGATATACCCACGACAGTCTGGTGTGCCAGTAAATATGTATTACGCTCAGAACCAATGGCGTAACCTTGACATTCGACTTCATCAGAGCTACAATACCGTAAGACAGTTCCAGAAAATAAAGCCCCGGACGGCCTCGGTGGTCGACACCATCTTCGTCATGGACACAGCGCTCAAGAAGGAAATCGCCAAGCCCCACACCTACGACACCATCGTGGGCTACGACACCATAGAGCCTCACAAGCCGCATACCTACAACACCGGCGTCATAGCCCTCGACCTTGCCTACTCACGCCATCGCCGCATCTTCTATGACAATCAGGCCGACAGCTGGTTCTATACGCCGTCGTCGCTCGACACCACCTTCTACTACGATTCGACGATGCACCACAGGCTCTCAGCCGACCTCTACTGGACAAACGACGCCTACATGAGCCACAGGTGGAACAACCCTATAGTTCTCCTCGCAGGACTGAGGCCCGAAATAAACAAGCTGTCATTCGCCAACCTCTCGCCCGATTATAACGAAGTCGACATCAGTCCCTTCGCACAGGCAACCATCAGCATGGGACGCCTCCGCCTCAAAGCGTCGGCCGAAGAAGTCACAGGCAACCGTCGCAACGGCGACTACCGCCTCGCGGCAACTGTGGAGGGGACGACACGGCACAACGCCCGGCTCGCCCTCAGCGCTGCCAGCGAAGCACACAGTCCAGACATCATGTACTACCGCAACGAAGGCGTCTACTCATGGAACTACGGCGACGACCACTATGACAAAATCAAGACACAAAGGCTCGACGCCTCATTCTGTTACGTAAAACCGGACACCATCCAGAAGGCTGTACTGCATAGCATTGACGCACGTCTGACCAGCATGCTCATCAGCGACAACGTATGGTTCAACAGCAACATGACACCCATGCAGGGCAACAGCACAGGCATGCTCCTGCGCGCCAACATCTCAGCGCACATCTCGCTGGGTTGGTTCAACATACGCCTACAGGAGACCCTCCAGCACAGCAGCGACAACGAGGTCGTCAGGGTGCCACTCTTCGCCACGAAGAACAGCATTTTCGCCGATGTCTATCTCTTTCACCGCAGCCTGCGCCTCCAGACAGGCTTCGACCTGCGCTACCACACCCGCTTCCTCGCCGACGGATGGAATCCTGTCCTCGGCACCTTCTATCGTCAGGACAACGTGGAAGTGGGCGACTACCTCGTAGCCGATTTCTGGATTACGCTTCAAATCAAGCGTTCGACCATCTATCTTAAAGCCAACCACTTCAACGCACCACTCGAGGAAATACTCGGAATGACGCCCTCCTATTTCAGCCTACCCCACTACCCGATGGAGGGTTTCGGCCTCTTCTGGGGCGTCACATGGAAATTCTTCGACTAAGCGAAGCGGAGAGCGGCACAAATCACTTCTTTTTCAGTGGGTCCACCTTTGCGTAGTGACGTGCGTCGTTGACTATAGTCTCCAAGTATATGACAGTCAGGAATATGACGATGACCATTGCCACGATGTCAAGCAAGGAGAACACTTCATCCCTTATCGTCAGGCCATAAGCGCACAGCGACGGTATGAAGATTAATGCGAGACATACTATCATGATTATCAGGCGGAACTCCGTAGGTCCCAGCTTAGCGTATGTCAGGCGGAACTCGCTCTTCAGGTGAGCGTTGATGCTCACATTTATCGTCATGAAGAGGTAGAGAATGAACGCCGCCATAGCCAAATCCAGATGCAGCAACGGCGAGAGACCGGCACCGATGAACATGAACGCCTCGTTGACACAGTCTACCGTATGGTCAATATAGTAACCATAAATCGGCCTCTGCGTGTTCCTGACGCGCGCCAACGTCCCGTCGAGCGAGTCGCCAAACCAGTTCACTGCCAGGCCCACAATACTAAGCCACAGCCAGTTGATTCCGTGATTGGTCATAAAGAACCCCAGTCCCGTGCAGAAAGCGCCGAGGCTTCCCACAATGGTAAGCATATCCGATGTGACCCATCCTGGCATACGCTCCGCCAGCCAGACCAACACCTTCTTCTCCACACGACCCGTTATCGTCGTCAATATGCGTTCTGCTTGTTTCGTTTCGCTCATATCAATAAGTATTAATATTACAGTATACTAATCATTTAAAGCTGCGATGAGATGATGTTCGACAGCATTTCTTTCACCTTCTGGTGCCACGGCCGCCTGCGCCATTCCTCTGGCTTGACATACACACTTTTAGCCTCGTCGGCCAAGAAGATATCACGCAATTGGCGCGCATAATCTTCGTCGTTCACCACGGCAGCCACCTCGTGGCACAACAGATAGCTCCGCGGGTCTATGTTGCACGACCCCACGACAGCCACACGGTCGTCGAAGATTATTATCTTAGAGTGCAGGAAGCCAGAGCCGTAGGTACCAATCTTCACGCCAGCCTCCATGGCACGCTGGTAGTTGTATTTCGATGCCCATTGGGTGGTCTCGCCACGGTCGCCACGTGGTGGCTGTAGAAGACGGACATCCACACCACGCCTGCCAGCCCTGCACATGGCATCCATAACCTCCTCAGTTGGAATGAAGTAGGGCGATTCAAACCACACATACCTCTTCGCACTGTCCAAAAGCCCTACAGTATAGTCCATTATGCTATAATTCTTTCTTTCGGGGTCTGACGTAAGTATCTCCACCTCACTGCCACCCCTACTGACGTGTGGGAAATAGCCTTCTCCCTCTGGCGACCTCTTACAGCAACGCCGCCAGTCGTCCAGAAAGCATAGCTGCAACTGGCCGACGGCATCACCCTCAATCCGTATCATCGTGTCACGCCATTCGCCCCACCCGAGACCTTTATAGTAACGCTCAGCCACATTCATACCACCCACATAGCCTATGCGACCGTCTATTACTATCACTTTGCGGTGGTTTCTGTAGAGGCACTCCCGACGGATATGCGACAGGCGCACAGGCGCGAATCCGGCAGTCTGTATACCACTATCCTCCAATTCTTTGTAATACCATTTCCACTTGAGGCACATCAAGTCGTCGTACATCAGTCGTGCCTCCACACCCGCGCCGGCACGCTCGGCCATCGCTGCGCCAAGCTGCATTCCTACAGCATCCGATTCGAACTTGAAGAACTGCACATGCACATGGTGACGCGCACCGCGGACATCCTCCAGCAGCTGCTCGAAGAAAGGCGCAAAATGAGTGTATGTGACAATCCTGTTTTCCACAGCGTTATAAGATCAAAAGGACAATTGTCTATTTTTCAATATTCTAATCATGTAATAGTATTTCTCAACGTTTTACAAAATTACAATAAATGACAGAAGTTCATCACACATTTTCATGCCAAAGCATCATAAAACCACTTTTATATGTCGTTTTTCACAATTGAACGATAAGGGTAAAATTATTTTTTTTCAAAACAGGCTAAAAAACATGTTTTTCGACAGTTTTTCATTATATTTGCAATTTATTTTTATTCAATATATACAATTTATCATCTTAAAAAACAAATCCTTATGAGCGGACTATTCGGTATCGTTTCAAAAAATCCGTGTGCCACAGACCTATTCTATGGCATTGACTACCATTCACACCTCGGTACACGCCGTGCCGGCATGAGCACCATCGACAACGGAGTGATGCACCTCAACATCCACAACATCCAGAACTCGTACTTCCGTACAAAATTCAGCTCCGACCTGCACGAAATGCTTGGAAACATGGGCATTGGCGTCATCAGCGACACCGACCCTCAACCCATAGTTGTCAATTCGCATCTGGGACGCTTCGCCGTATGCACCGTCTCCAAAATCAACAATATGGCAGAGCTTGAGCAGAAGTGTCTGGCACAACGACAGCAGTTCACAGAACTCAGCATGGGTGGCACCAACCCCACCGAACTTGTAGCCCTGCTGATCACCCAAGGCAAGGACTTCGCCGACGGCATCCGCAACGTCTACCGCAACGTGAAAGGCAGCGTCTCGATGCTCATCCTGACCGAGAAGGGCATCATCGCCGCGCGCGACTATCTGGGACGCACCCCCCTCGTCATTGGCCGCCGAGGCACCGACTACGCCGTAGCATCCGAGAGCCACTCATATATCAACCTCTCCTACAAGACAGTACGCTACGTGGCCCCTGGCGAAGCCATCCTCATCTCGTCCGAAGGACTGCAACAGATAATAGAGCCCTCCAAACGCATGCAGATATGCTCGTTCCTGTGGATATACTACGGCAACCCCGTCGCCGAATACGAGGACATCAACGCCGAGGAGGTGCGTTACAATCTGGGTCTCGCCATGGGACAGAACGACGACGTCGAGGCCGACTACGTATCGGCAATACCCGACTCGGGCATCGGCATGGCGCTGGGCTACTCGGCCGGCAAGGGTATACCCTACAAACGCGGCATACTGAAATACACGCCGACATGGTCGCGCAGCTTCATGCCCGTCAATCAGGAGTCGCGCAATCTGGTGGCAAAGATGAAGCTCATACCCAGCCGTAAGGTGCTGGCCGACAAGGATGTGGTGTTCTGCGACGACAGCATCGTCCGTGGCACACAGCTCCGCGACCAGGTGAAGATGCTCTACGACTCGGGCGTGAAGCATATCCACATCCGCATCAGCTGCCCACCGCTGATTCACGGTTGCACGTATCTTAACTTCTCGGCCTCGAAGAACGACATGGAGCTCATCGCCCGCCGTTGCATCGAAGAGCTGGAGGGTGGCGAGATACGCAATCTGGAAGCCTACCGCGACAGCACCAGCAAGGAATACGCCAACATGGTGGAGAAGATACGCCAGCATATAGGCGTCGACAGCCTCAAATTCAATAGTCTGGAGAATGTATGCAATGCCATAGGCCTGTCCAAAGAGAACGTCTGCACCCACTGCTTCGACGGCTCCAGCTACGACATCAGCACAATAAATATCGATCAATTGAATCTGGATTTATAAAACAATCATGAAACTGAAGTACGCTATATTAATTCTTGCCCTCACCCTCGCCTTCGAAGGCTGGGGGCAAGAAGACAATAGCAAGCGTGAAGGCGTCGTATACCTCAGCACTGCCGACCTGTTCTCGTCGTACAATGTCGACGCGCGCCTTTTCAACAGCACCGGCATCGAGCCCGTCATGGACAGCCTGCGCAACGTACAGCCAAACGCCTACCCCATCATGGGACAGTGGTGCCGTGTGCAGCGGTTGCGTATCAACAGGATGATCAACAGTTTGCAGAACGACTATACGACAGACGGCAGCAACATCTGGATGGACTCGCTGCACTGCATCACCGACGCCTCGGCGTACATCGCAACGATGCAGCAAAAGGCTGAGTTTCTACAATCAGAATCAGAAAGATACGAAAAACTGGAGACAGAGCGCATAGAGAACGAGCGCCGCGCTGCCGAAGCCCGCGCCAAGGCCGAGGCGCAACGCATACAGCGCGAGAAAGACCTGAAGCTGGCGACGGCAAAAGACTCGATAAAAAGCATGCACCGCAGGATAACGACCATCTGCGACGCCAAGACGGTGACCGACAAGGCCACCATCAAATACCTCAAGGACATCTTCTACGCCTACCTGGCCATATACAACCGCTATGACCTGACAGGCGACAACACCTCGGACAGCCGTTTCGACCAACTCGACGAGCTGCAACAGTTTCAGAACCACATCCTCGACAGCGTCCTCGGCCCCAACTCCTACGCCGACCGCATAGAGGCTTTCAAGAACACCCTGCACGCCCGCGCCGGCAAGAACCACACAGATGTCTACAAATCGTACATGCGCGTGTTCAAGAAGGTCAATATACCGATAGGCTTCAAGACCATAGCCGAGTACAACAGCTACATCGAACAGTTGCACGGCATCATGTCGGTACAGCAGTCGTATATTGAGACCATAGAGATACGCGACACCATAAACCGCAACACCACCGAGCTGCAGAACCTATGCAGCAAGAAACACCGCGACATCTTCAGCGCCTACAAGGAGCTGCTCAACGAGACAGACCTGGTACCTGCATTCGTCACCACCGGCGAACGCGACAACTTCATAGGCCGGCTTAACGAGTTTGTGACCATGCAGCACAACTACCGCGACGCCATACGCCGCATCGACGCCATACAGCAGCGCGGCGACTCGATAGTCAATGCCTGCCCTAAGAACATCAGCGACGTCGCCACAGCCTACAAGGAGCTCTCCGCCGCCACCGACTTCGTGCCACGCTTCATCAACCAGAACAGCACCGACCGCTTCAATGCAGACCTCGACAATTTCGAGGAGATGCAGCGGCTATACGCCTCAATCATAGAGATACGCAAAGAGATAGATGTCAGGACAGACAAGATAGTAGCCGACAAGAATGCGCCACGCGGCCTGATCCCCGGGTACAAGCAGATGATGAAATACACCGACTTCACGCCACACTTCACAAACATCAGCGCCGGCGAGGAATTCATACGCCTGCTGAACAACTTCGAGTCGATACAGAGCAAATTCCTGAAAATAAACGACAACAACCTGATAATCACCAACAACACCAAGCAGTTCAAAGTATCGTTCAAGGAATTCACCAACATACACAAAGCCTACGAGCGCCTGTTGAAGACCTACGACTACGAGCTCTCGATAATCAGCGAAGCCGACATCAACACCTGCCTCAAAAATCAGGAAGCCATCATCGCCATGCAGCAGAAGTTCATAGACCTGGCCAACTCGCTGGAGAAACAGGACTACGACAACCGCCTGAAACGTGTCAAGGAACCTGACAAAATCAAACTAATCATGGGCGTCAATTAGCCGCCACCGCCTGTGAGATTGGAACGACATAAATGTTAAAAAAATTTGCTTTTTCGCATTATAATAAAAAAAAGTCTAATTTTGCATTTTTAAAGATATATATTCAAAATATACAAACTGGAATATAAATACTTTTAAATAACACAATTATTAACTAACTAAAAACATCTTTTTATGAAGAAATTAGTCTTAGCACTTGTCGCAGTAGTTGCAATGGCACTGTCTGCAAACGCACAGAACAACCTCGGTGTCCGCATCGGTGGTGGTCAGGGTTACGACGCTGAACTCTCCTGGCAGCATGGCCTTGGTGGCAACCGTCTCGAACTCGACCTCGGTTGGCACGGCGACGATGGTTGGACAGCCATCAGCCTTACAGGTATCTATCAGTGGACCGGTGAAATCGGCAGTGGCTTCGGCTGGTATGCTGGTTTCGGTGCACACGTAGGCTTCTGGAACTATGATGTTGTCGACGACAGCGACATCGCTCTTGCTCTTGCTGGTCAGGCTGGTATCGAGTACAACTTCAACGCTGTTCCTATTCAGCTTTCGCTCGACATCCGTCCTCGCTTCTATCTCATCCCCGACACCGACTTTCACTGGGGTGATATAGCCTTCGGCATCCGCTACAGATTCTAATCGAATATAGCGATACGAAAAAGAAAATCGGGAACGCTCCGTGAGGGACGTTCCCGATTTCTTTTTATGTTTTTCTCTCTCGGGGCTACTCGACGATGACCGTCGAACTGTAGCGGCGCGACGAGGTGTAGAGGTTGAGGATATAGGTGCCGCGAGTCAGGCCTGTGAGGCTGATGCTCTGGGTGGTGGCGGTGAGGACTGTGCGGCCCTCGAGGACGCATCTGCCATTGAGGTCGAAGACCTTGAAGTTGGCGTCGCCCAGCGCGTCGACATCGAAGCTGATTTTACCCTTCGTGGGGTTGGGATAGACAGCCATCTGACGGAAGCCACCAGCGACAGGACCCATGATGGCGACCTGCGAGGTGTCCTCGTCCTTATAGTTGAGGCCGTCGAGGACTGTGATGCCCGTATTGTCGGGGTCGAGCCAGTTCTTCAGGCGCGAATTGTCAGTATAGTCGCCATCCCACGAGACGTAGAAGCGGCCATAGAGGTCGGTGCCCTGCATATAGTCGCAAGCGCTGCTGCCGGCATAGAGCTGACCGATGATGCGCTTGTCGGAGTTGAAAAGTGCGCTGCCCGACGAGCCCTGCTCGGTGACGCCCTTGTTGTTGGTGCCAGTGTACCAGCTGACATTGTAGAAGTTGCTGTAGCGCTGTATGCTTCTGGGGAACGATATCTTCTTGTAGTCGCCGCCCGGGTGGTGTATGCAGACACCCGGCGTGGGGTTGGTGACGCTGGTGCGGTCCCAACCGGCGTAGTAGGGTGTGTAGCTGTCAGGCACATTGCTGTTGAGGCGCAGCAGTAGCATGTCGGAGCCGCCGTTGTAGGTGTACTTGGCGACGATGGTGGCGCCAGTCACCGACTTGTTGCCCGAGCCGGAGTTCTGGTTGCAGGAGATGGTGCTATAGAGGAAATAGCTGACAAAATTGAGGCCGGTGATGGTGGCACCGTTGAAAGCCTCCGACAGCTCGTTCTCGTCCTGACAGTGATAGGCGGAGAGGACATAAGGAGTGCGGTCGCCACGGGCGTTGTTGATGAGCGTGCCGCTGCACATGAACGACGCGGAGTAGTAGCCAGCGGTGGCTCGGATTTCGAGAGCCACGACGGCACGTATCTGGTCACGCCAGTCGTCGCCCTCGGGGCAGATGGTGTTGATGTGGCAGGTGCCATCAGCGTTGCCGTGGGAGCCCTTTAGCGAAGCGGCGGCATCGTCGTAGCTGTCGCCAATCATGCGGAAGATGTCCTTATAGCCGTGGCCCACGTTGCCGATGACCAGCTGTCCCGGGTCGGCACCAGCGGGGACGTTGTACTCTATGTATACCGTGCTGCCTGGGAGCGACTGCGTGAAGAAATGTCCATCGTCCTGCACGTCGCCGGCATTGTACGAGCCGAGGACGACGTCGCCGCTCTGGTCGTAGATGAAGAGCTCAGCGCCGTCGGCGAGCTTGAAGGTCGAGAAGTCGAGCCAGACGAAGGTGGCGCCAGGCGACTGGACAGCCAGCAGATAGTGGCCACCACGAGCATCCTCGCTGTAGTGGGCATCCTTGAGGACGTCGATGTCGCAACGGTGGCCCACCGAGACGCGCATGGGCGTGCCTTTCGAGCGGCCGAGGTCTTCGTTCATCAGTTTCTCATTGTCGAGCGTCGGCATGAAACGGGTGTTGGCCTTCATCTTCATCGCACTGACGTTGAACAACGGAGAGCCGCCATGGCTGACCTGTGCCTTAGCACCGAAGGAGAGCATCAGCAGCATTGCAAAAAAAGCAAGAGATATTTTTTTCATCTTATTAATAATATATTGAATATGTTTCTATTGAATGGAAACGTGGTTTCGTAAACGAATTACAAAAATACAAAAAAATGCCACTACTGAAATTTTTAGTAAATTTGTAAACTGTTAATTAAAGCAAACGAAAATACAAACTATGGCAAATCAAGAAGATATATTCAAAAAAGTCGTTTCCCACGCCAAAGAATACGGATTCATTTTCCCGAGTAGCGAAATCTACGACGGACTGGCAGCCGTGTACGACTACGGCCAGCTGGGCGTGGAGCTGAAGAACAACATCAAGCAGGCATGGTGGAAAGCCATGGTGCAGATGCACGAGAACATCGTGGGTCTGGACAGCGCCATCTTCATGCACCCACGCATCTGGAAGGCCAGCGGCCACGTGGACGCCTTCAACGACCCCCTCATCGACAACCGCGACAGCAAGAAACGCTACCGCGCCGACGTGCTGATTGAGGATTATATAGCCAAGATAGAAGACAAAATAGAGAAGGAATGCGAGAAGGCGCACAAACGCTTCGGCGACGCCTTCGACCGCCAGCAGTTCGTCAGCACCAACGCCCGCGTGCTGGAACACCAGAAGAAGATTGACGAGATACACGAGCGCTTTGCCGACTACATGAACCGCAACGACCTGGCGGGCCTCAAGCAGCTGATTCTCGATCTGGAGATAGTATGCCCCATCAGCGGCACCCGCAACTGGACTGACGTGCGCCAGTTCAACCTGATGTTCGCCACCAAGATGGGCTCAGTCATCGACGACAGCGACACACTGTACCTCCGTCCCGAGACGGCGCAGGGCATCTTCGTCAACTTCCTCAACGTGCAGAAAAGCGGCCGCATGAAGATACCCTTCGGCATAGCACAGATAGGCAAAGCGTTCCGCAACGAGATCGTGGCACGTCAGTTCATCTTCCGCATGCGCGAGTTCGAGCAGATGGAGATGCAGTTCTTCGTGCGCCCCGGCACCGAGCTTGAATGGTTCAAACACTGGAAAGAGGAACGCCTGCAGTGGCACCTCAGCTTCGGCATACCGGCCGAAAACTACCGCTACCACGACCACGAGAAGCTGGCCCACTACGCCAACGCCGCCACCGACATCGAGTTCCGCTTCCCCTTCGGCTTCAAGGAGTTGGAAGGCATACACAGCCGCACCGACTTCGACCTCAGCCGCCACAGCGAGTTCAGTGGCAAGAAGTTGCAGTACTTCGACAGCGAGCTCAACGAGAGCTACACGCCCTACGTCATCGAGACCAGTATAGGCGTCGACCGCACCTTCCTCGCCATCTTCAGCCACGCCCTCAAGGATGAGACCCTCGAAGACGGCAGCGTCCGCACCGTCCTCTCGCTGCCCATCAGGCTGGCGCCCTACAAGGCTGCCATCCTGCCGCTGGTCAAGAAAGACGGCCTGCCCGAGAAGGCGCGCGAGATACAGCACCTGCTGATGCCCGACATGATGGTGCAGTACGACGAGAAGGACGCCATAGGACGCCGCTACCGCCGCCAGGACGCCATAGGCACACCCTTCTGCATCACCGTGGACAACGAGACGCTGAGCGACAACGCCGTCACCGTGCGGCACCGCGACAGCATGCAGCAGGAACGCGTCAGCATCGACCAGCTGCCCGCCTACCTCAAAGCGAAACTGTAAAACAAAATACAGTTTTATAAATTATCAATTAGACCGTCGTCTGCCACGAATGTGGCAGAC
>Ga0310694_10006474_pt1 | contig 11073 bp, 9 predicted proteins | sample 174DNAGHGhighgp2_FD_203884 | JGI IMG/M metagenome (GOLD analysis project Ga0310694, IMG submission 203884) | Sheep rumen microbial communities from Palmerston North, Manawatu-Wanganui, New Zealand - 1742 DNA GHGhigh gp2 (v2) (version 2) | ecosystem: Host-associated > Mammals > Digestive system >... | reverse complement strand
TTGATTCGTCAGAATTTCTCGACGTACCTTGACTTCAAGAGTGACCGAAACGCCGCTATTGACGGATACTACAAAACGCTTCAAAAAGCCCGCGAGGATGCTCATAAGGCTGTAAACCAGCCGGCAAGAGTGGACAATACTGCCGCTCAGAAACGTGCTGCGCAACTGAAAAAACAAGAGAGCAGCAGACAAAATGCCGGTGCAAAGTTCCAAAGTTTCTTTAGTTCTCTTACCCCTGAGCAGCAAAGAACATTGGCTAATTGCAAATCGGAAGAGGAGAGCATGAGAGCCATCCAAAAAATGGGCAAATGGGAAGAGTTTTCGGCTTTGATGTCCGGCACAGAAACCCCTTCTGACAATGGTGGTTTGACAAAAGAAGAGCAAAAATGGCTGACTATGGATTTGTCGGGAGAGAAGTCCAGAGCGTACGGAAAAATAGCTGATGCGATTGAAGCCAAGAACCAGGTAATAATAGAGTACAGAGAGGCTTATAAAAAAGCAGAAGAGAAAACTTTCGGACCTCTCAGTAGCGATATTATTGATGCGCTAGAAGGTGAAGCATTTGGCAAAGGTAGTGGCAACTCTGCTGCATCAAAAGCGAACTTGAAACGCGAGTTGGATGCCTTCTATGCCAAATGGGTACCGCGTTACCTGCAAGCACATACCGCTGTTTTGGATGCTATGCGTGCGGCTTTGGTGGTAGATGAAAAGGTCGATAAGCAGGCTGAGATCAATAACCGTATGGCTGGTATGGGCCCGCTGCCGCCAATTGGTCGCGCCACCTATTCACGCGCAATCGAATATGTGCAAGAAGCATATGATATACTTTTAGGCGAAAACTGGAAAGCGCCAGAAGAGTAAACTTAACCATTCTTATCATCCTCCTATAAAAGAAGAAAATATCAGCAGCGGCAGAGATGTCGCCGCTTTTTTATGCCCGAAGCGGGCGGGGCGGCGATTTATCGACGGACGCGAGGGCGAAGGAATATCCAGATTCCACCGAAACAACACTTATTATCTCGTACTTACCGCGCACTTACGACGCACTTATCTCGCACTTATCACGCACTAATTTTTACATATTTAAACGTTCTGTATTATATACTACGTATATAATACTATAGGATAGTCGCAATGATGCAAAAAAAATGCAAAATGAATATGGGAATTTGCTGCAAAGTTACATCAAAAATAAAAAAAATGAAGAAATATTTGCATATATGCAAAAAAAGTAGTAATTTTGCAAAGCAAAATGTGTAACAAACGCAGTAAAACCAAATTTGAATATTTTATAGCAGAAGCGTTTGTAACAGTAGCAAACGGATATACAGGACAACTTAAAAACATATATACGATGAAAAAAATCTACTTAATTCTTTTGTTGGCGTTTGCCTTCGTAAGCGCACAAGCGGACACATTCACAATCGGAGAAATCAGTTATATCATAGAGGATGACATCCAAGTTACCGCTACCGCATTGGGTACGTCTCCGCAAGGCGAAGTGACCATTCCTTCCTATGTGTCCTATAACGGCAAAAATTATATAGTAACGAAGGTAGGTATGGGCTCATGGGGTGAAGTCACCAAGTTGAATTTGCCCCGCACTCTGACGACGATCGGCAGTCACGCTTTCTACGCGGCAGAAAAACTCACTTCCATCAATTGGAAAGATCTCACTGCCTTGCAAACCATCGAAGATCGCGCTTTTGTATATACTGCCATCAAAGAGGTTACTATTCCGGCGAATGTTCGTACGATAGAAGAAGTCGCTTTCTCAGGATGCGACGAACTGACTAAACTGACTATTAATTCGCCTCTGCTTGAGGAGATTCCTTACGGATGTTTCGGTAGTCCGAAATTAACCGAAGTTACCTTGTCTCCCAATATAAAGAAAATTGGCAGTCGGGCTTTCAGTGTGTGCTCTTCGCTTAAATCTATCGAACTTCCGTTCTGGCTCCAAGAAATTGGAGAGGATGCGTTCACATGTACGGGTTTGACAGAACTCACTATTCCTATGAACGTCACTACTCTCGGAGATGGATTCCTTTCCTGGTGTACAGATCTCCGTACCCTCAAGGTGCAGTCATATTCTCCGCTCACTGCGACTTCTGCCACTTTCAACGGGATAGATAAAGACAACGTGACGCTCGTAGTGCCGAAAGGAACTGTATCGTTGTATCAACAAGCTGCGGGTTGGAAAGAGTTCAAACATATTACGGATGGAGCGCAGGCGATTGAGTTGGTTGGACATTCGTCTGCCGGGCAAAAAATCCTTCGGAACGATCACGTTTTAATCCAAAGTGGCGATAAAAACTTTACGGTCACCGGACAAGAGATAAAATAACCATTCAAAAATATAACAACTTAACGAAAAATCGCTAATTTCGGGCGATTTTTCAGTTTTTTCTTGCATATATGCAAAAAAAGTAGTAATTTTGCAGCGCAAAATGTGCAAAGCTAATAATCGCGCCCCGGATACGGGGCCAAGAAATGTGCAAATAGCAAAAAAGAAATAACAAATAACAATTTCAAAACACATGATTTATTCGAAAGAAGTACAAGAAATGTGCGTGGTAGCGAAGGGTCCGAAACATGGTCCCGCACCTATTCCCGAGGAGGGCAAATGGGTGAAGGCTACTGAGATCAAGGATATCTCGGGTATGACGCACGGTATCGGCTGGTGTGCACCGCAACAGGGTTGCTGCAAACTCAGCTTGAATGTAAAAGACGGTATCATCGAAGAGGCTCTCGTAGAGACCATCGGTTGCTCGGGTATGACTCACTCGGCTGCTATGGCCGCAGAGATTCTGCCGGGCAAGACGATTCTCGAGGCGCTGAACACCGACCTCGTTTGTGACGCTATCAACACCGCTATGCGCGAGTTGTTCCTGCAGATCGTTTACGGTCGTACGCAGAGTGCGTTCTCGGAGGGCGGTCTGGCCATCGGCGCAGGTCTCGAGGACCTCGGTAAGGGCCTTGTTAGCCAGTGCGGTACGCTCTACTCGACCAAGGCTAAGGGCGTTCGTTACCTGCAGTTAACCGAAGGTTACATCACCAAGGAGTTCCTGGATGAGGACAATGAGGTTTGCGGATACGAGTACGTTCACATGGGCAAGTTCATGGACGCTGTAAAGAAAGGCGTTCCGGCAGACGAGGCTCTGAAGAGCGTTACCGGTACCTACGGCCGCACAACCAAAGAGCAAGGTGCAGTTAAATCGATTGATCCACGCAAAAACTAAGGAGGAGACACTATGATTCGTGAAGTAAAATTTGAGTCGCAAGACCGCCGCGAGAAACAGATTCTCGCCGCTCTGAACGCTAACGGTATCGCTTCCATCGAGGAGGCTAACCAGATTTGCGAGCAATACGGCCTCGATCCTTATCTGACCTGCGAGGAGACCCAACGTATTTGTTTTGAGAACGCGAAATGGGCTTACGTTGTAGGAACCGCTATCGCGCTGAAGAAAGGCTGCAAGAACGCCGCTGACGCTGCCGAGGCTATCGGTATCGGTCTGCAAGCTTTCTGTATCCCGGGTTCTGTAGCGGACGACCGTAAGGTCGGTATCGGTCACGGTAACTTGGCTGCTCGTCTGCTGCGCGAGGAGACCCAGTGCTTTGCTTTCCTGGCAGGCCACGAGTCTTTCGCAGCTGCTGAAGGTGCTATCAAGATCGCTGAGATGGCGAACAAAGTTCGTAAGAACCCGCTCCGCTGCATCCTCAACGGTCTGGGCAAAGACGCCGCTATGATCATCAGCCGTATCAACGGATTTACGTATGTACAGACCGAGTTCGACTACTTTACCGGCGAACTCAAAATCGTTCGTAAGAAAGCATACAGCGACGGTCCGCGTGCAAAGGTTAACTGCTACGGTGCAGACGATGTTCGCGAGGGTGTAGCAATCCTCTGGCACGAGAACGTGGATGTTTCGATCACCGGTAACTCGACCAACCCGACCCGTTTCCAACACCCGGTAGCAGGTACATACAAGAAAGAGCGTATCCTCGCCGGCAAGCCGTACTTCAGCGTTGCTTCCGGTGGTGGTACAGGTCGTACGTTGCACCCGGATAACATGGCAGCAGGTCCTGCTTCCTACGGCATGACCGATACGCTCGGCCGTATGCACAGCGATGCACAGTTTGCAGGTTCGAGCTCCGTTCCGGCACACGTAGAGATGATGGGCTTCCTGGGTATCGGTAACAACCCGATGGTAGGATGTACCGTTGCTTGCGCTGTTAATGTAGCATTGGCTCTGAATAAGTAATTAGTTCTCGGGATACCGGTATCTCGGTATATCGGTATCCCGAATTATTTTTTTTGAGGATAATTATGAAGAAGATTTTATTTATTGCGCTGCTGGCTGTAGCCAGCTTGGCAGCTTACGCACAACCCCGCGCCGTCGGTGTTAACCTCGGTGCTTGGTCGTCTGTCTCTTACCAACACGGCTTTGGTGAGAGCAACATGTTGGATGTAGCCGCTAACGTTATTCTGCCTATTAACCACGGTGTCGGTGTCGGCGGTCATGTTACCTACGACTGGATCGACCCGTTCAATGCTCCCGTTCCTTGGAATAACAAGGGTGAGTGGCACTGGTACATGGGTGTCGGTGGTTCCGGCGGTTTCGTCTTCCCGTACAAAGCGAGCGATGGTTCGACGGTAAACGGTTCCTGGTATGCAGGTGTAGCCGGACATGTCGGTATCGAGTATGACTTCTGGTTCCCGTTCCAACTTTCTTTGGATTGGCGTCCGTCGATCGGTGTTGCAGATAATAGCGGTATCAAGTTCAACACTCCGGGACTTTGGGGTGGTATCCAACTCGGTGTTCGCTATAAATTCTAAATCCATTGCTGATTCAACACGGATAATCAAAAACGAGCTCGTCCTCCCGACGAACTCGTTTTTCTTATAACAAACAATCTCTATTTACTCCACTGTAACCAGTGTGATTTTCTTCTTTCGCTAATAGTAATTCAAATACCGTGCCAAAAAATCAAATTGTAAAAAAAAATCATAGAAAAATTTGCACAAGTCGAAATTTTGTAGTACCTTTGTGCGGTCATAAGAGATTATGCTGTACAAATGGATCATATCGCTGCCGATGATGTTATGCTTCTTTTGGAGCATTTTCTTCGTTGTGCGTTTCCATCGTGGCAGTAAAGAGCCCCGTGTAACGGGTTCGATCCTGCTTTTCTACATCGCGGCTACCGTCCTCTACACCGACCATTGGCTCTATTTCTCCGGCCATCCGAGTTTCTTAGGCGAATGGAGTTACTCCGTCGTCAACCTGTGCGTATATCCTTTATATTATGCGTACCTGCGCGCTCTCACGCGTACGAAAAGGTCTTATGAAGTGCCGTTATTGCTTCTTCCGGCAGCGTTGGTTACTATCATTTTTCCGCTGAATGTGTATTTTAGGTGGGGTGGTGAAGATCTTATTCACCTGGTAGCGCGTCTGTTCTTTGCTACACAGGTGGTGTGGGTACTGGTACGCGGTTACCGGCTGATTCGTGATACGCAGCAGCGCCTGGATAATACCTACTCCGACAACCGCAGTTATCTCTTGCATCCGACGCATGTTCTTCTCCTGCTCATCGGTATCACTGCCTTTGTTTCCACGCTGCTCAATATGCTTGGACGCGATGTGTTCGACGGCAGTCTGCTTGTTGCCGTACCCGCTGTACTGATGTCGGTTCTCTTATACGGCTTAGGTTACGTAGCGGCACATACTTCTCTGCCGGAAGAGACTCTCGGGCAGGTAGAGGCGGAGGACGAGGAGCAAGTCCGTACAGCGACGATGGAGGAGACGGATGAACTGTTCAACAAGATTATTACCGCTCTGCGCGAAGAAAAATTGTTCACGAATCCGAATCTTACTATACAAGACCTTGCGTCGGCAGTGGGCTCCAACCGCACCTATGTCTCCGCATGTATCAACCGGCGCTCGAACTTCAGTTTCTCGCAACTCGTGGCGCAATACCGTGTCGAGAACGCCAAAACGGTCCTTACGGACCCGCAATACACCTCCGATCATGAGGCTCTTTCCAATGCCATCGTACTCAGCGGATTCGCCTCCGATCCGACCTTCTATCGCATCTTCAAAGATGCAACCGGCCTCACACCGCTCCAGTTCCGCCAACAAAACCTGCAAAAATAGCATTTTTGTACGATTTGAGAGTAGATTTGTACGATTTGAGAGTGCTTTTTGAGAAAAAAGCAGTACTTTTGTGCGCTGTTTTGAATATTTAACGCATAAAATGTATAACGTTATGAAAAAATTCTTCCTCTTCTTCATTGCACTGGTAGCCGGTGTGACGAGCGTACATGCCAAAACGAAAGTGGACGGTATCTGGTACATCCTTAACGATTCTAATTCCACTGCCACAGTAACCTTCGGAGAAGAAGACGGCACCTATGCCGGCCGTCTCATCATTCCGGGTAGTTTCTACACCCAAGACGAGAATTACAATTACTATGAATTCACCGTTACCGCTATCGGTGACAGTGCCTTCAGGAACTGTCCGAACTTGACCGGTATCACCATTCCGGGTTCGGTAGAAAACATAGGCTCGGCAGTTACCTTCGGCTCCGACTACATCGCAGAAATGAAGTTCGAAGACAGTTCAACGCCTATCGCTATGTCCGAGAGTTCGTTCATCGGTGCTACCCCTAATTCCTGTACATACCTCTACCTCGGTCGTAATGTGGCGGATAACGGCGGCGTACCGCCTTTCCATACCTGGAGTTCCATTCAGAATGTGGTCATTGGCGAATTAGTGACCGAGCTGCCCCTCGCTTTCTGTCCGTACTGCCGTGGCTTGAAGTCTGTACAGATCAACACGGCATCCTTGCTGGAGCCGGGTCCGCGTACTTTCGCTTTCCTGGATGAGGACAGACCTCAACCGGACGCTTCACAAATCATCCTCTATGTACCCGAAGGTCTCGGAAATACCTATCAGGCACATACTTTCTGGGGACGTTTCAACATCCAGGAGATGGATCAGATGAAGCAATACGGTATTCAGTTTGCTTCCAACTACGTTGATTTCTATCAGAATGGTCTGTACTACCAGGTTTGGCAGGACCAAAACAATCCCGACTATAAATACCTCGCTGTGGTGATTCCGCAAGTATGGTATCTCAATCCCGATGGCACCTACGTCAGCCAGTGGAGTTCCGAGTTCCCGTACAAACAGTCCTCTGTCACTATCCCGGATTCTGTCACTTTCTATCATTGGTATGACGGCCGTACAGACCGCTATTCCGGCAGACAGGAGAGCGGTGTCTATGAGCCCCTCACCTACAAAGTAGAGGCAATTGGCGACTACTGCTTCCGCGGTGCTGAAAACCTTTCCAGCCTCTATATCCCCAATACCGTCAAATTCATAGGCACGGAAGCCTTCGAATATACGGAGAAACTGCACTATCTCACTATTCCGAACAGCGTGACGGAAGTAGGCTGGCTCGCTTTTGCCCGTACGGGACTCAAAGAGGTCGTTATTCCCGCTTCGTCCTCCAATTGGCTTGACAACAACGCCGCTTTCCAGGAGAACGAGAACCTCACAAAAGTGACCTTTGCCCAAGGTACAACGGCTATTCAGGACCGTATCTTCTTCGGCTGTACTGCCCTGCGTACCATCATCATCCCCGATGAAGTAATGTACATCGGTCCGGGTGCTTTCGCGGGTTGCGAAGCCTTGACGGAAATCCACCTACCGACATCACTGCAAGTATTGAACAACCGTCTGTTCCGTGGATGCCCGCTCCGTGCACTGGAGATCCCCGCGGGAGTCATTGAGATCGAAGGATCGGCTTTGTTAGGAACCAATATCGCTAAACTGACCGTCAACCCTGCCAACACCGTGTTCGACAGCCGTGACAACTGCAACGCCATCATCCGTACTGCCGACAACACCCTCGTCGCTGCCACCAACGGTGCCTTCATCCCGGCTACCGTGGATTCTATTGCACAAGAGTCGTTCAACGAACTGAACGGAATCCGTTCGCTCACCCTGCCGGCTGACCTCAAACATGTATCCCAATACGGTTTCATGAACCTGGAGAACCTCACCCTCATCACATCCAATATCCAAAACCCCGCAGGCGTACTCGAACAAGACGCGTTCGAAAACTGGTACGGTAACACCTACCAAACAGTTACACTCTATGTCCCTGCCGGCACACTCGCTGCCTACCGCGCTGATGAGCAATGGAACCGCTTCCAAAACATTGTCGAGATGACACCGGAGACCAAACCCGCTTCCGTAGAAGACATCGCGCCGATAGCCGAAAGCGGCACTGCCTCAATGGCTGACTTGCCTGCCAACACCGACCTCACCAACGCCGTAGTGGGCAACCTCTATCTGACCTGCGACACCACCAACGGGGACCATTATGATGCTATGGAACAAGCCATCGTCCTCAACACCGTGGTCGATGAAGTGATGCTCAGTAATATCCTCGCGAACCCCGATAACAGCGATATTATCCGTAATAACTTCAGCGGTATGATTGTCGAACTGCCGTCGGGTCAAGGTACCATCTCTATCACCGTTAAGACCGAGGGCGACCACCTGCTCGCGGTACAAATCGGTAACAGTGACACCTTCCAAGACTTTGTACAACTCGTCAAAGGTGTTATCGAAGTACCTTATAACATCGAAGCCGCTGCACGCGCATATATATTCGGATTCATCCCCGAACCCGAACTGCCTGCTGCCGCACCGACCAAACACATGCCGCGTCGTGCGAAAGCCGACTGGATCGTAGAGGATGAAGACCTCACCCCGTCCGGTTCTGTAGCTATCTACGGAATCAGTTGGAACATAGAAGAAACCTCCGCTATTGATGAAATCAGCCAAGAGACCAAAAACAACAGCCAAAAGCTGATTCGTGACGGTCAAATCCTCATCCTCCGTGACGGTCGCACCTTCAACACCCTCGGCATCGAAATCAAATAACACTATTAATCTATTAAAATTATGAGAAAATTCTTTATCTTTGCCATCGCACTTGTAGCAAGTGCTTTGACTTTCACCGCTTGTGACGGCAACAACCCCAGCGGTTCAACCGATGTTACTCCCGCTATGTTAGCCGGAACAACATGGCGTGTGGACAGTTCTTATATTGACGGGAATCTGGATTATATGCCGCACCTGGTGATAGATGTTCTGAACACCGAAAAGGCGGTTTTCAACGGTAGCGACACGCTCGATTATCGGATTGAAGGCGACCAGCTTTCATACGGTAAAAACGAATATAGTAATACCGTAACCATCAAACGTTTCAATAAAGATTTTGCTATCGTAAACTTCGCTGAGATGCAAGCAGATCTTTATATGGCGCTCATTCCCAAAGCGGAAGGACAGGAATTGCCCAAAACGGCCGAGAATCTCGTCGGTATGTGGAAGAGTCAGTACTACTTCTATCAACACATCTACTACAATACCGAAACCCAAACCAGCCAAGTGGATGTAATGAAGCACTCTGATCCGGGTGTGATCTACTGGGAGTTCAAAGCCGATGGCTCATTTGTTTCCACCAACATCGTCTTTGCTCGCATGGAAGAGCAGAAAGAATACGCAAGCCAGACCGGTTGGTGGGCAATAAAAGACGGTAAGTTCGCATACGGATACGATGAGAAACCGGATCAGATTCCTGATTACAATTGGGAAGAAATCTCCTCTCTGACGCCTCAGGTGTTCTACGTAGGCCATACGACTACATCGGAGTGGGACGGCTCCGTACAAGAGTCCTACAGATATTACACTCGCGTAAAATAAACACCGTCAAACAACATCAAACAATATCAAACATGAAAAAGATTCTATTTTTCGCTATCGCACTTGTAGCAAGTGTATTAGCACTCACCTCTTGCGAGGGTAACAAAATTGACAGCCCGGTTGTTGGAACATGGATGCGCGTTGCAGGCGAATCTGACTTTTTCTACACCTTTGGTGAAGACGGTACGTACCAACGTGTCGAGGATTATTACATGAACGGTCGTGACGTAGTAGCTCATGAGCATATCGTCGGTGACGGTACGTTTAAGATTGACGGCGATGTAATCGATGCTACGCTCAATTCCATCCTCGTCTATATGGACGGCAGTAAGGACGGTGATGATTTCAGCGAGTTCTGGCCGATGAATGAAAAACTGAAATTCAGCCTGAAAGGCGACTACCTGACGCTGATTCATAACGCCGGTACAGAAGAAGAATGGCCGGAACTATTACTCAAGCAATAAAAAATATGAAGGTTCGTGCAAATCGATTGTAAGCTTGCTTACGCAAATCGATGCAGCCGAAGCTCCAGAAATTTAATTCATTAAATTTATGAAAAAATTCTTATTTTTCGCCTTTGCGCTTGTAGCCGGCGTACTGGCATTCACATCTTGTAACAAGAAAGACGGCAATGAGCCGGAGGACAAGGACGCCGTGGTTTTCAATGCCACCGGTGAACTCCGCGGTGTGATGTTTGATGTAACCAACCCCGCTCAACAGGCGGTCATTACTCTGCACCCAAACGCCAATACTGTGGATGTGAAGTTTGTGAACGCACGCATCGCGTCCGAGGACGAGACACCGCAGGATATCTTTATCCATAATATGCCGGTCAGCTCCGAGGACGGTCACTTCTCGCACATCAATCTCGTGCTGGCAGACGGCTCGGCTTATAAGCCCTTCCCGAAATCCTATGCGTACGCGATGATGGATGAAAACCGCACGCGGTTCAACATCCATTTCGGCAACGACGACGAGCAAGACACCCAGGTTTACCTCGTCTTCGGAGCTATGCTCAAATAAAAATAATACTTTGTCATGAAAAAGATTTTATTCTTCGCCTTTGCGCTGGTAGCCAGTATATTGACATTCACAGCTTGTAACAGCAACGATCCGCAACACCCGATCAAAGGTGTGAAGTTCGTTTGCGATTATGACCGCGGAGAAACCCCTGTGCGCGAGTATTTCTACTTCGGAAACGGTGACGACTTCGAGTGGGGTTGGGAAATCTATGCTGACCAGGCGCGCACGCAACGTACCGAGCGTCAGGTAGACTATGGTACCTACACCCTCAAC
>Ga0310694_10006463_pt1 | contig 11088 bp, 7 predicted proteins | sample 174DNAGHGhighgp2_FD_203884 | JGI IMG/M metagenome (GOLD analysis project Ga0310694, IMG submission 203884) | Sheep rumen microbial communities from Palmerston North, Manawatu-Wanganui, New Zealand - 1742 DNA GHGhigh gp2 (v2) (version 2) | ecosystem: Host-associated > Mammals > Digestive system >... | reverse complement strand
CAGTCCGAACACCATTCCCACACATTGCCGCTCATGTCGTACAAACCCAAAACGTTGGGTTTCTTCCCCTTCACAGGATGCGTGCTGCTGCCACTGTTCCCGTCATACCACGCCTCCTCATCCACATTGTTGCCGCCCGCATACTTGTAGCCGCTCTTCTTGTTGCCGCCGCGAGCAGCGTACTCCCACTGCGCCTCCGTAGGCAACGAGAACGTTCTGCCCGTGAGCTGGTTCAGCTTTTGGATGAACATCTGGCAGTCGTTCCAGCTCACGCTCTCCACAGGACGGTTGTCACCTTTGAAATATGACGGGTTGCTCCCCATCACCGCCTGCCACAACGCCTGCGTCACCTCCGTCTCCCCTATCCAGTAGTCGGATAAGGTCACGCTGTGGGACGGTTTCTCGTCACTATCGCAGTCGTCGCCCTGCTCGGAGGTGCAGCCCATAGTGAACGTGCCGCCCTTGACATAAATCATCTTGAAAGTCACGCCACCCACCGTGAACGTCAGGTTGTCCTGCCCTTGTGCCCGCACCTTGAACACGACATCATCGCTCTTCAGGCTCTCCCGCTCCGCCAGCACGTCCCACACGATGGTTTTGCGTCCGGCGGGGACGTCCTTGCCCACATCCCCTCTCACGCGGTACAGCTGCATGTAGGTGCTCCCGCCGTCCGTGGAGAGAAACAGCGTAATGTCTGCCGCCTTGTCCAAGTCATAGCTCACATGGATGGTCTTGCCCACCTGCTCGGCGGTGACGTTGGAGACGGTTTGGGCGGAAAGATTTCCCGCAAACAGAACCACACAACCAAGCAACAATAGCTTTGTATATAATTCACTCATCTCACTTCGCTTCAATAACCAACAACTAGTAACCCATAACCTTTTAGAAATTCCATCCACCCCAGCTGTCCTGCACCTGAGGAGAGGTGTTCACCTCGGGAGTTTGGTCTTTGCGGTTCACGCGCAGGCTGCTGTTGCCCACGTTGCGGTTCAGATAGTCAAACAGTTCAGAATAGGAGCATTCGCCGTTACTGTCTTGGAGTTTCTTCAGCAAGTAATAGGTGAACATTCCGTGGTGCTTTTCGCTGTATGGGAGCGCGGTCTGGTCGGCGGAGGTGGCGGAGAAAACGACAATGTTCCCGTTCAGCGCATCTTTCTTCGGGGTCACACGGATACCTCGTGAGGCCACCAGTCCTGCATCGCGCCCGCCGCCACTGAAACAGGCGTCCAAAAACACCGTCACACGCGTTGCCCCTGTTCCGCACAACTTGCTGTACAGATCATAAAGCGGGATGGCGGAACCCAGGCTGGAGGCGTTCACGTCCACGGGGATCAGGTAGGGCACCTTGCTGCTTTCATCCGGGAAACCGTGACCTGCGTAGTAGAAGATAATTTCGGCCTGGGGATCGCGGTTGGCCAACCGAACCACAAAGTCAATCTCCTGGTTCATTTTGGCAGCCGTGGCATCCGTAAGCAAGACAATATTATCCTCTTTTACGCCAAGCGTTTTATGGCAATATTGTTTGAAGACCCGGGCGTCTTCGGCGGCAAAGGGCACATCTTGTTCACTATTCAGCCCCATCTGGTAGGAGTGATAGTCCTGATTGCCGATAATGATGGCATAACAATGGTCGTTCTTTTTTCCTGTCTCGGGGATATTTCGGTCCACATCTGAACGGAGCTGCGCGTCCACGATACTCGCCTGCGGGGCCACCTGGGAGGCCACTTCAATGGAACGATTCACAAGCGTCTGGTTAAGTTCCAGGGTGATTGTTTTATTTTGGGCATACTTGCCGTATTTCTCCTTCACCAACACCTGCAATGGGAGGGTTGGCTCGTCATACTGATTGTTTACCAGCAGGGAGTAGGTCAGGGTTCTCGATTCGCCGGCATACATCTTTGGTATGTTCGTCACATCCTGCCCTTCCAAATTATAGACATTGTCAGGATATTTCAACGTCACTGTCACATTCTCCCCTAATCCGTATTGAGTGTTCTGGATCAGGACCTGGAGTTGGAACGGTTTCATCTTCACCAGTTTACCTCCATTATCACAAGTGGCCACATAATCCTTCACCTCAATCATGGGGGCTTGGAACTTCCGGCTCTGCACCTTCACGGTGTACTTTTCGGTGCTGAATCCCATGGGTTCGTCCACATATACAGTGAAATCCACCTGCCCGTCGGCCGTGTTCATGTTTGCGGAGATGGGGAACTCCACCGTGGAGGTGGCACCCACTTTGACGGTGGGGAGTTTCTGGTCGTGGACAGTGATGCCGTTTTGCATGCCGCTGGCGGAGATCTTGGCGGTCAGTCCGGCACCGTCGCCCATGCCGACGTTCTTAATCTTCATAACAATCTTGCATTCCTCGTTGGCATCCACCGCATGGTTGCCGTCCGCATCCACAAAGTAAGGTTCCTCCACAATTTCCCACAAGGGTGGCTTCACCTCCTTGGCGATATTGAAGCTATATCGCGGGGAAGTGGCCTCCGACTGGGCGAACGAGCCCTCGGTAAAAATCGCAACAAATGCGAGTGTCAGAGTTAGGGTTAAAACCGTTTTTTTCATAAATACTACTATTTTTGTTGTTTTTTTATTAAATTCAAACTTTTCCATTTCAACTCCATAGAAGAAGAAGTTTTTGTCTTAGGGGTTTGTAATTTGTAGTAGATTTCATAAGACATTTTTTTCACATTTTCAATGATATAATCATTTAATTCACCTAATGTGACGTTCCCTTTGCTTTCCTGTAATTTTTTTAGCAAATAGTATGTAAACAAACCATGTTTTTTTTCCTTGTATTGATGGGCGGTCTCCGTTCCCGTAGCGGCGGCAAAAACCACCATATTACCTCTTAACTCAGATTCTTTTGGAGTTATTCTAACGCCACGTTGCCCTGTCTCAGCAAAAAGGCTATGGTCGTCTCGGGTATCACCCGAAAAACATGCGTCGATAAAACAAACGGTCAAATCGGTTTTCAACCACCCAAGTTCATTATACAATCTGTCTAAGCCATATCCTGTTGATGGGTAGTTCACGTCGCCATCTACAGGCAACAGACACGCATTCTCGTTACCATTAATCGGGAATGCATGGCCAGCATAGTAAAAAATGATATTCACATTCCCCTCGTTAGCTTCAGCAGCCTTTTTCATTTGTTCCACGCATGTGATAAGTTGTCCCATGGTTGCATTTTCATACATTCTAATATGGTTGGGCAGGATTCCCAACGTCTTCTCGCAATACTCTTTAAAAGAACGACCGTCAATCAGACTAAAAGGGACATCTGGAGCTGATGAATAGTTCTCGTTGGCAATAATGAAAGCATAAGTGTTGGTCTTCTTTTCTGTTACCACTGGAATATCTTTGTCCACATCCGACGGCTGGTTGCGGAATTTCTCCTGACATTGAGCGTAGAAATATTTACTGATGCCGTCGTAGCCGTTTACTTCATGCAATTTACCCTCATCGTAAATATAATATTCTCTTTTTTGAGTTTGATTATTGTAAAGAATAATAAAAGATTCTGTATCGGTACATTTCAACTGATACGATTCCCCACGCAACAATTTGCCAGTAATATCATAAATCCCCTTATCGGTGATAATAAAATCTTTGAAGATTCTCACATCACCTTGTATTTTATAACTTTCATCAAGTATAGGTTTCCCTTCACAGGAAACAACAAAAGTGTAACCTGATTTTGCGACAAATGCATTTACGCCCGAATAATAAACATCAGTATTCCATGAATAACTAATGCCTTCCGAAGCATAGCACACCATTGGGCTTCCCTGTTTCCCCCTATAGTTACTATAGCTCTTTGTTATTACGCCATCGTTCAGCCGGACATAATCTAAAATGGTATTGTATTCATAATTCATACAAGCCGCATATTGTAATTCGCGATCTTGACAATCTATGTTTAAATGGATATAGTCATACTGGCACGGAACGATTATCTGACCAGATAATACATTCAAAACGCCTTTTTTTTCGTTTTGTTCAACAACAGCATAGTCACCTCTTGCGTAACGCAAGTCCAAATCAGGATTGTCAAACAAATGCTTTTTTTCCCCGTTTTGAGAATTGACAACAAACCACTGGTCATTCTTTTTCACCAATATTATATTATTCACGGAATCCGTGCGAATATATACGTCCTGACAATCCGAGACGATCACTTTCCCTGAGACATCCAAGACATCCCATAGATTTTTCTCGTTTTCGGCTGAGAACACATAACCCTCCCAATAAGTGACACTTCCCCATTCATCAAAATATTTATATTTACATGGAACCACCATTTTCCCGTTATAATCTATGAAGCCCCACAAATCAGAATTTGATTTTTTTACAGGAATCAATCGCCAATTATATGACCCACCATATTCAAGATCCCACCAAAGCTCAGAAAAAACAAAATCAGTATAGGGCTTTCCAGTTTGAGCATCGGCGAAGCTTATTTTCTCGTCTTTCATAAGGCATAACATTCTTTCACCAAAGTAGTTTTCCAAAACGTCAACCCCGTCATATTTAAAAGGAAGAAAGACCTGATTGTTTTGATTCAACAACCCCCATTTCCCGTTTTTTTTGAAGAAGTAGTTCAGAAAATCTTGTTTTGTCCCATGATTTGTATTACTGATATCATATCTTTCCCATATTTCCTCGTATTCAATGGGGATGATTATCTTACCTTGTGCATCAACCAGACCTTGCAAGAGAGAGTCTTTGGAATACACAATGGTATATCCTTCTTCGGTATATCCTTCTTCAGCCACCTTTCCATGTATATCGTAAGTACTCCAATTTCCACCTTTTTTTATCATTAGTTTCGAGTCGCCATCTTCCAATCGGACATTATATGGATTACCTCGATAAAACACATTCCCGTATATATCCAAAATCTCAACGCTGTCAGCGTCAGGACAGCTATTTGCAGTAACAACTGCGTCATATTGAATCTTATAGAATTTTGAAGCGTAATCCACCTCTTCTTGGGCGGATAGTGAATTCAACAATGCCACAAAACACAAACAGACTGTGATTAAATTAATTTTCGTATTCATAACTGACTAATAACTATAATCCTATATATGTTTATCTATATGGTAATCTATCAATTCACGTTTTTATTGAAAAAGCTGTCCTCATAATGTTGGATCTGCATATAAGTTAATTATAGTCAAATGGTCTATTCGTTCAATTTCTTGTCCTGCCACTTGGTTTTCATAGCAGGTGAAACTTTCACTGTTGGGGTTTGCAACTTCATATTGACCTCCACTGAGGTTTTTCGAACATTGTCTATCACATAATTCGTCAAATCTTCGAAAGTGACATCACCTTTGGTATCTTGCAGCTTTTTCAACAAATAATAGGTGAACAGGCCATGACCTTTGTCAACATATTGATGCGCGGTCTCTGAACTGTCGGTTGCGGTGAAAACCACTAAATTGCCTTTCAATACATCCTCTTTAGGCGTGAGAATGACGCCTCGCCCTGTTAAAAGCATACCATCTTCGCGGGTTGCCCCTGAGAAGCATGCATCAATAAAGCATATCACAGTTTTTACAGGAAGGTTTCCCAATTCACTGTACAAATTTTTCAAGCTGTACGTAGTAGATGTAATTCTGCTATTGCCATCCACGGGAAGAAGATGACGGGTTCGGTTGGCTTCATCAGGGAAAGCATGTCCTGCGTAGTAAAAGATAATGTTGGCTTCCTCCTTGTATGCCTCGCCCACTTGTTTCATCCTTTCCACGCATTCGGTCATATGGCCGAAAGTCGCATCTTTATATAATATAACCCTCTTTTCATCCACTCCCAGCGTTTTCACACAGTATTCCTTAAAAGTATTCCCATCATTGAGAGCAAACGGCACCTTGGCTACTGCAGAATAGTTCTCGTTGGCAATAATGAAAACAAAAGTATTATCATTTCTTTTATTCACTACAGGGATGTTTATATCCACATCTGAGGATGTGTATGGTATGTATATAGGCTGATTAACTTTTCCATTGCTTTTGTGTTGTTCTCCTTGAGGTAATGTAAATGGTTCAAAATTGTATTTTATATCCGCTAATTGATAGGTTAATTCGGCGGTTTTCTGATAACGCGCCACCCTTCTGTATTGTTGGCTAACGCTATCATACAGCATGAAATCCATTTCCAGTATGTCGATATTATTCCCGTTTATGAAATAAGTGGGAACAGGAATGATCTTATTCCAGGAAGACTTGAATGCTTGTGGCGTGATATTCTCTACCGAGACTATCATTGACCCAAAAACAGTGTCCGTTATTAAATAGGTTCGATTATCTGCATCGTAGCGGCCCAGTTCGAGCTCTAAGTTAATTTTCTTTGCATAGTTTTCTATGTAATCATTCTGAAGCTGCATGTATAGTTCATTGGCTTTTTGCTGGCGAGTGGATTCTGTAACACGAGTTTGCCATTCAGCTGTGGATTCAAATTCACCCTTCTTTTGCCATTCATTGATTTCTTTTTCAATATGAAACTTGGCGATGGCATTAAATGGAAAAAAGTTAACAGGAGTATCCCAAAAATCTTGTAGTGAAATTATTTCAGGAGATCCCAAATAATTATTATCTTTCCATAATCCACAATGTAATTCGCCACTTTCATTGTTATAAAAAATTCCTTTCCCTGATTGATAAAATAAAGCACTCTGTTCTCTTCCAGAACCACCGCTTACTGTTCCACAATACCTATTCCCATTTGCCCAATGATACTCTCCATGCCCTTTTTGTAAGCCTCCATATTTATCTCTATCAATTATCTTGTTGATAAAGATATCTCCGTTATTAGTGAAATATTTTTCGTGAGTCCAATAATTGGAATTATTTTCAAATAGGTGTATCAAATACAACTTAGATTTGCTATTATAGTAATCTATTTGAAAAAATCTAATATTATTTATATTTCTTCTTTCTTCAATTATGTAACCTTCTTCTCGCCAACTCCCTGAATATGAGCTTTTTCCTTTTTTTTGTCTGTCGTATATAATATTTTCACCATTTTCATATAAGGAAATATTCCAAGATGGTTTTGACGTATAAATTTTTTTCACAACCCCGTTCCAATTATTATTTGACCATTGGCCAATTATAATTCCCTCACCATACTTATCAGAAAATTTTTCTTCTTTTAAATTATCAAAAGATTCAATCGGAGGAAACGGTTCTAATGGTTTGAAAAGATCTTCTTCTCTCTTTGAAGTATCAGACACAATGCATTTTGTCACTGTTGGTATTCCAACATTCATTGTGTTCTGCACAATCTTATAATAGTTGTTTTGGCTCTTGGAAGAATAATTGGTATTGTTAGCGTATTCTATAATTGTCAGATGAGCACACTCAGAGAAAATATTATTTGACAGCATTTTGTTTTGGCTTTGGCGCAATATTATTTTTTCCAAGAACCTGCACCCATAAAAAAGATTTTCACTCAGATGTCCATCCGTGTGAAAGTGGCTCAAATCTACCACTTTTATTCTATCTGCAATCCCGTTTTTCACAAACGGTGAGTTCTGCGGTTTTTTGCTATAGTCGTGTGTGTCGCCAGTACCCTCAACAACAAGCGTACCGTCGTCTTGCAGCGTCCATTTGACATTCTTGCCGCATTTGCCACTGGTGGGTTGGGCGATAATACATCCCACCAACAACATAACAGATAATATAAGGATTGCTCGTCTCATTGTCTTATTTTTCTATAGAAAGATAGTCAATTTGAACTTGTCCGCTGCGCATATCTTGCGTGCCGTCCTTGAATACAACTATGAGTCTCCATGTAAGCTTTTGTTCCGGATAAATGCCACCATATTTCAATGAAGCCTGATTTGCGGTAATATCTTTCGTTTCCGCAATTGTTTTACCCTTCGAATCCGTCACCGTAAAGTGAAGCTTTTGCACATTTGTCGCCGACCATTCGAACAGGAGGTTCTTCTCCAAGTTCTTGCACAGCACGCGATAATCGTCTTTGCTAGGCTTGGTCACGGTCAGGCGGTTGGCGGTTTGGGCGGCGGCATAGTTCTTTTCGAGTTTTTGGAAAGAATATATTTCTTCTTGAGCGACGGTTGGTTCAGGTTGTATATCTTCGGTGCTTTTATTTGAGGGGATATCACTCTTACGAATCATATCCGATCGTTCCTGTTCTGTCGTTGTTTCAAGACTTTGGCTTTGTGTTTTCGCCTCGGATTCAACTCGCTGTTTCTCCTGTTGCGCGAGGTTGTTGTCGTTGTGGTCAGGGCGGAACAGGAAGAACAAGGCGACACCAATCAACAACGCTGCGGTTGCCGCCGTGGCCAAATACTTGCGGAAATTCGTATGGTATGGCAACGTCTTCACTTTTTCCTTATCCACAACGCTTCCTTTAAGTACTCCTCTTATTTGCTTTTGCGCCAATTCTTGATTTGGACTCACAAGAGGTTGCGAATCAATTCGTTTCTGCGATTCGCTAACAGCCAAATACTCTTTCAACAGCGCATCGTCTTCCGCCATCAGGCGCATGAGCCGCTCGTTTTCCTCTTCGGAGACGTTGCCGTCGAGGAATCTCATCCATAAATCTTCTGATCGTTGTTTCTCGCTCATGACCTGTAATCTTTTAAAATTATTCTCAAATGCGCCATCGCCCTGCTTTTTACCGTGTAGGTGTAGTCCACCGACAGGTTGTGTTCCTTGGCAACTTCCTGAACTTCCACTTCTTCAAGTAATAGCTTTCGCGCCACTTCCCGTTCTGTGTCGTTCTTCAGACTGTCAATAGCCTTACACACATCCATCTGCACCTGCTCCTCGCTCGCATTCTTGAACTGCAGGATTTTTTCATCCCACTGTTCACATATAGTGATGAGACCGTTGGAATCTATCTTACTTTTTTTATAATTCAAGAAAAAACGTAATGACACCACTGAAACCCAGGTATTTAACTTCGCTTTTTCAGGGTTGAACGAACGCAGCCGCCGCCAGTTATTCTCGGCCAAATGGAGGAAAAACTCATGCACTAAGCCCTGTACACTCACCTCGTAAGGGAAAACCTTGTAGATATGGTACTCGAACACGCTGTAGTACTTCTCGTAAAAGAAGTACAGCACAGCATTTTCGTCATTATTGAGGACACTCTCTACCAGTTCCTCCGCGGTTATATGCTGGAGCGTAGCCATTCTATTCATTTATGTTGATAGAGCATTTTCGTATGTGCATCCATATTCCCCGAGAAATTGATTACTATAAAGTTTCAATTTTTTCAACCTGCAAATTTACAACTAGTTATGTATAGCCCGACTATACAACTATGTAAGATATACTATTACATCTGTCACGATATCGCCTTTACTTCCGTAACTTTGTACTGCCCGTTTTCAATTTCTACCGTAACCGCAAACTTAAGCGTGATTTTGGAGAATTGCTTAGAGGCATAGATTTCCGACACAAAATCATGCTCGAGGACCTTGGAAATGCGTTGGAGGAGTACCACATCGATGGTTTTACGCTTGAAGATGTCGTAAACGTTCTGCCGATGGCAGTTCAGCCTGCGCGCGAACTCGCTTACGCTCAAACCCGTAACCGCCAAATATTCCTTTATCCTTTCGCCAGCGTGTATGTCCATTTCGTCAGTATTATAATTGGTTAGGGAAACGCCACGTCCAACACCACACAAAAAGAAAGTGGAGCTTTAATTCAACAGTCTCCACTCGGTGGGGTCTGGACTCCCCGTTAGTAAGATACTGAAGAACAAGCCCCACCTGTTTGTATTTGGCAATAAATACTCACAAGCAAGCTTGATTTCCGATATCCGTACTAACATTCGCGAATTGTCCAGATTCACCGAGACGGATAAGCGAAAACTCGCTTTCTTTTCAATAAAATCGTTGCCACGCCTCTCGACGGAACAACGGTGCAAAAATAAGAAAAAGATTGGTTGGTTACAACGTTTTTTTTCGTTTTCCCCACCCTCCATTCCGTTTGGCCACCCTCCCCTACCGGAAACTGATCAATGTACAATGTACAATGTACAACAGGGAACCGGACTTTATCAAGTTAACCGACACCAATCCCGTTTTCCCCAGCATTCGTAATTGAAAAAAATTACTTGTTTTTAACGGAAGATGGCTTCGGAGCTTCAACATGTGGAATCATGCCTCGGCCAAACGGGACCTCCTTCTCGCAAGAGTCCAAAATCAGCGAAATCCCCGCCTCAAATCTTAACAATCAACAAAACAAATTGTAAATAAAAATTATAAATCCCTAATTTTCAAAAGCAAGAAAAATCACACAAAACCCTTGACAAGCAACGGTTTTTGTTGTATCTTTGCAACGTAAACATTGTAACCACAAAACGAAAAAAAATGACCCATCATGGAAGAAAACAAACCTTTGGCACAAAACGGCGAAATCATCCTTTACCAGCCCGACAGCAGCATCCGGTTGGAAGTACGGATGGAGGAGGACACGGTGTGGCTCACTCAAGCGCAAATGGCGAAGTTATTCGGAGTAGATCGCACTGTCATAGTAAAACATATCGGAAACATATTCAGAACCAAAGAGTTATACGAAGTTTCAACATGTGCAAAAATTGCACAACTTCAACAAGAAGGAAACAGGCATGTTTTACGTGAAGTGAAATATTACAATTTGGATATGATCATCTCTGTTGGATTCAGGGTCAACTCAATCAATGCTACCCGTTTCCGCCAATGGGCGAATAGGGTTCTAAAAGACTATCTCCTTCGTGGACACGCCATCAACCAACGAATCGAACGGCTGGAACAGCGGGTCGGCAAGACTGAAGAGCAGATCGGCCTCTTCGTGCGCACCGCCCTGCCGCCAGTTGAGGGTGTCTTCTACGACGGACAGATCTTCGACGCCTACACCTTCGCCTCCGACCTGGTCCGGTCGGCACAGCGGCGCATCGTCCTCATCGACAACTACGTGGACGACTCGGTGTTGCTGACCCTGTCGAAGCGAAAGGAGGGCGTAGCGGCGGACACGGCGTCAGGAGCCGACGCTTCCAGCGTCGCAGACGCACACAGCCCCTGAACCGCCAAGGCAGGGCCGACAATCTACCGCATGAAGC
>Ga0310694_10006462_pt1 | contig 11089 bp, 8 predicted proteins | sample 174DNAGHGhighgp2_FD_203884 | JGI IMG/M metagenome (GOLD analysis project Ga0310694, IMG submission 203884) | Sheep rumen microbial communities from Palmerston North, Manawatu-Wanganui, New Zealand - 1742 DNA GHGhigh gp2 (v2) (version 2) | ecosystem: Host-associated > Mammals > Digestive system >... | reverse complement strand
TCTGGTTGAAGCGAATGTCGCGATAGTCCATCCCGTTATACTGCGCCTCGTTGAAGCCCTGGTCGCTGATCTTGATGTCCTTCTCGGCCACAGGACCCTCACCAAACTTCACCCACGGGCGGGTGCTGAAGATGCTCTCGCCGTTCTGGGTCATCCAGGCCTCCAACTCGTCCAGGAAAGCAGCCGCCTTCTCATCATAGGTGCCATCGCCACGCAGGGGAATATTCAGTAGCAGGTTGCCATTCTTTGACACGATATCCACGAGTTGCTTTACAATATTCGTCGCTGTGCGATAGCCGCGACGATAGGTACGTGTGTTGTAATGCCAGTCGCCAATACAGTTGCACGTTTGCCAGGGCTGCTCAATCATCTGATTGGGAGCGCCACGCTCCACATCCCACGTCAGCGCTTTCTTTTGGTCCTCGTTTAGAATCTTGCCAAAGACCACGCTGCGCGGATTCTTATTATAGAGGTGGGCTGCAATCTTCAGGCCACAGTCGCTCAGGGGATAGAACGGCAGCACGGTGACATCGAAATAGATGAGGTCAGGCTGATAGCGGTTGATGGCATCGAGGGTACGGTCGTAGAAGTTGGTGACAAACTCCTGTGACGGCGGACAGGCACCGTGGCTCCAGTCCCATTGGGAGTGGACGCGTCGGTTGTCCCATGAGCCTTGACTCATGGGGTGTTGCTGCTGATAGAGCATCTGGGGGTCCAGTCCTTCCCACCATTTGCCCTTGCCGTCGGCCTTGGTCAGGTTACCGTCGTACCACACACCCGCCTTATCGCCTTCAAGGTCATAGCGCCTTGAGGGCTCGAACCAGGTCCACGCATGGTCGGCATGGAACGAGATACCCAGGGGTAGTCCCTGCTTCTTGGCAGCCTTGGCCCATTCGTCCAGGATATCACGCTTAGGACCGATATTCTTAGAGTTCCAGGGCTGATATTTGGAATCCCACAGGTCGTAGTTGTCGTGATGATTGCCCAGCACAAAGAAATACTGGGCGCCACAGCGCTTATAGCGCGCCACGAGACTGTCTGGATTCCAGCGCTCGGCCTTGAATAGGGGGAGCACATCCTTATAGCCAAACTCAGAGGGGTGGCCATAATGCTCACGGTGGTATTTGTACTGGTCGCCGCCTTCCAAATAGAGACCGCGGGCCATCCAGTCGCCGCTACCCTCTACACACTGGGCACCCCAATGGGCCCAGATGCCGAATTTCGCATCGCGAAACCACTCAGGTGTCTGGTGCTGCTCGAGCGACTGCCACGTAGGTTCAAACTGTCCCGTCTGCATCTGTTCATGCACTTCGCTGACGGGGATACGATAAGTTTCCTGTGCTGCTGACGTCATTACGCAGCAGCTTAGGAGCATGGTTACTGAAAAAAACTTCATTCTATATTATTCTGTTGGATTTAGTTTCCTGTACATCATACCATAGACAGCACATACCACGAAGCATATCAGGGGGATGATGTAGGCTATCTGGTAGATATGTGCATTGTGGTGCATGATAAAGGCCGTGAACTGAGGCACGCAGGCATTGCCCACGATAGCCATCACGAGGAAGGCCGAACCCGACTTGGTCTGCTCGCCCAGTCCGTCGATGGCCAGCGAGAACTGCGTGGGATAGATAATCGACATAAAGAAGGACACGGCCAGCATGGCATAGAGTCCTATATATCCGCCAAACATCATGATAACTACGCAGAGCACCACATTGGCCAGGGCATAGATGGTCAGCATGTGCTCGGGCTTGAAGCGGCCCATCAGCAGGGTGCCTATCCATCGGCCTACGAGGAAGGCCAGCATATAGAGGCCGAAGAAGGTGGTTGCCGTATCTTCGTCGATGCCTGCATATGTGCAGCAATAGACCAGGAAGAGACTGTTGACGGCCGTCTGACCGCCATTATAGAAGAACTGGGCCACGACACCCCAGCATAGATGCGGTTTCTTCAGGGCAGAGAAATCAATGAGTTTACCCTTGGCTGCCTGTTCTTCATCGCCCACCTTGGGCAACTTCACCCACATCAGGATCAGTGCCACGAGGATCAAGGCCAGGGCCAGTAGGAGATAAGGCAACTTCATGGAGTCGGTCTCTGTCTGGATATAGGCATCCCATCCGCCAGTATAGTCGGCAGGCAGGGTATCACGTGTGAAGTCGTTGCCGCTGAGTACCAGCTTGCTGAGGAACATAGCCGATATGAACGCACCCAGCCCGTTGAACGACTGCGCCAGGTTCAGACGGCGGGGAGCCGTGCTGGCATCACCTAGTACGGTGACATAGGGATTGGCAGCTGTCTCCAGAAAACACATGCCCGTGGCAATGATAAAGAAGATGCAGAGATAGACGCCATAGCTCTTTATCATGGCTGCAGGGAAAAATAGCAGACCACCCATGGCAGCGATAAGCAGACCAGTGATGATGCCCACCCTATAGCTGTAGCGGCGCATAAACATGGCAATAGGAATAGGACAAACGAAATAAGCGAGCCAGTAGGCGCTCTCGGTGAAGGAGGCCTCAAAGGTGTTCAGTTCGCATGTTTTCATCAACTGACGGATCATCGTAGGCAGCAGGTTACTGCTGATTGCCCATAAGAAGAACAGGCAGAAAATCAGGCCAAGGGCCACTTTGTTGTGTTTCATTCTTTATCAAGCTTTAGGTTTATGAATTTTTGTGGGCACAAAGGTAATAAAAAATCTACTAAAACTGATAAGACAAAAGGAACTTTTAATAGCACAAAATAAGAAACGCCCCTCAATGCAAGATGCATCGAGAAGCGCGTCATAAAGAAAAACGTGAACTTTTTTCTTAGAAATGCATACGCAGATCTACGCCAGCATGCAGAGGATTGCCCAGCTGAGCAAAACTCTGACGGGTCATCTGGCTGTTCACAAGGAATGTATGATAGTTTGTGTCGGTCAGGTTGCGTCCCCAGAAATCCACTTCTACCTTGTTCAGTCTGAACGTCAGGTGAGCGCCCAGTGTGGCATAGAACTTCTGGTACATATCATTATTAGCCTCCCAGTAGGTCTTACCCTGTCCCTTTACATTGAAGCCCAGGGTGATGCTGCTCAGGATATCGTCTTCGACATCGAAACGGTAGTCGCCATTCACGCTGAACTGATGCTGGGGGATGAAAGGCACGTAGTTGTCTTTGTAGCTGATGAGTTGATGTGCGTTGTCATAGTCATCATATTCCTTGAACTTGGCATGCGTGAAACTATAGGTGGCACCCCAAGTCAGGTGATTGTCGAAGGCCTGTCCACGCAGGGTTGTCTCTACACCGCAGCTATAGCTCTTGCCGGCATTGTCAATCACGCGTCCGAAACCATAGTCGGCACTCATGCGCGAAATCTGCTGGTTGCGAATCTGGGTATAGAAGAGCGCCACGTCGGCCTTGACCTTATGGTCAAAGAGATTCAGGTGGGCACCAGCCTCATAGTTCCAGGTGGTCTCTGCATCATAGCTGATCTGCTGGTCCTTCTGAGCCTGCTCCTCGGCGGTGTGCTGCACCTTGCCGTCGCGAGGGAAGTTGGCACCCAGTGAGCGCATCTCCATCTGGAAGATATCGCTGAAGCCCTGGAAATTGTAGCCACCTGCCATATAACCCTTGCTCACAACAGCATAGACATTTGAACCGTCCTCGCAGAGGCGGTAGGTCAAGCCGAACTTAGGCAGCAGTTGGTTGGAAGTCTTCTCTACAGACGACTCAAATTTGGACTCGTAGGGCACGTTCATCACCATCGGAGCCGGACGACCAGGAATGGTTATGTTCATCGTGATATCAGCCAAAGCGGTGGTCAGATACTCATTCTTGATTTGATGGTGCTCAAAGCGCAGACCAAGGGTTGCCATCAGACGGTCTGTGAGGTGTAGATTGGACTCGTGGAACACAGCTGCATTCATCTGTGGGGTGCGGAAATCACCAGGCACATGGAAGTTTGAGAAGGTCATCTGGTGGGTGGGAGGCAGAACGCGCTGCATCATGCCGTTAAGCATATCGGTCATGCCCTGGCCGAAGCCTACTGGGGCATCGATGTGGAGCCACTGATAACTGCCGAAGAGGCCTGTGGCGTGCTGCCAGCGACTGGCGTTCTTTGAACGGAACACAATCTCCTCGGTCACGGCATTCATCTTCTGCGTCTGCTGCAGACTCAGATAGTCTGTAGGTACATAGTCCTGGTCCATCTTCATGCGGTCCCAGAGGTACTGATGACTGGTGGTAGAGGTCAGCAGGTAATCGTTCAGGTCGTAAGAGATAGTCAATCCGCTGTTCACCATCTGACGGCGATAGGTATTCATAAAGGTGGTCGAGGGGTCTGCTGTCACGTCTTTATCTGCATCATAGGCCCCATAGGGGAAACCGTTCTGAATGGTGAACTGATAATCGCTGGTCAGGTCGAAAGTGAGTTTTGAGGTGGGCTTCCACATCAGGCGTACCTTGGCGCCTGCCTCTTCAATCTTATCGTTTTTCTCATTCAGATTGGTGTTGTAGAAAAAGCCGTCTTCGCTATTATAGAAGCCAGCTACCATGAAGGCGAACTTATCGCAAAGACGTTGATAATGGGCTACTTCGGCTCTGCGACCCTGTCCCAGACCCATACCCAGACCAAGGTTCACGTCTGTGCCTTGATAGTTCATGGGGTTCTTGGAATAGATGCGCACGATGCCACCCTCGCTATTGCCGCCATAGAGTGTACCCTGGGGACCTCGCAACACGTCAACACGATCGAGTTGATAGAAATGGGTGTTGAAGGCTGACTTCGACATCAGGGGGATATTGTCATAATAGATACCTACTGCCGAATTGTTTAAACGAGAGCCGATACCTCTAATATACATGGAGGAGGTAAGACGACTGCCGTACTGGGGCATCACGAACGAGGGAACATAATCTGACAACTGACCTAGGCTCTTCACCTGAAGGGTCTGCAATTCCTGCATGCCAAAGGCGCTGCTGCTCATGGGCTGCTGACGAAGGAAAAGACCTTCCTTGGGTTGAGCAACGACTACCACCTCGTCGAGGTCGATCACACGACTGGTGTCGGCTGCATTCACAAAAGAAGTCTCGTTCATATTATCAGCAAACAGTATGGTGGCTGACAACAGGCTGAGGCTCATTAAAACAATCTTTTTCATCCTTTTTACAATATATACAAAAAAATTTGGATGCAAAGGTACCACGTTCTTTGCATCCATGCAATCCCTATTTATATGGATTTTGAGCTATTTTTCTTTTTCTTCGATAATTTTTCCTATGGTCTCCAAGCACTTGGCGCTACTGACGGGCTTCGTCAGGAATTCATCACATCCTACTTCAAATGCCAGCATACGGTCGCTGTCGAATGCATTTGCCGTCAGAGCCACCACAGGCAGTTCTGGCATTTTCTCCTTAATCAGCTTTGTAGCCTCCAAACCGTCCATCACGGGCATTTTAATGTCCATTAGCACTAGATCGAAATCGCCTGCAAGTGCCATATCTACAGCTTCACGCCCGTTGACGGCACGCTGGAATTCGTAATCACGTTTCAGGATGTAGGTCATCAAGATGTAGTTACTGTCATTATCTTCTGCTACAAGGATTTTCTTCATACCTAAATATGTTTAGTTAGTTAATTAGTTACAAAAGTAATCATTTTCTCTGACATTATTTGCATCTTTCATATCTTTTAACTAATTTTGCACGAAAGATTATACAATCACCAATTATTTAATAACTAACAAGATGAATCTGAAACTTTTATCTCTCGCACTCGCTTTTTCAGCATCACTCGCTGGTGAGGCGCAGCACGTGTTGAACGTGAATGCAAAAAAACTGGGCGCGCCAGTTCAGTCAACCATGTATGGTATCTTCTTTGAAGACATTAACTACGCTGCAGATGGTGGTCTCTATGCAGAACTGATTATGAACCGTTCGTTTGAGTTTCCCAACAACTTTGCTGGTTGGGATATCTCAGGAAAAGTAACGCTGAAGGACGATGGTCCCTTTGAGCGCAATCCTCACTATGTGCGTATGGCTCCTACCGGTCACGGCGACAAGCACACCATGATTGAGAACCAGGGCTTCTTCGGTATCGGTGTGAAAGGGGGTGAGGAATATCGTTTTTCTGTTTGGGCACGTGTGCCTGATGGCGGCAACGCCAAACTGTGGATTGACCTCGTGGATAATGCTACGATGGGCGACGACCAGAAGTTGGGTAATGCCGGTGTGGATGTGAGTGGTAAGGAATGGAAGAAATACACTGCCATCATCAAGCCCAAGAAGACTTTTGCGAAAGCACATCTGCGTGTATGGGGTGACGGTAAGAAAACCACAGACGTAGAACATGTGTCACTGTTTCCCGTCAAGACTTGGAAAGGTCGTGAGAATGGCATGCGTCAGGACCTGGCGCAGGCGCTGAACGATATGCACCCTGGTGTGTTCCGTTTCCCTGGCGGCTGTATCGTGGAAGGTACTGACCTGGAGTCACGCTATCAATGGAAAAATTCCGTGGGACCTGTCGAGAATCGTCCTCTAAACGAGAACCGCTGGCACTATACGTTCACTAACCGTTACTTCCCCAACTACTATCAGAGCTACGGATTGGGCTTCTTCGAGTTTTTCCAACTCTGTGAGGATTTCGGTTGCGAGCCCCTGCCTGTTATCTCATGTGGTTTGAGCTGTCAGTTCCAGAATCCCGACCCCACAAAGCCGGGCGTACACGTTCCATTGGACCAGCTCGACGAGTATATTCAGGATGCCCTCGACCTGGTGGAGTTTGCCAATGGCGACGTGAATACCAAGTGGGGTAAGGTACGTGCAGAGATGGGACATCCAGAACCTTTCAACCTGAAATTCCTGGGCGTGGGCAACGAGCAGTGGGACTACGACGAGAAGCATGGTGGCTTTGGACCTGTCTTTACAGAACGCCTGAAGAAATTCAGTGATGCCTTGCGTGCTAAATATCCCAAGCTGAAGCTCATCGGCACCACAGGTCCTAATAGCGAAGGATGGGATTTTGACCTGTTGCAGCCTCGCATGAAGGAACTGAAGGTGGACCTGTACGACGAGCACTATTATCGTGATGAGAAATGGTTCTTGAGCCACGGCCTGCGTTATGACTCTTATGACCGTAAGGGTCCGCGTGTCTTTGCGGGTGAGTATGCTTGTCATGGACGTGGCAAGAAATGGAACCATTACGAGACATCTCTCTACGAGGCTGCCCACATGACGGGTATCGAGCGTAATGCCGACCTTGTCCACATGGCTACCTACGCACCGCTCTTTGCTCATGTCGAAGGATGGCAGTGGCGTCCGGATGCTATCTGGTACGACAATCTGCGCTCTTTCAAATCTGTCAGCTACTATGTGCAGCAGATGTATGCAATGAACAAGGGTACCAACGTGCTCTCGCTCACGATGAACAAGAAGCCCGTGGCCGGTCAGGAAGGACAGGACGGTCTGTTTGCCTCAAGTGTCTTCGACAAGACTACAGGTGAAATCATCGTCAAGGTGGTGAACACCTCTAAGCAGACTCAGCCCATCACATTGAATCTACAGGGTGTCAAGGGCAGTCGTACTGCTGAGACCCTGACGCTGAGTTGGAATGGTTCGATGGACGATGAGAACACGCTGGATCAGCCGGAGAAGATTACGCCAAAGGCAGGCAGCATCAGTTGCACCGCCGATAAGAAGCAGACGGTGCTCAATGATCAGTTGCCGGCTATGTCGTTCCGTATCTATAAAATTAAGAAATAACAGCTAGCTGATAAGCATCATACACCAAAAACTCCAGTCCTGATATCATAGGACTGGAGTTTTTTCTTCTATTTGGAGTCTGACGCTAATGTTGTCTTGTCAGCACCAGCCATATTCTGGTGATTTAGTAACTGGCTGTACAGGGAATGCCCATTGCTATCACCCGGTCGCGAATGGTATCCAACTCTTCATGGCTGGCTTTCTGAAGCAGACGGTCTGGCGTCTCGCGGTCTATCGTATAAATCATCACCTTACTGGGTGCTATCTGTCTGACGGCCTCCAGCCAAGGTCCTACGTATGCCTCACCGGTATTGTCGCTATGATCGCCCTTCATGAACATGGTCTGTATTATCACATGACCCTTGAAACGTTTGAGGTCTTCTATGACTTGGTTGACATCGTAATGCCCACAAGGGCGGTCCACCTTATTTATATATATAGGGTCGATAGTATCCAATTTCAGGATATTATTGTCCACACGCATCAGGGCCTCGTGGACGGCCCGACGATGAATCATCGTCGAGTTGCTGAGCACTGAGACCTTTGCCTGGGGAAAATACTTGTCGCGCAGACGCAACGTGTCATCAATAATCTCTGGAAAATCGGGATTGACCGTTGGCTCACCATTACCCGCGAAAGTCAGTACATCAGGGGCTGGTCCGTTTGCCAGCATATCCTTCAATTTGGCTTCCAGCGCCTCGGCCACCTCTCGACGACGAGGCATTGGTTTGGTGGGACGGTGGTCAGCATTAAAACCACATTCACAATAGATGCAGTCAAACGAGCACACTTTGCCATCGGAAGGCAAGAGGTTGATGCCCAGCGAGATGCCGAGTCGGCGACTATGAACAGGCCCAAAAATGGGCGAAGGATAGATAATTGTTGACATAATTGATGCAAAAGTACGCAAAATATTTGTAAGTTCCAAATAAATTCCGTACCTTTGCATCCGCTTTTCGGAAAATCCGATGCATTCGACGACGCGACTCGTTGTGATTAAGGCGCTGAGCGTGGGAAGAATGTTATGGCAACAACTTATTAATCATCAAATTACAATTATGTATCTCGATCACGCAAAGAAAGAAGAGATCTTCAACGAGTTTGGCAAGGGCAATACCGATACAGGTAGCGCTGAGAGCCAGATTGCACTGTTCACCTATCGTATTAAGCACCTGACTGAGCACCTGAAGCAGAATCACAAGGATTTTGTTACCGCTCGTTCACTGACCAAGATGGTAGGTCGTCGTCGTAAGCTTCTGAAGTACCTCTATGTCAACGATATCAATCGTTACCGTGCTATTGTGAAGGCTCTGGGTCTGCGTAAGTAATCCCACCTCGCAAGGAGAAAAACAAGCCCCGTCAGTCATCATGATTGGCGGGGCCTATTGTTTATTTTCTTATCTCGTTGAGCGGTATCATCACAAAATCCCGCTCTTGCATGAGCGGATGAGGAATCTTTAATTGTGGCTCATCCACATGGATATCATCATAGAGCAGGATATCTATGTCAATAGGGCGATCGTGGTAGATGGGAGGTCTGAGGTCTGAAGGCTGAAGGCTGAGGTCTGAGGGGCGCTCCGTGGCATGTGCCTGCGTCTTGCCCAACAGATGTTCGATACGCTGATTGGCAGTCAGGACATCATAGGGTGAAAGGGATGTCTCCACAAGAATCACAGCATTGACAAACTGGTTATCTGACTCATACCCCCATGGTTCGGAATAGAAAAAAGCAGACTGGCGCACCACGGTGCCAATCTGCTCATTTATCATCGAAATGGCTTTGCGCAGGTTTTCCTCCTTGTTTCCCAAATTGGAACCAAGTCCCAGATATACCTGATGCAAACTTTCAATTGTCAATTGTCAATTACTATTAATCATCCACTACCAGCATAGCATCGCCATAGCAGCCGAACTTGAAGCCGTTTTTGATAGCAATCTTATAGGCCTCAATGGTAAGTTCGTAGCCTGCGAAAGCAGCTGTAGCCATCATCATCGTTGACTCTGGATGATAGAAGTTGGCGATAACAGAATCTGCTAACCCAAAGTCGTAAGGAGGGAAGATAAACTTATTCGTCCATCCGCTGAACTCCTTCAACATGCCGTCAGTACCCACAGACGACTCTGTGGCACGCATTGTGCTGATGCCAACGGCACAGATATGATGTCCCTCCGTCTTAGCGCGATTCACAATCTCGCAAGTCTCAGGAGATATCTCTACCTGCTCAGAGTTCATCTTGTGCTTGGTCAGGTCTTCTACTTCGATAGGATCAAAAGAACCAAGACTGCAGTGAACGGTGAGGTAGGCAAACTGATAACCGCGAATCTCCATCATCTTCATCAGTTCACGGCTGAAGTGAAGACCTGTTGCAGGTGCCGTTACAGCGCCTTCATGCTTTGCGAAGATTGTCTGAAACTGTTCCATATCATCTGGCTCAGCCTTACGACGGTCTACGATATAGCGGGGCAGAGGTGCCTCACCCAGAGAGAACAGTTCGCGTTTGAACTCATCGTGAGGACAGTCATAGAGGAAACGCAAGGTACGTCCACGACTGGTGGTATTGTCAATCACTTCGGCCACCATTGGTCCCTCACCGTCGAAGAATAGTTTGTTACCGATACGAATCTTACGTGCAGGTTCCACCAACACGTCCCACAGGCGCAACTCCTCGTTGAGTTCGCGCAACAAGAACACCTCTATCTGAGCATCAGTCTTCTCCTTAGTACCATAGAGACGGGCAGGGAAAACCTTTGTATCATTAAATATAAAAGTGTCGCCTTCATCGAAATAATCAAGCAGGTTGCGGAATGTCATGAACTCCTCCGTATCGTTGCCCTCAGCATCCTTCTTGAAAATCTCAATCTTCTCACTCTTACGGTGCACCACCATCAGTTTACACTGGTCGCGGTTGTACACGCGATCAATGGTACCGTCTTCATTCTCAAAAGCACGGTGAGGTGGGTAAAGAGCCACCAACTCCTCTGGTAGTTTGAATTTGAATTGTGATAGTTTCATATTATATACAAATACTTATTGTTCTTTTGTTAATCTGCCTTTAATGCCATCTGGTCTTCCAACCATGCTGGAAAGTCATCGAGTGTCAGACAGTCCTCTATGCGTACATCGCCCAGACGGGTACGACATAGAGCCGTCAGAAAGGCCCCACTGCCTAATGCTTCGCCGATATCACGAGCCAAAGAGCGGATATAGGTACCCTTGCCACAACCCACGCGGATGCTCATCTGCATCGTCTCGGGGTTAAAATCTGTCAGTTCTATCTCATCGATATGAATCGTCTTAGCCTTCAGTTCGGCCTCACTACCCTGACGCGCAAGCGTGTATGCGCGG
>Ga0310694_10006452_pt1 | contig 11094 bp, 7 predicted proteins | sample 174DNAGHGhighgp2_FD_203884 | JGI IMG/M metagenome (GOLD analysis project Ga0310694, IMG submission 203884) | Sheep rumen microbial communities from Palmerston North, Manawatu-Wanganui, New Zealand - 1742 DNA GHGhigh gp2 (v2) (version 2) | ecosystem: Host-associated > Mammals > Digestive system >... | reverse complement strand
CGTATGATGCCGTGGCGTTGCCATTGAGCGGCGAAGCCACGATGCGACGCATCCACGAGTTGAGGATGCCTGTGCCGTTGATGCACAGCAGCACGCCGAGGCGCGGGTCGGCCGCTGTGTGGTTGACATGTGCGAAGGTGTTGACACGGCTCTGGGGGTCATAGCCCACCTGTCCGAGCACACCATATACCACCCCCGAGGTGCCTGCCGTCGTGGCAGCCTCACCGGGCTCGAAGACGTCGAGCGACAGGGCATTGTTGGGCTGGTCGCCGGCACGGTAGGTGACGGGTGTCCCGGCGGCGAGTCCGAGCTCATCGGCCACCTGCTGCGTCACCTCGCCCTGACGGCCGAAGGTGGGCACGATGTCTGCCAACATTGTCGAAGGGATGCCATAGTAGTCGAGAAGGAACTGTGCGGGGGTGTCGGTGGCGAAGTCCCACATGATGCCTTCGGAGAGGCCGCTGACGGTAGTGGCGGCACAACCCGTGAGGCGTGCGGCGATATAGTCGCCGGGGAGCATTATCTTATATATCTTCTCGAAGGTCTCGGGCTCGTTCTCGCGCACCCAGGCCAGCTTGGCGGCGGTGAAGTTGCCCGGCGAGTTCAGCAGATGGCTGAGGCACTGCCGGCTGCCGATGGCCTCGAAAGCCTGCCGGCCGTAGGGCACGGCGCGCGAGTCACACCATATTATGGCATCGCGCAGGGCGCGCAAGTCGCGATCCACGCACACGAGGCCGTGCATCTGATAGCTGATGCCGATGGCCTTGACGTCGGCGGGGGCGGCGTTGCTCTGACGCATGATGTCGGCAGTGGCAAGTTTAAGGTACTGCCACCACGCCTCGGGCTGCTGTTCTGCCCATCCTGCCTTGACGGCCTTGATGGGAGCTTCTGTTTTAGGATAGAAAGCGGAAGCAACACACTGTCCGCTCTGTGCATCTACCAGCGAAGCCTTGACGCTGGAGCTGCCGATGTCGTAACCTAAGAGATACATAACTGATGTGATAATGCCTTCTGTTTTTGTTTAAACGTGGTGCAAAAGTAGGTGTTTCGCCGAGACGTGATGCAAAATAATGTCTTATTTATGCTCCAAAATCGTCTCATCATGCCTTGTGTTCTACTTTTCCACAACAAATTAGACATTATTCTCACAACTCGTCGCACTCGGCCAGCCATGCCGAGGCAGTAGCGTCGCTGGGCATGCGCCAGTCGCCACGTGGTGACAGACTCACGCTGCCCACCTTGGGGCCGTCGGGCATACATGAGCGCTTGAACTGCTGGCTGAAGAAGCGGCGGTAGAAGGTGGTGAGCCAGTGCTTGATGGTGTCGATGGTGTATGTGTCACGGAAGGCGAGCTGCGCCAGATAGTAGATCTTAGAAGGACGGAAGCCCCATCTCAGGGCGTAATAGATGAAGAAGTCATGAAGCTCGTATGGCCCTACGAGGTCTTCGGTCTTCTGCTCTATCTCGCCCTGGTCGTTGGCAGGCAGCAGCTCGGGGCTGATGGGCGTCGCCACGATGTCGAGGAGCGTGGCGCGCACATCGTCGTCGTGTTGCTGCGCCACCCATTTCACGAGATGTCGGACAAGCGTCTTGGGCACACCGGCGTTGACGCCATACATCGACATCTGGTCGCCGTTGTAGGTGCACCATCCCAGTGCAAGCTCTGAGAGATCGCCGGTGCCGATGACAAGGGCATTCTCCTTGTTGGCGACATCCATGAGAATCTGTGTGCGCTCACGTGCCTGGCTGTTCTCGTAGGTGACGTCGTGGACACTGATATCGTGACCGATATCCTCAAAATGCTGCTGCACGGCGCGGCCTATGGGAATCTCACGCACGGTGACTCCGAGCTTCCGCATGAGAGAGAGAGCGTTGGTATAGGTGCGGTCGGTGGTGCCGAAGCCCGGCATCGTGATGCCGATGATGCCCTTGCGGCTGAGGTCGAGCAGGGCGAAAGCCCTCACGGCGACGAGCAGAGCGAGCGTTGAGTCGAGACCGCCAGAGATGCCTATCACGACATTGTGGGCCTGCGTGTGCGACAGACGCTTGGCAAGGGCCTCGGCCTGAATGCTGAAGATTTCCTCACAACGCTCGTCGAGGTGCCTGCCCTGCGGCACGAAGGGGTGCGGGTCGATGGTGCGGCTGAGTTCGAACTCGTGAGTGGTGATGAGTGCACTCTCCACGACAGGCATCGCCGTAGCGGCATAGTGTGCTGCCGAGGCCGTGAAGGTGGTGTTGGTGCGGCGGTGTATGCGCAGGCGCTCCACGTCAATCTCGCTCTCCACGAGCTGCGGCTTGAGGCTATGGCTCTCGCCCGAGCGCAGCAGCACGCCGTTCTCGGCAATGAAGACCTTGCCGCTGAAGAGAAGGTCCTGGCTGCTCTCGCCGAAACCGGCAGCGGCATAGACATAGCCCGAGATGGTGCGGGCACTCTGCCCCACGATGAGGTTGCGCAGATAGCTGCGCTTGCCAACGAGGTCGTTGTCGGCACTGAGGTTGAAGATAATCTCGGCACCCTCGAGGGCGAGACGGCTCGACACGGGAATGGGTGCCCACAGGTCCTCGCAGATCTCAATGGCGAAGGTACATGTCGGGGTGCGGAAGAGCTGACGCGCGCTGAGGGCCACCTGCTGGCCGGCAAGCCACACCTGCGCACCATCGGGGATGTCGTCGGCACTGGCAAACCACCTGCGCTCGTAGAACTCGCCGTAGTTGGGCAGATAGGTCTTGGGCACGATGCCCAGGATCTTACCCTTCTGCACCACGGCGGCGCAGTTGAGCAGCATGCCCCTGTAGGCCACGGGCATGCCGACAATGGTGATGATGTCGAGTGAGCGCGAGAAATTCATGAGGTGGATGAGGGCTGCCTCGGCCTCGTCGATGAGCAGATGCTGGGCGAAGAGGTCACCGCAGGTGTAGGCCGTCATGGAAAGTTCTGGCATGCATATTATCTCGACACCTCGACCCTCGGCCTGAATGACGAGGCTCTCTATGCCCTGAACGTTGCTGCGCGGGTCGGCGACACGCACCTCGGGCACGCCTGCCGCTATCTTCACGAATCCGTTATTCATAGTATTCCTTATTAATATATATGTAAGTTTGGGTGCAAAAGTACAAAAAGAACTTAACAGGGCAAATAAAATACCTGAAAAGTTTGCATACTACGCGGGAAAATAGTTTCTTTGCACACGCGATTCGGCTTAACAGGCATCGCAGCTAATCATATCTAAGTAATCAATATTAATTAACCCCCAAGACTAACAACTATGTCAAAGAAATTTGTATGCACCGTTTGTGGCTACATCCACGAAGGTCCCGAACCGCCCGAGAAATGCCCCGTTTGCAAGCAGCCTGCAAGCAAGTTCCGCGAGCTGAAGGAAGATAAGCTTGACTTCGTCACAGAGCATGTCGTAGGCATCGCAAAGGGTGTTGACCCCGAGATTCTCGAAGGCCTGCACGCTCATTTCGAGGGTGAGTGCTCGGAGGTGGGAATGTATCTGGCCATGAGCCGTCAGGCCGACCGCGAGGGCTATCCCGATGTCGCCGAGGCTTTCCGCCGCTATGCCTTCGAAGAGGCCGACCATGCCGCTCGTATCGCCGAGCTGCTCGGCGAGTGCGTCTGGGACACCAAGACGAACCTGAAGAAGCGCATGGAGGCTGAGAGCGGAGCTTGCGCCGGCAAGATGGCTATCGCCAAGAAGGCCAAGGAGCTGGACCTCGACGCCATCCACGACACCATCCACGAGATGGCCAAGGATGAGGCACGCCACGGCCGCGGCTTCGAAGGACTCTACAAGCGCTACTTCGAATAAGCGACAGCCAGAAACGCTAAGACAGCGTCACGCTAAGACAACGCCCCGGGTGAACGATGCCACCCGGGGCGTCATTGTCTGGGTAATGCTCACTCAGGGCAGCATCGATGCCACACGACCTTCGCGCACTTCTGCCCTACGGCACAGAAGCATCGACACAACAACTCATGCACATAAAGCAAAAAAATGTCGGCGATTGTGCTTACTTTACGGGAGAATTATGTATCTTTGCCCCGTGGATGCAGTTAGCCCACGTTCGTGGGACAATTGGCCCACGTTCGTGGGATGATTAGCCCACGTTCGTGGGATGATTGGCCCACGTTCGTGGGACAAGCGTAACCCCTGGGCGATGAGGCAACAGCCTCTGGGCGATGAGGCAACAGCCTCTGGGCGATGAGGCAACAGCCACATAAACTACTCAACTTACCATCAACAACAAACAACCATGAGCAACAACACCATTGATTACACATTGAAGCTTCGTCCGGAGAGAGCTTCCGACAAGAAGCAGCGACGGGTCTATTCCAGCCCCGTGTTCAGAGAGAAAGTTGACAGCAAAGACATCGCCAGCGAGCTAGTATCCTCGACGACGCTGACAGAGACCGACATCATAGCCGTGCTGACAGGCCTCAGCGAGAGGCTGGCATCACACCTGCGTAGCGGCGAGCTGGTGACGCTCGAGGGCATCGGCTCGTTCGGCGTTCGCTTAAAGAGCGAACAAGGCACAGACCGCAAAGGACGCCTGACGACGAAAGACACACGGGTGAGCGGCATCCTGTTCCGCCCCTCCGAGGAATTTCTCACCAAGGTCAGGGACGTGCACTTCCGTCTGACCGCCGGTCCTCGCATCAAGATGCCTGACGATGAAGAAATCCTGCAAAAGCTCAACGAGCACTTTGCTACAAAGGACTTTATAACATGTCCCGTTCTGGCCGACAAGATGGGTGTATCGAAACGACGCAGCCATCAGATAGCAGCACGGCTGGTGGAGCAAGGCATCCTCTCGCGCCGTGGCCGCGGCTCAACGACCCACTACGTTCTCGGCGAGAAGGGCTCGTCGGCACATACGCACTGACAAGCCAGGACACACCTTTACATGACAATCCTCGCTTCACCCTCAAAGGCGCACAACTCGGCAGCCAGGGTGTTGAGGTTGTGGAATCGGCTGTAGTCGCTGTCGGCGGGAGCAGCGCCGACACCTCCCATCGCGTCGAGTTCCCATGGTGCCAGGATGAGGAGCGAGCCACAGGCACACGCTTCAAAACGCTTTCTCTCGGGTTTCCAGTAGCGTCCGATGGGTGTCTTCTGCAGGTGTATCAGCGGGAATCGTCGCCTGAGACACTCATCCTTCATCAACGACTCGCCACGTGAGATGCCGGGAGTGATGATGACAGTGCCACCTGTCATGACTGCCGCCTCCCAGCGGCGACGGTCGGCGGCATAGTCGTCAGTAGTCTCGTAGGGAAGACGGCTCACGGGGTGGCGACGATGGCACATCACCTGCACCCTGCGCGGCCATCTCAGCAAGAAGAGGTTGCCGAAGGCCCCATAGCTGCGCTGCCCTATCTTGACATGCAGACAACGCCGCAGGAAGTCGGGCAGGATATGGCACAGCATGGCTCGACGGGGATTGTCGAACACATAGGCTATCATAGCCTGGCGATGGCGCTCGTCGAGGCACACGGTGTCGTCGTAGTTGTCATCGAAAAGTGGGCGCTGTTGCCGCCCCACGCAGGCATAGTATTCCTGACGCTGCTTCTTAGACAATGCACGCACGAGGTCGCCTTCGTTGTCGTGGATGGCAGACTTCTCGCGTAGCCACGAGGGGGCATCGTCGCGTGTACAGGTGTCGGGGACAGGCCGGTTGGAAGAGGAAGGCAGCCCCTGTTGCTGCTGCCAAAGGCTGGTGCATGCGGCCTTGAAGGCCTGCATGATATCGCCGAGGCTCCATTGCATGGGTTGCATGACTTCTATTACGCCATGGAAATGATCGGGCATACACACGCACGCGTGTACCGCCACATGATTGCCGTGCGCCTGCTGTCGGGCAGGAGTCTGTTGCCATAATGCTTGCACGGCCTCACCCAGAGGTGTGAGCACCAGGCGCTCGCCACGCATCATGGCAGCGGGAGAGGGGGCCACGACGGAGGGGGAAGGGGCGGGGGCTTCGCGGCCGAGATCGGCCGCGAATGGGGGAGCGGGCCAAGCGGGCTTTGACACAGACACGGAGCCGGGCGCAAGAACGGGCGCAGAGCCAAGAACGGGCGCAGGGCCGGAGCCGGGCGCAGAGCCAAGAACGGGCGCAGGGCCAAGAACGGGCGCAGGGCCGGAGCCGGGCGCAGGGCCAAGAACGGGCGCAGAGCCGGAGCCGGGCGCAGAGCCAAGAACGGCCGGGCCGGGTGCAGGGCCTAGAACGGCTGTGGACGCGGAGGCAGTTTCGGAAGCGGAAGCAGGTACTGTAGTAGACGTGAAGCGCGAAAGGAGGCGTTCACGACCGCTCACCACAAGCGTGATGAGATATGTGCCACGACCATAATAGTCATGGCCGGCGTTACGTGGGCGATAAGGTGACGTTTCCATGGTGCTTGAGCAAGGGTCGGAATATGCTGTAGCCTTAGGCTGTGCGGAGCTGCTCGAGGGCGCGGCAGAGTTGGTCGGGGCATGATGTGGGCTTTGCGCCACAACGGATGCCATCGAGACGGGAGATGACGTCCTCGGCCTTTTGGCCTATCACGAGGCGGCTTAGACCCTGAAGGTTGCCGTTGCAACCGCCGAGGAACGATACTTGCTGGATGACGTTGTTGTCATCGGCCACGACATCGATGAGCTTGGAACATGTGCCGTGGGTCTGATACTGAATGTGTTTCATAATTACTGTTGTTTGAGAGCGTGGAAATTAGACTTTAATAAAAAGGGGAAAGGGGAAGAGAAGGAAGGGGCGGCGACGGAAAGGAGAGACGACGACGGAAAGGAGGGGCGGCGACGAAAAGGAGAGACGACGACGGAAAGGAGGGGCGGCGACGGAAAGGAGGGGCGACGACGGAAAGGAGGGGCGACGACGGAAAGGAGGGGCGACGACGGAAAGGAGGGGCGACGACGGAAAAGAGGGGCGGCGACGGAAAGGAGAGACGGCGACGGAAAGGAGGGGCGGCGACGGAAAGGAGGGGCGGCGACGCGATTAGTTGCCATCGGGCTTGAGGGCCTCGAAGAATGGCGAGTCACACCACTGGAAAGTGTCGGGGTTGTCGGGATGAGCGGGGTCGAAGCCCTGGAAGTCACGCAACTCAGACGTCAGCGGGATGTTGAGGCGGAGCATCTCCGTGAGCACACACTTGGCCACCTCGTAGGCACCATAAGGGTTGAAGTGAGTGTTGTCCTTGAACTCGGACGTCTGCCCCGGGAATGTTCCGGCAGGATAGTGTACCAGTGCACGCTTGCTGCCCTCCTCGCCGAGAGTCTCGAAGAGGGTGCGTGTGAGTTCGTGTAGCTCGATGACCGGCACCCCCTCGCGCTTGGCCACCCATCGCATGGCTTCGGGGTACTCGCCATGTGTCTCCTGCAAGGCGCCGTTCGTGAAGGCCCTGCGCTGTGTCGGCGTGGCAAAGAGCGGCGTGGCACCCTTGGCGCGTGTGAGGTCGATGAATGTCTTCAGTGCAGTGGCGAAGTTATAGTAGGGTCCGTCGCCGGGGCGGTGCTGCTTCTGGTCGTTGTGTCCGAACTCTGCCACGAGGTAGTCGCCGGGACGCATCATGGAGAGAGCCTTGTCGAGACGTCCCACCTGTATGAAGGTCGATGCCGTCTCACCGCTCTCGGCGAAGTTGGCGATGCACACGCGGTCGGAGAACCAACGTGTCACCATCTGTCCCCACGATGCCCAGGGCTCGTAGTCCTGATCGACGACGGTGGAGTTGCCGCAGAGGAAGATGGTGGTTGCCGTGGTGTCGGGTTCGATGCTGAGTGCGGCGCAGGCAGGTGCCGTGCCGTTGACCTCGATGGTGAGACGGTCGTCCCAGTTGAGCTTGGTGCGTTCGCGTTCCTTGATGCGGACGTAGCGCTGCTCGTTGATCCTGGGAGAGTGCTTGTTGACCACGAAGGACACCTTCCGCAGCTCGCCCTTGCGTGTCGTGAGGTTCTCGACGAGGAGACGTCGGCTCTCGGCCCTGACGGTGGTGTTGGCGCTACGCCGACTTGAGCCGAGCCACAGCGTGACTCGATAGTTGCCATCGGGCACCCTGAGGCTGAAGAAGAAAGGCGTCTGTTGCGCGAGGTTGGCTGGCGAGGCTATGAAGTCGAAACCGTAGTCGGTGTCGGCACTGTAGCGGTCGGCCGCAGATACAGCGGTGGCATGGCTGAGACGGAGCTTCTTCTCCGGCACGAAAGAGAAGGTCTGTGCCGAAGCATTGACGAGCAGCAGCATCGCTGCCGCCATCATGTAGAGACGTTTTACAAGCATAGGAAAAGTACTTTTTGGTGACATATCTGGGGACAAAGATAGTCAAAAGTTGGGGCTTGAGCGGCATATTGGTGATATATTTTGCGTGTTACAGCAAAAAAATATTGTTTTTTGTTTGCCAAGTCGCAGAAAAGCTCTATCTTTGCAGCCGATTTCAGCGAGCATCGCTGCCGACATGGCTCAGTTGGTAGAGCAACGCATTCGTAATGCGTGGGTCCGGGGTTCGAGTCCCCGTGTCGGCTCCAAGATAGAACAGACGAGTCGCAGAGTGCCTTTTGCCATGAGGTGCACTGCGATTTCTTCATTTAATGACGTCATGAAGAAAGAGACGATTATCATAACGTGTGCAGCGCTGCTGGGAAGCTTGGGCTTAGGCGTCATGCTGTGGCACGACCTCATGGGTTCGCCCTTCGAGCTCACAGAGCCGGCATACGTGTATGTCCGCCCTGGCACCGACACAGATGCCATCGTCCGCCAGCTTCGCTATAATGCTCATGCAACGAGCGTTCGCGGCTTCACGTGGGGTGCGCGGCTTCTGGGCTACACCCCTCGCACAGGACGCTACATTGTGCGTCCCGGCGACTCGATGCTTACCGTGTTGCGTCGCATGCGTAACGGCCATCAGGAACCCGTGCGACTGACGCTGCCTTCCACTCGCGGCCTTAACCGCGTGGCGGGAGTGTTGGGTCGCAAGCTCATGCTCGACTCGGCGATGGTGGCCAATGCCTTTGCCGACTCGGCATTCATAGCCTCCACGGGCTACACGACGGCGACATTCCCTGCCCTCTTCATCCCCGACACCTACGAAGTCTATTGGGACATCTCGCTCGACGAGCTTATGGAACGTCTGGAGCGCGAGAACGAAGCCTTCTGGCAGCGCAACGGGCGTGCCGACAGCGCGACGGCCATGGGTCTCACGCGCGAGGAGGTATATACCCTGGCCAGCATTGTCGATGAGGAGACGGCCTCCACGGCCGAGAAGCCCGAGGTGGCCGGCCTGTACCTCAACCGTCTGCACATCGACATGCCCCTTCAGGCCGACCCGACGGTGAAGTTTGCCGTCGGCGATGAGACCCTGCGACGCATCACCGGCGAGCATCTGGCCACGGAGAGCCCCTACAACACCTACAAGCACACGGGACTGCCTCCAGGTCCCATACGCATAGCCACGCAGGCGGGCATCGACGCCGTGCTGCATGCCACGCGCCACACCTATATATATATGTGCGCGCGCGAGGACTTCAGCGGTCGCCACAACTTTGCCACCACCTTCGGCGAGCATCAGAACAACGCCCGCCGCTACCAGCGTGCCCTGAACGCACGTGGCATAAAATGACATACAAACACTGACATACAAATGAGCGCAACACTACGTTTCCAAGTCGTGGGCGAAGCCTTCAAGAAGCGCCCCATCGACGTGCCCGCCCCCAGCGAGCGCCCCTCAGAGTTCTTTGCCAAGTATGTGTTCACGCGTGAGAAGATGCACAAGTACCTTCCGCTGCCGACCTACGAGCGCATGATGGAAGTGATAGACGGCGAGGCGACGCTTGACCTCCAGACGGCCGACATCGTTGCCGAGGGCATGAAGCGCTGGGCCATGGAGCTCGGCGCGACACACATCACGCACTGGTTCCAGCCTCTGACGGAAGGCACAGCCGAGAAGCACGACGGCTTCGTGGAGCATGACGGCAAGGGCGGCATGGTGGAAGAGTTCAACGGCAAGCAGCTTGTGCAGCAGGAGCCCGACGCGAGTTCGTTCCCCAGCGGGGGCATACGCTCCACCTTCGAGGCACGCGGCTACTCGGCTTGGGATCCGGCATCGCCGGTCTTCGTCATCGGCGACACGCTGATGATTCCCACGGTGTTCATCTCATTCACCGGCGAGGCCCTCGACTACAAGGCCCCGCTGAAGAAAGCCCTTCATGCCCTCGACCGCGCCGCCACCGACGTGGCACGCCTCTTCTACCCCGACGTGAAGCGCGTGCACACCAACCTCGGCTGGGAGCAGGAATACTTCCTCATCGACGAGGGTCTGTATGCCGCACGTCCCGACCTGCTGATGACGGGCCGCACACTGATGGGTCACGACTCTGCCAAGAACCAGCAGATGGACGACCACTACTTCGGTTCCATCCCCGAGCGTGTGGCGGCCTTCATGAAAGACCTTGAGATACAGGCCCTGGAGCTTGGCATCCCCTGCAAGACGCGCCACAACGAGGCCGCGCCCAACCAGTTTGAGCTGGCTCCGATCTTCGAGGAGACGAACCTCGCCGTGGATCACAACATGCTCCTGATGATGCTCATGAAGAAGGTGGCGCGCAAGCACGGCTTCCGCTGTCTGCTGCACGAGAAGCCCTTCGCCGGCGTCAACGGCTCGGGCAAGCACAACAACTGGAGCCTGTCCACCGACACCGGCATCCTGCTGCACGGCCCCGGACGCCTGCCTCGCACGGCCGACAAGGACGCCGTGAACCGCGAGAACCTACGATTCATAACATTCATCGTAGAGACGCTGCTCGCCGTGCACCGCCACAACGGCCTCATCAAGGCCAGCATCGTCAGCGCCACAAACGCCCACCGCCTCGGCGCCAACGAAGCGCCGCCGGCCATCATATCGAGCTTCCTTGGCAAGCAGCTCAATGACGTGCTCGACCATCTGGAGCAGACTACCGACGACACCATCTCACTGAGCAGCAAACATGAGTTGCGGCTCGACATCCCACAGATTCCGGAATTGCTCATCGACAACACCGACCGCAACCGCACGTCGCCGTTCGCCTTCGTGGGCAATCGCTTTGAGTTCCGTGCCGTGGGTGCCGAGGCCAATTG
>Ga0310694_10006451_pt1 | contig 11094 bp, 7 predicted proteins | sample 174DNAGHGhighgp2_FD_203884 | JGI IMG/M metagenome (GOLD analysis project Ga0310694, IMG submission 203884) | Sheep rumen microbial communities from Palmerston North, Manawatu-Wanganui, New Zealand - 1742 DNA GHGhigh gp2 (v2) (version 2) | ecosystem: Host-associated > Mammals > Digestive system >... | reverse complement strand
GCAAGTCGGGCCAACTGCCGGGCAAATTGGACCCCGCCATCATCGCTTTGGCCAAGGAACAAAAGCGCGAGTTCTTCACCGGCAACCCGCAGGACAACTACCCGAACGAGCTGCCCCACTTCATCGACATGATGAAGCAAGAAGGCTGGGACCGTGGCCAGGACGACGAAGAGCTCTTCGAGTTTGCCATGCACGAGAAGCAATACCGTGAGTACAAGTCGGGTGAGGCCAAGCGTCGTTTCAACCAAGAGCTGGAGGCCAAGATGAAGGCCAAGTTCGAGAAGGCTGGCGGTGAGGCCAAGATTCCGGACCTGCGCGCCTTGCGTCACCCCAATGCGGAACCTGTCATTGCCCCCGCGAGCGGCGTGGTGATGTGGGAAGTGGACTTCGACGACAAGTCGATTGCCCCCGCCCCCGGCACCGTATATAAAGAAGGTGACCTGCTCTGCGCCATCCAAACCAATCTCGGCTTAGAACCCGTCTACGCCCTCTGGCCTGGCAAGATTGTCGAGGCTACGGCTGACCAAGGCAAGCGCGTCACAAAGGGCGAAACCATCGCATTCATAGAAAAATAAAGCCTATTCAGAGATTTTTCCCTGATGGGCATAATAAGATGGCACGCAATTTGTTATTTTTGCCTTGTATTTGAACTACGAATGACAATAACCTTATTTACTTAACCTAATTATTAACTAAAACTTAATCAAAATGAAAAAGTTATTCTTAATCCTGGCCCTTGCCTTCGCAGGCATTTTCACGGCTAATGCTCAAACTTGGATTGGTGGCGGCGTCGGTGCCAAAATCTATCAAGATTACACCCACTTCTCCATCTCTCCCGAATTTGGCTACAACATCAACAACCATTGGACAATAGCCCTTGGCGCTAGCTACGGCTTCACCCAAGACAAGAACCTTCTGGGCGAAAAAGTTACCACAAACGAACTGAGCCTCGAGCCTTATGTCCGTTACATTGGCGGCACCATCGGCCACAAGTTCTCCTTGTTCTTGGACCTGACCGGTGACTTCGGTCTGATCGACAAGAGCGGTTATGCTGTGAGTCTCCGTCCTGGCATCGCTTGGGCTGCTACCGAGAAGTTCACTGCTGCTTTCCGCTTTGGCTTCGCCGGCTATGACCACGGTTTCTATGGCCCCAACAACGGCTTCTTCCTGAACTGCGAGACCGTCGCCCCTGAAATCAGATTCTACTACAGCTTCTAAATCATTAGAGTTGCATACATATAGAGGCGCAGCATGCTGCGCCTCTATTTTTTTGCCATCAAGTGACTCATAATTCAACCCGCCCGTACACCGTCGCCACGCGACTCACATTGTAGATCTTCATCGTGATGTCATCCCCTTTCTTCTCTGAAGGGAACTTCACACTTGCATCGATGTTGCCAAAGCCGCCAAAGGCTTTGTCATCAGAAGTGAGGATGATACGGTAATCGCCTGTCTGTCGAACGGGGATCTTGTAATCGGGAATAGATTTCGGACCCCAGTTGAAAACGAAGATGAGATTACCACGCTCGTAGACGACGGTCTTGTTTTCCTCGTCGGCATAGAGCATCCACGCAGGTGGTGCCTGCATCACGGGATGGCGTTTCACGAAGTCGAGCATGGCCTTGTCGAAAGCACCCATGAAGCGGTATTTCAGGTTGTCATTGTCCACCAACGACCACTGGCGACGGGCATATTGATAGCTCCAGCCATTGTCGAGGCGTGGGAAATCAATCCACTCGGGATGACCGAACTCATTGCCCATGAAGTTGAGCCAAGCCTCGCCACCCAAGGTGAGTGTGAAGAGGCGAATCATCTTATGCAGGGCGATGCCACGGTCGACGGTCATGGAAGGTGTGTCAACACTCATCGAAGTGTACATCTCCCTATCCATCAAACGGAAAGCGATGGTCTTGTCGCCCACCAACGCTTGATCGTGGCTCTCGGCGTATGCCACCGTCTTGGTCTGGGGCAGGTGGTTGGTCATAGTGAAGAAGAAGTTCTTCATATTCCACTGTTCCTCGGGTTCATCCTTCAGCACTTTAATCCAGAAGTCAGGCAGGCCCATGCCCAAGCGGTAGTCGAAGCCCATGCCGCCGTCGGTGATGGGGTTGCAGAGACCCGGCATGCCGCTCACATCCTCCGCAATAGTGACGGCTTTCGGATTCAACTCGTGGCACAGTGTGTTGGCCAGTTGCATATACGTGACCGCATCGTCATCCACATTATCGCCAAAGTATTTCTCCGGTGCATCGAATGTCGTTCCAATGCCATGATCGAGGTAGAGCATGGATGTTACACCATCAAAGCGGAAGCCATCGAAGCGGAACTCTTCCAACCAATAACGCACATTGGAGAGCAGGAACTGCAGCGTCTCCTCCTTGCCATAGTTGAAGAGTTTGGAATCCCAGAGGTCGTGGTTGCCACGCGCTCCAGGATGCAGGTATTGGCTGTCGGAACCATCGAAGAGGTTGATGCCTTCGCGGATGTTTTTCACCGTGTGGGAATGCACGAGGTCCATGATGACCAGCAGCCCCATGCCGTGTGCCGTATCGATGAGCTCTTTCAACTCCTCGGGCGTACCGAAACGCGAACTCGGCGCGAAGAAATTGGAGACATGATAACCGAACGAGCCATAATAAGGATGTTCAGCGATGGCCATGAGTTGGATGGCATTGTAGCCATCTGCCTTGATGCGCGGCAATATCTTTTCTGTAAACTCCTTGTAAGTCCCTACCCTAGCCTCTTCCTGCGCCATGCCGACATGCGCCTCATAAATCAACAGAGGTACGCCGCTCAGCTGTGGCGCTGAGTGCTTATATAAATAAGGTGTGGGCGGATTCCAAAACTGGCCTGCAAAGTCCTTGGTGCCTTCATCCTGAATCACGCGCTTGATATACACTGGGATGCGCTCATGCTCACCTATCTGCGACTGCACCAGCACCTTCAGTTTGCAGCCATGCACCAGTCGGTTGGCGAACTCGCTGTCTGGCAGAAAGATCTCCCACAGGCCAGCACCTGCCAATTCCAGAGGATATTCATAGCGGTTCCAATTGTTGAAGTCGCCCATCAGCGAGAGGTAATGCGCCGCTGGTGCCCATTCGCGGTACCACCAGCCGTGGCGGCGTTTGTCGTAGTTGAAACCCAGGAACTGGTGTGCAGTGGCGAAGGTCTTGAGGCTGCCATAGCGGGCGATGATACCACGCAGCCGCTCTTCATAGCGGTCATGACGACGGTCAACCAGCTTGCCGACAGGTTCCAACCAAGAGTCATTTTTTACAAGGGGAAGCATAGCATCGTTCTTTTGTATAGTGCAAAAATATCAAAAACTCCTCAATTCCAACCGTTTTCAAACACAATCTTTCCCGAATCCAAATCGATAATCTTTGTCTCGGCTGGATTCAAATGGACAGCATGCACCTCTGAAGCGAAGTCGTTCATGTCAAATTCATTGGCCTTGCTGCGGCCCATCAGGGCCAAAGCATCGTGGGGGATCTTCACCTCCACATCGCGACATTCGCTGCGATGGAAGTTGACCACCGCAAGCAAGCGTTCCGTCTCAGTATACCGTAAGAAAGCATAGACATACTGCGGGTCGAAGTTCATGTACCAGGGATTGCACCACATCAGGTCGTAGAACTTGCCTTCGCCAATGGCAGAATGTTCGTTTCTGAAATGCAACAGCGTGCGGTAATAGCCAAAAAGCTTCTTTTGCGCTTCATCAAACTGACCGCCATCAAATCTGCCGCCGTTCATCCACTTCTGATGATCGGGCATGTGGCAATAGTCGAAGATGGAAGTGCGGCCATCGTCACCGCTATAACCCACTTCTCCTACGGCATTCTCACCGCTCTCCTGCCCATTGTATACCATGAAGGGGCCCGTATTCATCAAGGCGGAGAGTGCCACGGCCGGCAAAGCGGCAAAGGCGTCACCCACAAACAGCGGCGATGCCAGACGCTTCTCATCATGGTTCTCCATGAAACGCAACATGTGTGCATCCATATCGTGCAAGTCCTTCCACACTTGGCTGATTTCCTTCGCCTCATGGCCTTCGCAAAGCACACGTTCCAACGTATTGTAAAGCCCCACCTTATCGTAAAGATAATCGAAGCCCGCATCCAAGAAAGGCCTGTACAGGTCAGGCTGGTAGATCTCCGCAATCATCAGCGATTGGTAGTCTCTCCTCAAATGATCGATCACCCACTGCCAAAAGTCCACAGGTACCATCTCAGCCATGTCCACTCGGAAACCGTCGACGTTCTTGCCACACCAGAAACGCAGGATTTCGAGCATCTTCTCCCATGTGTCGTGCTCATCATAATTCAACTTCACCGTGTCGTACCAGTCATTAAGGCTCGGATTGGGCGCAAAGACATTGTTGCCCGTCGCCTTGGACGGGAACTCTTCGTAAGGCTGCTCGCTGATTCTTCTTGGCGGCACGAACGCCTTACCATCACAGTAATAGAAATTGCACGGGTCAAAGCCTTTGTTTTGACGCGCCAAGTGATTAGGGATGAAGTCGATAATGACCTTCATCCCTTTTCCGTGGATACGATCAACCAGCTTCTCAAAGTCGGACATTGTACCCAAATCGGGGTCGACAGCATGGTAATCAGTGACAGCGTATGGCGAGCCTGCGCGGCCTTTGGTGATATCGGGATGCGTTCCCGTGCTTTCAGAGGCATGTTCCAAGATGCCCGTCAGCCAGATATGGGTGAAGCCCAAGTCCTTGATGGCATCAAGAGCGGTTTCGTCGATGTCGTTGAACGTACCACAGCCGTTTTCGGCCTTGCTGCCGTTGACGCAGAAGTCAGTTTGTTTGTTGCCAAACAGTCGGGGAAAGAGTTGGTAGATATTAAGAGACATGTCCGTATTTTGATTTACGCCGTAAAATTAATACTTTTTCTCGGAATTATTGTAACTTTGCGAGCCATTTTCCTGTCATTTACATAAACAATTAATATGAGAACATGAAATCTACACCATTATTCAAATACATATCTGATGCAGTTGTCAACGGAGAACTGCCAGAAGATTTCTCGCTGCCCAAGCTCAGCGACGACAATTGCGCGATTGCCTACGCCGATGGCGCCGTAGACGGAATAGGCATCTATCACATGCAGGCAAAAGAACTGACGGAATCAGACCTTTCGTTGATAGCCGAGGCAATCCAAGCCGTAAACAATCGGGATTTTGACAAGGCAGACGAACTGTTTCTGAAACTCTCGGAAACGGTGAACGCCCTCTATGCCATTGATGCCATCCAAAACTATATTATCGATAACAAAGACACATTGAAAGCTGGCAACCTATCCGAATATGCAACCACATTGGTCAAACTTTCAAGCAACAGGGAGTGTGTCAAGTATGGTTTGACTGTTTTGGAACTGTTCGACCTCGATCACAACGAATCCATCAAGAACGTCATCAGGACGATTGGCCTCAGCGATGAATTCACGCTGTTTTCAATCTACGTTATGCAACATTGGAAAGACGGCAACGACGAGATTTTCCGTCTTGCGAAAAAGGTTCACGGCTGGGGCAGGATACACGCCATCGAACTGTTGGAGCCTGAAACGGAAGAAATCCGGAAATGGCTGTTGACTGATGCCGTCCACAACAACGTCATGCCTCCTTATTCCGCGCTGACATGCTGGAGGAAGTCAAATGCTGAGCAAGTGCTGAAAAGCCACCCGACCTACGAGGAGTTTGCCGGCATCAGGGACATCATTGCCGGCCTTTTCGACGAAGGCCCTGTCACCGGAATCTCAGCCCTCGAAAACGAAGAAGAAATCGTCAAAACCTTCCTCGACGTAGCACAAACGATGCAGTTGGAGCTAAAGGACTACGAACTCATTCACGCCATACTCGCATACTGCAAGGAAACCAATGCTGAGAAAAGCCCCATAGCGCTATCATGCAAGAAATTCCTTTCCACTTACCGTTGCTGGTGCCTCGTCAAGGACGCCGTAAGAGAAGGCAATAGCATTGACATGGCCATCGACATCGGATTCCCCTGCAAGCCCTATATCATAGAACTGATGAAATCGTCTTTTGAGAAGCATTATCCTCTTTGCAGGCATTTGGCGCACGATGCAGAGTCGAGGAAGGTTTTGCTGGATTTGTATAGAGAAAAACTGCCTTTGGAAACGATGAAAACCCTTCCAGGAACCACACACGGCCTCGGGCAGGAATACTGGAGGCAGAGAGCATTGGAGTTTCTACTACAGGAATTACGCCAGTATCCATTTGAAGGACAGGAGTTTGTGGAAACTGCCTTGCAATCGGAACCCGTCAGGACCAGAAACAGCGCACTGTATGTGTTGGAGTTTTGGGTTGCCATAAAAGGTAAACCCTTGTCCGAAATACTTCCAGGTTTTTATGACCTACTTACGCGACTACGAGCGCTGGAGCCGACAGAACACAACAAGGACAGGATAGACAAACTATTGTCGGGTGCTACCGCTTTTGACGAGGTTGGAGAAATCAAGAAGGAAGTCGAATTCTCCAGAAACACGCTAAACATCCTGGCAGATGCAATATCCGACATCGGGTCGTGGCTATGGTGGAGAATCGACGACGATATGGTGCAAATGGAGTTCTGCGACGTGCAGCTCTACGATGACTCAAAAGCCGAGAAAGAAGCCCACTCCAGCACGATTGCGGTAAGGTTTTACGGAAACACTTTCGCAGTGTTCCTCGACAACATAGAAGACGATAAATGGCCCTACAAACTATACAACGACGCCATAGACCCCTTCCCTTTGGAAACGTATGAACTCGACTTCGACAATGTGAAATTCGCGAAAGAGGTGATGAGGAAATACAGGCACAGGAAGCCAATGCGGCCAAGGTTTGACGAGAGTTTGTTTTCTTCAACGAAACACCTGATGGCAGGCAAATGCAATGACGTCGGATTTGTGGTTGGTGGCGATGAAATTAAGGTGGTGACTCACAACAAAGCGTTCACGGAAGAGAACATTGAAGCAGCGAACAAAAGATGGTGGAAGTATTGGGAGGATTACTGGCGCAAAGGGAAAAAGGAAGGATACGAAAAGGATTGGGCCTGTGAAGTTACCATTCCAGTAGATGTCAACAATCCAATTGGGAACTCCCATGAGGAAAAATGACATCAGATATCGAGTTTTTTCGCATTTGGAAGAAAACCATTACTTTTGTATCACAAAGCAACACAAATAACACAAGCAGACCCGCATTTTAAAAATACCAATATGAAAAATAGCACACTAATTATCATAGCCTTGCTGTTTCTATGCAATATCCTTCCCGCCCAAGTGCAACCCACCTGGGAATCCATCAACGAGCGGGGCTATCCGCAGTGGTTCTCCGACGCCAAATTGGGCATTTTCATCCATTGGGGCGTGTATTCCGTGCCGGCCTACGCCAGTCTCGAAGGCTACGCCGAATGGTATTATCGCGGCCTGATGACCAACGACGACCGCAAGGCTTTCCAAGAACGCATCTATGGCAAGGACTTCAAATATGAGGACTTTGCGCCGATGTGGAAAGCCGAGCTTTGGAACCCTGACGAATGGGCCGACCTCTTCAAGAAATCGGGGGCGAAATATGTGCTCTTGGTCTCAAAGCACCACGACGGTTTCTGCCTATGGCCAAGCCAATACGCCCCAGGCTGGAATTCCGTCGACCTTGGGCCGAAACGCGACATCTGCGGTGAACTGACCGAAGCCGTGCGCAAAAAAGGCCTCAAAATGGGCTTCTACTACTCGCTGCCCGAATGGAAAAGCGACATCCACCGCTGGTACGTTGACCCCGATGAGAACATCGGCACCTACGTCGACACGCACATGATTCCGCAGTTTAAGGAATTGATAACCAAATACAAACCGACCATCCTCTTCACCGATGGCGAATGGCGCAACACCGCCGAGCAATGGCACGCCACGGAGTTGATTTCGTGGTACTATAACGCGGTCGGCAAGGACGCCATCGTCAACGACCGCTGGGGCGAAGGGCAACAACACGGCTTCCGCACACCTGAATACAGTGCAGGCATCACCCTCACCGACCGCCCTTGGGCTGAATGTCGCGGCTTGGGGCGCTCGTTTGGCCTCAACCGCAACGAGCCTTTGGAGAATTACATGACTTCCGACGAACTCATCCGCCATTTCTGCGTCCTCGTGGCAGCAGGCGGTGGCATGACGCTCAACGTGGGTCCCGCCGCCGACGGTAAAATACCGCTTTTGCAACAAGAACGCCTGCTCGACCTCGGTCGTTGGCTCGACATCAACGGCGAGGCCATCTATGGCACACGGCCTTACAAGAAATTCTACGAGATGAAGCCCGTCAAAGTGGCGCGCAGCGACCAGCAAATCGACTTCGACTGGAAGCGCAACGCGCCCGACCCCGCCATCAGCTGCGACCACTTCCAAGCGCATTGGCAAGGTGTGTTCCATTGTCCAACCGACACCTATACCTTTGAAATCCAAACCGATGACCAAGCCCGACTCGTCATCGACGACAAAGAGGTCATCGACACGCAAAAGGGCAAAACCGGGAAAATGAAACTCGCCCAAGGCCAACATAGAATTGAAGTGTTCTATGAAGAAGACGACCTCGAAGCCACCATCCACCTGCTGTGGTCGTCGAAAACGATGGAAAAACAGGTGATGACCAACTTCCAGCAAGGCGCGATGCTGCCTGCCATGGGTCTGAAGGCCACCTACACCTCCGAACAACCTACGGTTTGTTACACGCAAGGCAAAAAAGCGCTTTATGCCATCGCGTTGGATTATCCTGAAGACCAACTCATTCTGAACATTGACGAACCCGCTCCAAGTATGAAAGTGAGATTGTTAGGTACAGTGAAGGATTTACCATGGAAATACAAGGACGGCCAGCTTTTCATAGACACCAGTGGACTGAAATACAGCGACTTGCGCAGCAAAGCGGTATGGGTGTTCAAGATGAAATGAAAAAAGCGGCAAATGCCGCTTTTTTGTTAGTCCGTCAGTTCCTTTAGGCCTTGATAGCCAATGATTCGGCTCGTTCCTTTAGGCACACGCTTGATGTAGAAGCGCTCGTCCTCCTGCACGAACTTGACATGCAGCAGGTCGCCTTTCGGGAAACAATCCAAAGCGCCATAGCGCGTTGGACCATCATTCGTCTGATAGGAGAAGTCGGAGGTCTTCACAAACGTCATACGTTTCTTGCCCTTGAGGATGCTGGTGTTGAAGCCGTCGAAATAGTTGCGGTTGGCCCATTTTCCGGCAAATTCTGCAGGATTCTTCAAGTCATAAAGATATACACGGAACTTCTTGTCGGTCTTCGGTTGCAACTCAAGGATTTTCTGAAAGACCACGTTTTTACCAATCGTAGCCTCCACATACATCCATTGGAAACGGTTGCCCATATTTTCCCAAATCGGGACAAAATGCACCATCGCCGTCGTAGAATCGTTCACCTGCATGACATAATCGCCCTGCATGGTGCGGTAAAACTGCTTGGCGTCTTCTTCGGTAAACTTGGGTTGTTTTTGAGCGAAACCACTAAATGCCAACAATATAGCGGCTATAATCAATGCAAATCTTTTCATTTTTCCTGTATTTATTATCCTTTTAAGCTTGCAAAAATAAGGAATCTATTTTTCTTTCGCCAAAATTCGTGCATTAATATCTTTGACAACGTCATTTAGCGCATTGACAACCCGTATTTATATTTCGCTTGGAATGTATTGTCAAACAATCATTGACGATATTCACCGCAATTTCGGCATTGAATTGCAACAACCTCTTATTAATTCTGAAACACCGCTGTAACATCCTTCTCGGATTTTTGCACCGTCAACGCAGTCCATAACCATCCCCTTCGTTGACCTACCGAAATGGATAAGGAAAAAGCAAAGAAAATCATCAAGATCTACAACTGGGCATGCGGTATCATCCTCATTGCCCTTTTCGTCATAATAGGCATCAGCTTGACGCACGCATAATGCTCAGGCATTGCAGTTCCTCCGTCCAAACAGATGAAACAAAACAAATATAGAACTCACATGGATTCAAAATCACCAAAAGAACAGATTATCGAAAGCAAGATAACAAGCCTTATTGACGATATGGTCAGCCGCTTCACCGATGGCGACGACCTCCCAAAAAGACTTGCAAAAATCTTGCTTGAAAATGATGAAATAAAAGCCATACAGGACTACGCCAACACAGTATCCATCAATCGCTTGGGACTGAACGACCACGGCCCCGTCCACATGAAGATCGTGTGTCGCAATGCATTGAAAATCCTCTGCCTCCTTCATGAAGCGGGCATCGAGACCAGCCTTGAAAAAGAAAATGCCGGGACCTTTGCCGACAGCGTCTCTGCAGTGATGCTGGCCTCCCTCCTTCACGACAGTGGCATGACCATAGGAAGGAAAAACCACGAGCTGTATTCTGGAATCATTGCCTATTCCTTGATTAACGAGATACTGAAACAGGTCCTACCCGACGAAAAAGACGTTGTGCGCTGCACCGTTATCCGTTCGGTCGCCTTTGAAGGCATCATCGGACACATGGGCACGCACCCCATCCATTCCATCGAGGCAGGCATCATCCTCATCGCCGATGGCTGCGACATGACCAAGGGTCGCTCACGAATTCCATTGGAGATACCCAGCAAACCAGCCGAAGGAGACATCCACAAATACTCGGCCCATTCCATCGAAAAAGTCAGGATAGGGAAAGGACAAGATTGTCCGGTGATGATTGAAATACAAATGAAATCGGAGGTGGGACTCTTCCAAGTGGAAGAGGTCTTGATCCCCAAGTTGAAATCGAGTCCCGCCAAGCAACTCATCGAGCTCTATGCTTGTGTTGAAGGGGAAGAAGAGAAAAGATATATGTGATAAGGACGCGAGACCGCGAGACACGGGACGCGGGACTTACTCCAATGTCAAAAACATTGAAGTTTAATATTGAACAGTTACAAAGAAATATAGAAGAAAATGATGAACGTTTTGTTTTTAGGAATCGTATTGTTCCTCATCGTCCTTGCGATGTTCGACCTGGTGGTTGGCGTCAGCAACGACGCGGTGAATTTCTTGAACTCCGCCATCGGTGCCAAGGT
>Ga0310694_10006450_pt1 | contig 11097 bp, 8 predicted proteins | sample 174DNAGHGhighgp2_FD_203884 | JGI IMG/M metagenome (GOLD analysis project Ga0310694, IMG submission 203884) | Sheep rumen microbial communities from Palmerston North, Manawatu-Wanganui, New Zealand - 1742 DNA GHGhigh gp2 (v2) (version 2) | ecosystem: Host-associated > Mammals > Digestive system >... | reverse complement strand
TTCACATCCTACGAGAGCAACGCCGTGAGGAAAATGTCGGCAAAGAGTATGAGCATACTGCTCCTGACCACCGCATCCGTGCTGGCACGGCCCACATCGAACGATCCGCCGCTTACCGTGTAACCATAGAACGAGCTGACACTGGAAATTATGAAGGCAAAAAAGAGACTTTTGATGATTGACATCCACACATACCACTGGTTGAAATCGTGCAAAAGACCCACCGTAAGGTCATCTACCGTGATAACTCCCATGAGCGACGTCGCGTAAGCGCCCACAAAACCGGCTGCGATACTGAAGACAACGAGGAAAGGAATCATCGTTATCATGCCTGCTATCTTGGGAAGGATAAGGAAGGAAGCCGAGTTGACACCCATGATTTCCAGAGCATCTATCTGTTGCGTCACTCGCATTGTGCCTATCTCGGAAGCAATATTACTGCCCACTTTTCCGGAAAGTATGAGACACATGATGCTACTCGAGAACTCGAGAAGCATAATTTCGCGTGTGGTATATCCGGTTGTGAAGTTCGGCATCCACGGACTCTGAATGTTGAGTTTAATCTGAATGCATATCACAGCGCCGATGAAGAACGAGATAAGCAGCACGATGCCTATGGAATCTACGCCAAGCTGCGCCATTTCCTTGACATACTGCTTGCCAAACATTCTCCAACGTTCGGGCATCGAAAAAGTTTTCGCCATGAGCTGGATGTAGCGGCCGAAGGTGGCAAGTCCGTCTGTGATGAGCATTTTTTGAGTTTTGTGCTGCAAAATTACATAAATTCCGCTAAAAAACGTTCCAATGCACTCGTCTTTTTGCCTTTTTTCGTACTTTTGCAGACAAATACGTAATTATGGACAACGTACAACAGACTGCAGACGGCCTCCAGACGACGCCAGAAAATGTACATTCTGCGAGCGACGCCACACAAATGATGCCTCAGACCGACAAACTCGAGCTGCGGAGTGAGGGATTAGTGAAGATATACGGCAAGCGTACGGTGGTTAATAATGTGTCGTTCGACGTGCGGCAGGGTGAGATAGTGGGCTTGCTTGGACCGAACGGCGCAGGCAAAACCACTTCTTTCTACATGACAACAGGACTGGTGATTCCCAACGAAGGTCACATTTTCTTGGGTGGCGAGGAGATAACCAAACTGCCGGTTTACAAGCGAGCACGCTTGGGAATCGGATATTTGGCGCAGGAGGCCAGCGTTTTCCGCAAGATGAGTGTCGAAGACAACATTTCGAGTGTGCTGGAAATGCGTCCGAAACCCGACTACTTCGAAGGCACGCTGAAGGAATACAGGCGTTGGAAGTTGGAGTCCCTCATTTCGGAATTCCGACTGCAGAAGGTGAGAAAAAATCTGGGCGACCAGCTTTCTGGAGGTGAGAGACGTCGTACGGAGATTGCTCGCTGCCTGGCCATTGAGCCGAAGTTCATCATGCTCGACGAACCATTCGCTGGAGTGGATCCTATCGCAGTCGAGGACATCCAATACATCGTGTGGAAACTGAAGCAGCGAAACATCGGAGTGCTGATTACTGACCACAACGTGGAGGAAACGCTGTGTATCACCGACCGCGCTTACCTGTTGTTCGAGGGGCAAATACTCTTCCACGGCACGCCGCAGGAGCTTGCCGTCAATCCTGTCGTGCTTGATAAGTACCTAACCCACAGCTTCGTTCTTCGCATGAAGGACTTCCAACAGATGGACGAGGAACGTTCCATGCAGGAGTAGCGGACGTGGCGTTTGGAATGCCACGTGTCGCTGCGAAATTGCGACGTGTGGCAACGCTTGTTGCGACACGTGGTTTTCGTTGTTGCGACACGTCGCTTCTGACATGCGACGCCAGGCACGGAATAATAAAAAACGGCAAATATTTGATTATTCCGCAGAAAAGCCTTAACTTTGCAGCCAATTTCAGGGAAAATGAAGTTTAACAAAGTATATACCGAATAAGATTCACATGAACATTACATTCGAAAAGACAGACAACGTGAATGGTTTGCTCACCATCGTGCTTGAGAAACCCGATTATGAAGATAAGGTAACCACAGCGCTGAAGGATTTCCGCAAGAAAGCCAACATGCCGGGATTCCGCCCGGGACAGGTGCCAATGGGACTGCTGAAGCGTCGTTTCGGCACGGAGATTACCGCCGAGGAAGTAAACAAGCTGCTGAGTTCGGAAATCTACAAGTACATTCGCGAGCAGAAGCTGAATATGCTGGGCGAGCCGCTGCCGGACGAGGAGAAACAGCCCAAGGTAGATTTCGAGACGATGGACACATTTACGTTTGTGTTCGATGTGGCGCTTGCTCCCGAGTTTGACGCCAAGATTAACGGCCGCGACAATGTGCCTTACTACACGATAAAGGTGGACGACGCAATGGTGGACGAGCAGATGCAGGCTTACGCACAGCGAGCCGGCCAATATAATAAGGTGGATTCCTACCTGCCGAAAGACATGGTGAAGGGCGAGCTGGAGCAACTTGACGCAAACGGAAAGGCAGTTCTGGAAGGCGGTATCAAAGTGGAGAACGCCGTAATGCTGCCCGACTACATGAAGGACGACGCAGAGAAAGCGAAGTTTGAAGGCGCCAAAGTGGGAGGAACCATCGTATTTAACCCCGCAAAGGCATATAACAACAGCGACGTCGAACTTGCTAGCCTGTTGCACATCACAAAGGACGAGGCCGCAGAAGTGAAATCGGACTTCAATTTTAAAATTACAGAAATCACACGCTACGCACCGGCCGAGATAGACCAAAAACTCTTTGACCAAGTGCTGGGTGCCGGCGCCGTCAAGAGCAAAGAAGAGTTTGCCGAGCACATTCGCAAAGAGATGTCCGAGACGTTCGCGGCTGACAGCGATTTCAAATTCATGCAAGATTTGCGCGCACACATAGTGAAGCGTCTTGGAAAACTTGAGTTCCCCGAAGCAATGCTGAAGCGCATAATGAAGCTTAACAACCCCGAGAAGGACGACAACTACGTGGAGGAAAATTTCCAGGGCAGCCTCGACGAACTGACGTGGCACCTGATAAAGGAACAATTGGCCGATCAGCTGGTAATTAAGGTGGAGCAGCCCGACGTAATGGAAACGGCAAAAGCTGCCACTCGCATGCAGTTTGCTCAATATGGCATGACGAATCTTCCCGACGACGTGCTGACGAACTACGCCAACGAGATGCTGAAAAACAAACAGCAGGCCGAGGGACTTGTGGCTCGCACGGTGGAAAACAAGATTGCACAGAAAGCAAAGGAAAAAGTGAAGCTGAAGGTGAAAGAAGTGACGCTCGACGAGTTCAACAAACTCCTTGCGCCGGCAAAGTGATGCTTCCGATAATTTAAGTACGCAATGTGGGGACTGGGGAGACGAAGTGCGGCATCCCAGTCCCCTCTTGCAATTTAGAAATAGATAAACGCAAAAGATATGAAAGACGACTTTCGCAAATACGCCACGCGGCATCTCGGCCTCAGCAGCATGGTGGTGGACGATGTAATCAGCGCTCAGAATCAGTATCTCAACCCGTACATCCTGGAGGAACGCCAGCTGAATGTAACGCAGATGGACGTCTTCAGCCGTCTTATGATGGACCGCATCATATTTCTCGGCACAGAAATCGACGATTACACGGCCAATACCTTGCAGGCCCAGCTGTTGTATCTCGACAGCGCCGACCCGGGGAAAGATATCAGCATTTACATTAATTCTCCCGGCGGCAGCGTTCACGCAGGACTGGGCATCTACGACACGATGCAATTCGTCACAAGTAACGTTGCCACGATTTGTACCGGAATGGCCGCCAGCATGGCCGCCGTTTTGCTCGTGGCGGGCGAGGAAGGCAAGCGCAGCGCACTGCCGCATAGTCGTGTGATGATTCACCAACCGATGGGCGGCGCTCAGGGGCAGGCCAGTGACATTGAGATTACGGCGCGTGAGATTCAGAAACTGAAGAAAGAACTCTATACTATCATAGCCGACCACTCGCATACCGACTTCGACAAGGTGTGGGCCGACAGCGACCGCGACTACTGGATGACGGCGCAGGAGGCAAAAGACTACGGGATGATAGACCAAGTGCTCGTGCGCAAGTAAGCGGCACGTGTGGAAAATTCAGCGCCACACGTACTTTTTGTGGTGCGGCACGAAGTTTTCAGAAAACAACGTTTAGTATGGCAAACAACAAGCAACGGAGATGCTCTTTCTGCGGGCGGTCGGAGAAGGAAGTGAAGGTACTTCTCTCCGGCATCGACGGCTATATCTGCGATGAGTGCGCCGAGCGGGCCAACGAGATACTGCGACAGCACGGAACCGGCGTGGCCGCACGAAGCAAAACGACGTTCAGCGCAGACGATTTGCGCACGTTGCCTAAACCGCAAGACATCAAGGAGTATCTCGACCAGTACGTCATCGGTCAGGATGCGGCCAAGCGTTATCTGGCTGTCTCGGTCTATAACCACTACAAACGCCTTGCGCAGCGTAGCGACGACGATGTGGAAATCGAGAAGAGCAACATCATCATGGTGGGTTCGACGGGCACTGGCAAGACACTCCTCGCGCGAACGATTGCACGGCTGCTCAAGGTTCCGTTCACCATCGTGGATGCCACCGTCTTTACCGAAGCCGGTTATGTGGGCGAGGACGTCGAGAGTATTCTCAGCCGCCTGTTGCAGGTGGCAGATTATGACGTCGCAGCTGCTCAACGAGGCATCGTTTTCATCGACGAGATAGATAAAATCGCCCGAAAGGCCGACAATCCGAGCATCACGCGAGACGTCAGCGGAGAGGGCGTACAGCAGGGACTTCTGAAATTGTTGGAAGGTTCCATCGTAAACGTGCCGCCAAAAGGCGGGCGCAAGCACCCGGACCAGGATTATATACACGTGGATACGCATAATATCCTCTTTATTTGCGGCGGTGCGTTTGATGGTATCGAGAAAAAGATAGCGCAGCGACTCAACACGCACGTCGTTGGATACAACAGCGTGCAGCACATCCAGAAGATTGACACGAAGGATTTGATGAAATACATCATGCCGCAGGACCTGAAATCATTCGGACTTATTCCGGAAATCATAGGTCGCCTTCCGGTTCTCACCTACTTGAATCCTCTCGATCGGGCTGCACTCCGCAGAATTCTTACCGAGCCGAAAAATTCAATCGTCAAGCAGCAAGTCAAACTCTTTCGCATGGATGGGATAGATTTGACGTTTGCCGACGATGCACTCGACTACATCGTAGATAAGGCGGTGGAGTACAAACTTGGAGCTCGCGGCCTTCGCAGCATCATGGAAGCCATTATGATTGACGCACAATTTGAGGCGCCGTCTACAGGTGCGACCTCGTTGGAAATTACAAAGGACTACGCGGAAAAACAATTGGAGAAGAGTCAAAAACTTGCTGTCTGACGACGCAAGTCGGAAAAACGAGGGGAGTTTCGGTGCTGCGAAACTCCCTTTTTTCATTTCAGCGAGGCATTTTTTTAAGAGATTCCTTTGGTTATTAAAAATATTTCCTTATCTTTGTCTTTGACTAACGTGTAAGTTGTGCGTTATGGCATATTATAATCTGACAGAGCACCTGAAGCACTATTTTGGTTTCGACGCGTTCAAGGGCGATCAAGAGGCCATTATCCGCAATGTGTTGGCCGGCCGCGATACTTTCGTGCTGATGCCGACAGGCGGCGGCAAGTCGCTTTGCTACCAGCTTCCTGCTCTTCTGATGGAAGGCACGGCCATCGTCATCTCTCCCCTCATTGCGCTGATGAAAAACCAAGTGGATGCCATCCGCCAAGTGAGTGAGAACGACGGAATAGCACACTTCATTAACTCATCGCTCACCAAAGCGCAGACCGAACGCGTCAAGCGAGATATCCAGTCCGGCACTACGAAACTTCTATACGTCGCGCCCGAATCGCTCACGAAGGCCGAGAATATCGACTTTCTGACAAATGTTACGATTTCCTTTTACGCCGTGGACGAGGCGCACTGCATCTCGGAATGGGGACACGACTTCCGGCCGGAATATCGCCGCATTCGGCCCATCATAAATCAGATTGGCGCAGCTCCGGTTATTGCACTTACCGCCACGGCTACCGACAAAGTGCGGGTGGATATCAAGAAGAATTTGGGAATGCCCGACGCGGCAGAATTTAAAAGTTCCTTCAACCGTCCGAACCTTTATTACGAGGTACGCCCAAAGACAAAGGACGTGGACAAGGATATCATACGCTTCATCATGCAGCACAAGGGCAAGAGCGGAATTATCTACTGCCTGAGTCGTAAGCGCGTGGAGGAGCTGGCCGAAATTCTGCGGGCGAACCAGATAAATGCACGTGCATATCATGCCGGTATGGACTCTGCTGTGCGAAGCGAGACGCAAGACGATTTTCTTATGGAGCGTCTCGACGTCATCGTTGCTACGATAGCCTTTGGAATGGGCATCGACAAACCCGACGTGCGATTCGTGATTCACTACGATATCCCGAAAAGTCTTGAAGGATATTACCAAGAAACCGGGCGTGCCGGCCGCGACGGCGGCGAAGGCATCTGTCTCACCTTTTATTCTCCACGTGATTTGCAAAAACTTGAGAAATTCATGGAGGGTAAGCCAGTTGCCGAGCAGGATATCGGGCGTCAGCTTCTGCAGGAGACGGCTGCCTACGCAGAGACCAGCGTGTGCCGCCGCAAATTCCTGCTGCATTATTTTGGCGAAGAGTACCCGCACGAGAATTGCGGCTGCTGCGACAACTGCAACCACCCGAAGAATCGCATCGAAGCAAGCGTGGAACTGCTCCAGGCGCTACGTGTCATCATCGAAATCAAAGAAGATTTCAAGGTGGATTACGTCATAGATATACTGGTAGGACGCGAGACGGACGAGGTTTTGGCGCATCGCCACGAGATGCTCGACAGCTTCGGCTGCGGCGACGCCCACGAGCCATCGTTCTGGAACGCGCTTCTCCGCCAGGCTATGATTAGCGGATACATCGAAAAGGAAGTGGAGAACTACGGGCTGCTGAAGGTCACGGCCGAGGGGCGCGCCTTCATCAAGTCGCCTGTCTCGTTCAAGATTACCGAAGACAACGAGTTCGACGAGTACGAAGAACCTGCGGCAGTGGGCACTTCGGTACTCGACGAGACGCTTTTGGCCATGCTGAAAAGTTTGCGCCACGACTTGGCCGAAAAAATGGGCGTGCCGCCCTACGTCATTTTTCAGGACCCGTCGCTCGAAGACATGGCCACCACTTATCCTGTCACCATAGAGGAACTGAAGAACATACGCGGAGTAGGAGAGGGTAAGGCGCTTCGTTACGGAAAAGCCTTCTGCGAACTCATTGCCCGCCACTGCGAGGAGAACGAGATAGAGCGGCTCGTAGATTTGCGCGTGCGCACCGTTGCCAACAAAAGCAAGGCCAAAGTCAGCATTATCGAAAGCATAGACCGCAAGGTGGCACTCGACGATTTGGCCAAAGCCAAGGGCATGGAGATGGACGAGCTGCTGACGGAAATCGAGGCCATCGTGTACAGCGGTACGAAACTGAACATTGATTATTACATCAACGAGGTGATGGACGAGGACGACATGCAGGAAATCTACGATTACTTCCTCGAGGAATCCGAAACCGACGACCTGAACGAAGCACTCGACGAGTTGGGCGATGATTTCTCGGAAGAGGAAATTCGCCTGGTAAGGATAAAATTCCTTTCCGACTTGGGCAACTGATTTTCTGCCACACGTCGCGTCGCGAAAAACTACACGTCGTTTCATTCGAAGCCACGTGTAGTTTTTATTTTGCGACACGTCGTTTTTGCGACTCCTGCACGTCCTTTTCGCGCGCGCACAATGAGGCTCGAAAAGACAAAAAAGCATAAATTTTATTTTTTCGTGCAAAAGTATACGTCGCAACCCGCCGTTTCTCAACTTTTTTACGTATCTTTGCACGCAATAAACGTTATCGGCTATGGCATCATTTATTGCAGACAAAATTATCACGGACGGTCTTACGTTTGACGACGTCCTTTTAGTTCCGGCTTATAGCGAGGTTTTACCCCGAACAGTGGAACTCAGTACAAAATTCTCACGCAACATCGAACTTAAGATTCCCTTCGTCACGGCTGCGATGGATACCGTCACGGAATCTACGATGGCTATCGCAATTGCGCGCGAAGGCGGCATCGGTGTCATACATAAAAACATGAGTATTGAAGAGCAGGCGCGCCAAGTTGCCATTGTAAAACGCGCCGAGAACGGCATGATTTACGACCCCGTAACGATACAGCGCGGAAGCAGCGTGCAGGATGCGCTGGAACTCATGAACGAATATCACATCGGCGGCATACCCGTGGTGGACGAAGAGAAGCATCTGGTGGGCATCGTGACGAATCGCGACCTCCGTTTTGAGAAAAATGTGCTGCGGCCCGTCGATGACGTGATGACATCCGAGAAACTCGTCACCACACACGTGCAGACAGACCTGACGGCCGCCGCCCAGATACTGCAGGAGCACAAAATCGAGAAACTGCCCGTCGTGGACAACGAAGGAAAGCTCATTGGCCTCATTACCTACAAGGATATTACGAAAGCCAAAGATAAACCAATGGCCTGCAAGGACGAGAAAGGTCGCCTGCGTGTGGCCGCAGGTGTGGGTGTGACAGCCGACACGCTCGATCGCATAGCTGCCCTCGTGGCTGCCGACGTTGATGCCATCGTCATCGACACGGCGCACGGTCACAGCAAATTCGTCGTAGAAAAACTTAAGGAGGCAAAACAGAAATTCCCCAACGTGGATATCGTAGTTGGCAACGTTGCCACTGGCGAAGCCGCACGTATGCTGGTGGATGCTGGAGCCGACGGCGTGAAAGTCGGCATCGGTCCGGGCAGCATCTGCACGACGCGCGTAGTGGCCGGCGTGGGAGTTCCGCAGTTGAGTGCCGTCTATGACGTGGCAGTTGCGCTCAAAGGCACGGGCGTGCCCTTGATTGCCGACGGTGGCTTGCGTTACAGCGGCGATGTGGTGAAAGCTTTGGCGGCTGGCGGCTATAGCGTGATGATTGGCTCACTTGTGGCCGGAACTGAGGAGAGCCCCGGCGACACTATCATCTATAACGGACGAAAATTCAAGAGCTATCGCGGAATGGGCTCGCTCGAGGCTATGGAATGCGGCAGCAAGGACCGCTACTTCCAGGCTGGCGTAAAAGATGTGAAGAAGCTTGTGCCCGAAGGTATTGCAGGTCGTGTCCCCTACAAGGGCACGGTGCAGGAGGTGATTTATCAGCTCATCGGCGGCCTGCGTAGTGGCATGGGATACTGTGGCGCGAATACTATCGAAGAACTTCACAGCGCGCGCTTCGTCCGCATCACCAATGCCGGCGTACAAGAGAGCCACCCGCACGACGTTACCATCACCAGCGAGGCACCAAACTACAGCCGCCCGCAGTGATGTCGCCCGACGAAAATAAAAAATTGAACCACACAATAGAAGATTCAAGATGAAAAAATCCTTCATAGCATGCCTGCTTCTGGTCGTTCCGACCTGCATTTGGGCTCAGTCCGACGACCCAATTGTGATGCGCATCAATGGCAAACCTGTGCCACGAAGCGAGTTTGAGTATAATTTCAACAAGAATAATACCGACGGCGTGGTTGATAAAAAATCTGTGACGGAGTACGCCGAACTTTTCGTGAATTACAAACTCAAGGTTGAAGCTGCGCTCGACGACAAACTCGATACGCTTAGCAGTTTCCAAAAGGAGTTTCGTTCCTACCGCGACCAGCAGATTCGCCCCATGCTGGTGCCGCAGAGCGTAGTAGAGGACGAATGTCGCGCCTATTACGACAATATGGTAAAACAGCTCGACGGACACGACTTGGTGCAGCCGGCACACATTTTCCTGCGCGTCTCGCAGACCGCAACAAAGGAGGAACAAGAGGCCGCAAAGGTGAAAATCGACTCCTTATACAAGGAATTGCAGGGCGGCGCAGATTTCGCCGAACTTGCCAAGAAGCATTCCCAAGATGTGCAGACCGGAATCCGCGGCGGCCTCCTGCCGTGGATTGGCCCCAACCAGACGTTGAAGGAGTTTGAAGACGTGGCATACAGCCTCGAGGTAGGCAAATTCTCCGAGCCCTTCCTTTCCACTGTGGGTTATCACATTATACTTCTGAAAGGCCGCAAGCCGCTGGAAAGTTACGAAGAGTTGCACGATAATATCTTCCGCTATCTGGAAAATCAGGGCCTGCAGGATCGGCTCGCCTCGCAGTTGTTGGATTCTCTCAGCGAGCATTCCGAGAGCCACAAGACGGTGGAACAAATTCTCGACGAGGAAACAGAACGGTTGTGTGCTGAAGATTTGGAACTGAAATACCTTGTAAAGGAGTATCACGACGGTCTTTTGCTTTTTGAGAAGTGCAATCGCGAGGTTTGGGAGCCGGCAGCCAAAGACACGGCAGCCATCGAAAAATATTTCAAGAAGCACAAAAAAGAGTATGCCTGGGATAAACCTCACTTCCGCGGTATGGTATATTATTGCCAGAACGCGTCGGACGTGAAGGCCGTGAAGAAGTTAGTGAAAAAGACAAAGGCCGAAAAAGATTGGACGGCTGCCGTGCGCGACCAATTCAACAAAGACAGTGTCACCGTTCGCATGGAATATCGCATGTTCGAGCAGGGACAAAATCCGAATGTGGACGCGCTGGCTCTGAAAGTGAAAGGAGCCGAGTTGAAACCGATGAAAGGTTTCCCCTACGCCGGCATTGTCGGAAAAAAGCTGAAGAAGGCGCCAGCTGTCTGGACAGACGTTGCCGAACAAGTTGTGGGCGATTATCAGCGGCAGTGCGAAGGCGAGTTTGTGAAGAAACTGCGTGAGCGCTACCCGGTGGAGATAGACGAAAAAGTGCTTTCGACCGTTAACAATCATTGATAATCTATGTCGTTGCATAAGAAACTGCATGTCGCAGCCCTCGTTCTGTGTTTTGGTTCCACAGTTTTGGCCCAGCCGCAATCGAATGTCATAGACGAAGTTGTTTGGGTTGTGGGTGACGATGCCATTCTGCGCTCTGATGTTGAACGTAGGCGCGTGGAGTA
>Ga0310694_10006448_pt1 | contig 11100 bp, 10 predicted proteins | sample 174DNAGHGhighgp2_FD_203884 | JGI IMG/M metagenome (GOLD analysis project Ga0310694, IMG submission 203884) | Sheep rumen microbial communities from Palmerston North, Manawatu-Wanganui, New Zealand - 1742 DNA GHGhigh gp2 (v2) (version 2) | ecosystem: Host-associated > Mammals > Digestive system... | reverse complement strand
GCTTCATGAGCCTGGCGCATACGAAGGATATGTGCTACGGCAACCTGGAGGGCGAGGCCGTGGCCAAGAAGGACGTGATGATACAGCCCAACATGCCGCGCTTCATCCGCGAGGGCGACGAGGCCACCATCTCTGCCCGCATCTTCAACACAGGCGAGAAGACTGTGCAGGGCAAGGCCTGGCTCCGGCTCATCGACCCGGAGACCGACGAGACGGTCTATGAGACCTCCCAGCCCTTCAGCGTCGGCACAGACGGCACCGCCAGTGTCACCTTCAGCCTCGCACCTCTTTCCTCTCACCTCCCTCCTCTCTCCTCTCTCCTCCCTCCTCTCTCCTCTAATCTCTACATCTGTCAGGTGACAGCCTCTGGCGACGGATTCTCCGACGGTGAGCAGCACTATCTGCCCATCCTGCCCAGCACGGAGCGAATCAATGTCACTCTGCCGTTTACACAGATAGAACCCGGACAGAAGCAGATAGACCTCGCCGCCCTGGTGCCTGCCGACGGCAAGACTCCCAAACTGACGCTAGAGTATACCAACAACCCCGTCTGGCTGATGATACAGGCACTGCCGACGATAGGCAAGCCCAGCGACGAGAATGCCGTCTCGCAGGCAGCCTCGTTCTATGCCAACAGCATCGGCCGCCATATCCTGGCCCAGAATCCTTCGGCCAAGAAAGTGTTCCAACTCTGGCAGCAGGAAAGTAACAAAACCTCGCTGATGAGCAGTCTGGAGAAGAATGAGGAACTGAAGGACCTGGTGCTCAACGAGACGCCCTGGATGCTCGATGCCGACCGTGAGACGGAACAGAAACACCGGCTGGCCGACTTCTTCGACGAGAACACGATGCAGCAGCGGCTCAGTTCGAACATAGAGAAACTCAAGAAGTTGCAGCAGGGTAGTGGCGCCTGGTCGTGGTGGCCTGGCATGCCCGGCTCGTTCTATATGACCGTTGCCATCAGCGAGATGCTCGTGCGCCTGAACACCCTCACGGGCACCAAGGCGGAGACCGTGCAGATGCTCAATACGGCCTTCAAGTTCATGGGGCGCGAGATCGTGGATGAAGTGAGGGAGATGAAAAAGGCGGAGAAGAAAGGCTATAAGCCGGCGTTCCCCAGTTTCAAGGCCCTGCAGTGGCTCTATCTCTCCACGCTCGACGGGCGTGAACTGCCATCCGACGTGCAGGAGGCCAACGTCTATCTGCTCAATCTGTTGAAGAAGGACATCAAGCGGCAGACTATCTATGAGAAGGCGATGACCGCCGTCATCCTGGCCGAGTCGCCTCTGCTGAAGGAGAGCGACCGCACCAGGGCCCGCGAGTATGTGCAGAGCCTGAAGGAGTACACCGTCTATCGTGAAGAGATGGGGCGCTACTATGACACGCCCCGAGCCGGCTACTCCTGGTACGACTATAAGATACCGACACAGACGATGGCCATCGAAGCCCTGCTGCGCATCACGCCCGATGACCGGCAGACTATCATGGAGATGCAGCGCTGGCTGCTCCAGTCGAAACGCACACAGGCTTGGGACACGCCGATCAACAGCGTGGATGCTGTCTATGCCTTCCTGGCAAGACCCCAAGGCGGGGAACAGGGCAATAGTCCGCTGGCGCTTTCGGCCGACAATGCGACGATGACACTCGACGGAAAGCCCCTGGAGATGCCAAAGGCTACGGCAGGCATCGGATACGTGAAGACAACAGTGCCCGCCGAGAGCCGGACGCTCACCATTGACAAGACCTCGGAAGGCACGTCGTGGGGAGCCGTCTATGCACAGTTCACCCAGTCCACGCACAATGTCAAGGACACTGGTAGCGGTCTGAAAGTCACCCGTGAGATAGTATCGGATTCGAAATCCAATGCATCAGCGGCTCAGGCGCTGAAGGTGGGCGATCGTGTGAAGGTGCGCATCACCATCGAGGCCGACCGCGATTACGACTTCGTTCAGGTCATCGACCGCCGTGCAGCCTGTCTGGAGCCTGTGCGTCAGTTGAGCGGCTATCACAGCGGCTCCTACTGCACGCCACGCGACAACTCGACTAACTTCTACTTCGACCTGCTTTCGAAGGGCAAGCACGTCATCGAAACGGAATATTATATCGACCGTCCCGGCACTTACGAGACAGGCACCTGTACCGTCAGTTGTGCCTATGCTCCTGAATTCCGCGGAACGACCAAATCACTAACAATAAAAGTAAAATGAAGATAATTAAGATTATAAGTTTAGCGTTTGCCGTCTGTCAATTATCTGCAGTTGAAGCACAAGCCCAACGACTGTCGGTTAGCAAGACCACTATCGACGTGGGGCGGACGGGCTACCAGCAACCTGTCACGGCCACCTTCGAACTGCGCAATAAGGGATTGCGCCGACTTGTCATCGAGAGTGTCAAGCCCGACTGCGGCTGTACAGCCGTCGACTATCCCAAAGAGGTGGGCATCGGCGATAAGTTCACTATCAAGATGACATACGATGCCCGCCAGTTGGGACACTTCCAGAAGATGGCGGCCATCAAGAGCAATGGCTCAAAAGAGCCTGTCTATCTGACGATGAAGGGCATCGTGCTGGCAGAACTGATAGACTACTCCGGCACCTATCCGCTTGCTATCGGCGACCTGCTGCTCGACAAGAATGAACTGGAGTATGACGACGTGAACAAGGGTGACCATCCGGTGCAGGAGATCCATATCCTGAACAACAGCATGGAGGAGATGACCCCCAACCTGATGCATCTGCCGCCATACCTGACGGCCATCGTCACCCCAGAACGACTCGCGCCAGGCAAGCCGGGGACAATCTCCATCACCCTCAATTCAGAGAAACTGCGCGGCTACGGACTCAACCAGACTTCCGTGTTCCTGGCCCATCAGTTGGGCGACAAGGTCAGCCAGAAGAATGAAATCGGCGTCTCTGCCGTGCTTCTGCCCGACTTGACTGACTACGACAACGTGAGCAAGGCACTCGCCCCGCAGTTGCAGATGTCGACTACAGAACTGAATTTCAGCGACTTTGGCGGTAAGTCGAAGAAAACGGAAGATATCACTATTCAGAACACAGGCAAGACAATCCTGAAGATCACTTCGCTCCAGATGTTTACGCGTGGCCTGAAGGTGACGCTTGGGAAGAGCACACTGGAGCCAGGTCAGAGCACCGTGCTGAAAGTGACGGGCACCGCCAGTGAACTGGCCAAGGTGCGCACCCGTCCCCGAATACTGATGATAACCAACGACCCCGACCATGCCAAGGTCATCATTACAATAAAGAACAAGTAACAATGGAACATCCCGAAAACAGCAGTGAATATGCTGGACTGCAGGTGAACAGCGGTGTGGCTCAGCCCTCGATCATCAATCCCTATCTGAAGCGCAACCGCTTCCGTCGCCGCGAACTCAGCGTCGCAGAGATGGTGGAAGGAATCCGCAAGGGCGACACGACAATATTGTCGCAGGCAGTGACCCTCATCGAGAGCGTCAATCCCGATCATCAGGCCAAGGCCCAGGAGGTCATCAACAAGTGCCTGCCCTATAGTGGGCACAGTGTCAGAGTAGGTATCAGTGGCGTGCCAGGCGCCGGCAAGTCGACGAGTATCGACGAGTTCGGCATCCACGTGCTTCGCGAGAAGGGCGGGCGCCTGGCCGTGCTGGCCATCGACCCCTCCAGCGAGCGCACCAAGGGCAGTATCCTCGGCGATAAGACCCGTATGGAGAAACTTGCCCAGCATCCCGACTCCTTCATCCGCCCCAGTCCGTCGGCAGGCTCTCTGGGTGGCGTGGCCCGCAAGACGCGTGAGACCATCATCCTCTGCGAGGCGGCCGGCTTCGACAAGATATTCGTCGAGACCGTCGGCGTGGGGCAGAGCGAGACGGCCTGTCACTCGATGGTCGACTTCTTCCTCCTCATTCAGGTGGCTGGCACGGGTGACGAACTACAGGGCATCAAGCGCGGCATCATGGAAATCTCTGACGGCATCGTCATCAACAAGTGCGACGGCGACAATGTGGACCGCTGCCAGATGGCGGCCACCAACTTCCGCAATGCCCTCCACTTCTTCCCGATGCCGGAGAGTGGCTGGAGCCCGAAGGTGCTCTGCTATAGCGGCTTCTACGGCACCGGTGTGAAAGAGATATGGGATATGATCTATCAATATGTCGACTTTGTCAAGGCGAACGGCTACTTCGACTACCGTCGCAACGAGCAGGCCAAATACTGGATGTACGAGAGCATCAATGAGCATCTGCGGCTCAATTTCTACAATAATCCGCGTATTAAGGCACAGTTGCATACCGCAGAGCAGACCGTATTGGCTGGACAGCAGACCTCGTTCGTGGCAGCGCAGGGCCTGCTTGACCTTTATTTCAATGAATTGAAATCTGTGTAAATCCAAATTTCTGTGTAAATCTGTGGCTAAGATACAAATCGAAATAGACAATGGCAGCGGTTTCTGCTTTGGCGTGACCACTGCCATCCGCAAGGCTGAGGAGGAACTGGCCAAGGGCAGCACCCTGTATTGTCTCGGCGATATCGTACACAACGGGATGGAATGCGAGCGCCTGCAGAAGATGGGACTCATCACCATCAACCACGATGACCTGCGTCGGCTGCACGGCGTGAAGGTCCTCTTGCGTGCTCATGGCGAACCGCCGGAGACCTATGAACTGGCGCGGCGCAACCAAATAGAGATTATTGACGCCACCTGTCCCGTGGTGCTCCAACTCCAGAAGCGCATCAAGCAGCAGTACGAAGCGTCACAGATCCCCCTCCTACGGGAGGGGTCGGAGGAGGTCACAGCGCCCATCCCCCAACTCGTCATCTTCGGCAAGAAAGGTCATGCGGAGGTACTGGGCCTTGTGGGCCAGACGCAGAGCACCGCTATCGTCATCGAGAGTTTCGACGAGGTGAAGCGCCTCGACTTCACCCGCGACATCTATCTCTACTCCCAGACCACCAAGTCGCTCGATGAGTTCCATCGTATCATCGACTACATCCAGTCGCACATCTCGCCAGAAGCCAACTTCCGCAGTTTCGACACCATCTGCCGGAGCGTGGCCAACCGCATGCCGAATATTTCGCAGTTTGCCGTGCGCCATGATCTCATCCTCTTCGTCTGCGGACATAAGAGCAGCAACGGTAAGGTGCTTTTCAATGAGTGTCTGCGTGTCAATCCAAACAGCCACCAGATAGAAACGCCGGAGGAGATTCAGACCCAGTGGCTGCAAGGTGTCCAGTCAGTAGGCATCTGCGGTGCCACCAGCACGCCTAAGTGGCTGATGGAGCAGTGCCGCGACGCCATCATTGCGTCTACATAGGTCATTGCTCAATGATGGCACGTTGCTTGCCCAATGTATATGGATTATTTTTTATTTTTGTAAGGCTTCGTTGAACCGGTCGAGGAGCCACTGCTTCTGTTCGGCGATCGTCATCTCGGAGTTGTCGAGCAGAAGCGCGTCGTCGGCCTTCCTGAGAGGGCTCACTTCGCGGTGAGAGTCGATATAGTCGCGCTCTTCCACGTTCTTCAGGATGTCGTCGAAGTCGGCTGGCATGCCCTTGGCTTTCAGTTCGTCGAAGCGGCGCTGGGCCCGAACGCGTGAGGAGGCTGTGACGAAGACTTTCAGTTCTGCGTCGGGGAACACAGTGGTGCCGATGTCGCGGCCGTCCATCACCACCCCCTTGTCCTTTCCCATCTGCTGTTGCTGGGCCACCATGGCGGTACGCACGAAGGGGATGGCGGCGATGGGGCTGACGTGGCTGCTCACCTCCAGCGAGCGGATCTCCTTCTCCACGCACTCCCCGTTCAGATAGGTGTCGGGGCGGCCTGTCTCCCGATTGAATACGAACGATATATGGATTTCGGGCATCTCATGCTCCAGTTCTCCGGTCTTGACGCTTCCGTCTTCATTGAAGAGCCTCTTGCGGAGTGCATAGAGTGTGACGCTGCGGTACATGGCGCCCGTGTCTACATAGATGTAGCCGACCTCACGGGCCAGGTCCTTGGCCATCGTGCTCTTTCCGCACGAACTGTGGCCGTCGATGGCAATCGTTATCTTTTTCATAATGCGTATGATATGTTTATCAGGATGGATGACGCGCTGACGTGGTATTTGCCATAGGCCACGTGCAGTTTGAACCGCTCCAGTTGCAGTCCGGCGCCCAACGAAAGGCCCGCACCATGGGCACTGCTGCCGTCGCTCTCGCTGATCTTCATCTGGCTGGCACGCCGGAAGTTGTAGCCGGCAGCCAGATAGATGGTGGAAGAGAGAATCAGGTCTGCGCCCAGACAGAGGTGATGGCCGAAGCCCTCGCTCCAGTCGGTGAGCCGTGCCAGCGTGGCTGAAAGCCGGAGGGGGGAGTTGAGCAGCCGCTTGCTGATGCCGACCTGCAGGTCGAAGGGAATCTTCTCGAATTCGTCGTCGTAGGCCTTCACCTGTCCGCCAAGGTTCTTGGCTACGGCAGAGATGCTCAGGTCTGACTCCTCCCAATAACAGTTCAGACCGAGGTCGACGCCCACGGCCAGGGAGTTGTAGGAACTGATGTGCGAACTGACCAGACGGGCGGAGATGCCGCCGGAGAGCCGCTGGGTCAGGGCGTAGGCGAACGTGCCTGCCAGACTGATGTCGCGGGCGGAGAACTCGCCCAGTTGCTGGTTGTCGTAAGTGGTCTGCTTCATCGTGCCGTAGTCCATGTATTGGGCGGACACGCCCCATGTGCCGCGATCGCCTGCCCCTTTGATGAATGAGGCACTGGCGGTCTTGCTGCCCGCCATATAGGTCATGAAGTTGAGATTGATGCTGCGGTCGCTCACGTCATTGATGAGGGCGGGGTTGTGGAAGATGAGCGTGGGATCGTCCTCAATGATGGTGATATTGTCGCCACCCAGAGCCGCCACATGTGCGCTGACCGGCAATCGCAGGAAGTTATAGGCCGTCTGACTCTCCTGTGCCCTCGCAAAGAGTACACAGAGGATGGAAATGATGGCAAAAACGACTCTTTTCATCTAAATAATTCCAAAATCGGCGCAAAAATACAAAATAATTATGAATTATGCATTACGAATTATGCATTATTTCGTACCTTTGCACAATCTTTTTTAGAATATAAACGGAAGAAAACTGTTTTTATTATGACAAGACTGCTTCGCGATGACGAAAGAGTGCGCAAAACGCAAGATGCAGACCTGGAAAACCAGCACACTACTAGTTTCCTGATAGGTCTTATTGCGGTATTGGCTCTGCTGTTCGTCGCTCTGGAGTGGAACAGTTCTGACTCTGGCTGGGCTTTCTTCGACGTTGACGATGACACTCTGGAGGCTGAACTGGAACTGTCGCCCCTGCATCGTGAAGACAATGAGGTGCCGATGATGGTGCCCGATAAGCCTCTGCCGCAAGAAGAACAGAAGTCGGAGGAGGTGCAGGCTGTGGAGGAGGATGTGGAACTGGCTCCAGAACAGCCTGAGCCCATAGCCACAGCCCCGGCTGAGGCTGAGACGAGCAAGGAAGAAGATCCGAAGCCTGAGGCGGTGGATATGTATGAGGCCCCGGTCGAACTCCGTCTGGTGGAAGAGTTGCCGCAGTTCCCCGGAGGTGCCATCGAGTTTATGAAGTGGCTGACGAAGAATCTGAAATATCCCTCGTCGGCCCAGCAGCGGAAGGTGCAGGGAAGGGTGCTGGCCCAGTTTACCGTCAACAAGGACGGTAGTATCTCTGACCTTGAACTGGTGGAGAAACTCGATCCGCAGTGTGACCGCGAGGCGCTTCGCGTACTTCGGATGATGCCGAAGTGGAAGGCGGGCATTATGGACGCGAAGCCTTGTCGCACCAGGGTCTGCATACCGATAGTGTTTAAATTGTAGTTTTATAATTACTAATTAAAATATGTATAGTCCTGAAGAATTATTGAAGAAGGTGAATCAGACGCTCGACGGTCTTGCATACGATCGTCAGCCCGTCACGCTCTACGAACCCATCAGATATGTGCTGTCACTCGGTGGCAAGCGCATCCGTCCAGTCCTGATGCTGCTGGCTTATCAACTCTATAAGGATGACTCTGAGCGCATCATGCAGCAGGCCATCGGACTTGAGACGTATCATAACTTCACGCTGCTGCATGATGATGTGATGGATCAGGCCGACCTTCGCCGTGGTCATCCTACCGTGCATAAGAAGTGGAACGACAATCAGGCCATCCTCTCTGGCGACACGATGCTGTTGCAGGCTTTCCAGCGGATGCTCCAATGCGATGGCCGGGTGCTCGGCGACGTGATGCAACTCTTTGTTACCACCACGCTGGAGATAGATGAAGGCCAGCAGTTCGACGTGGAGTTTGAGACTCGTGAGGATGTGACCGAGGACGAATATATTGAGATGATACGTCTGAAGACGAGTGTGCTCCTGGCCTGCGCCCTGAAGATGGGCGGACTGCTGGCCGGTGCTTCTGCCGATGACCAGGAAGCGCTCTATAGTCTGGGTGAGAAGATAGGTCTGGCTTTCCAACTGCAGGACGACCTGCTTGACGTGTATGGTGACACGAAGGTGTTTGGCAAGAACATCGGCGGCGACATCACGTCGAACAAGAAGACCTATATGCTTATCAATGCTGTCAATCGTGCCAATACCACGCAACGGGCTGAGTTGATGCGATGGATAGAGGCGCGTGAGTTCAATCGTGAGGAGAAGGTGGAAGCCGTCACAAGGGTCTACGATGAGATAGGCATCCGTCAGTTGTGCGAAGAGAAAATCAACTACTATTTCGAACAGGGCCGGCAGTATCTGGAGCAGATACAGGTCAGCGATGGACGGAAGGCACCTCTGCGCCAGTACATTGCCCAGATGATGAACCGACAATTCTGAACGCTCCATGTCTCAAACTCTCACATTCATAGACACCCATTGCCATCTCGACGGCGAGGAGTTTGCCGAAGACCGCGACGAGGTGGTGGCCCGTGCCCGGGAAGCAGGGGTAGGGAAGGTGCTGATTCCTGCCATCGACCTGAATTCATGCCAGACGGTACTTGATACCTGTGCCCGTTACCCTGGCTATTGTTATCCGATGCTTGGCCTTCATCCGGAGGAGGTGCGACAAGACTGGCGCGACGTCCTGTCAAAGATAAAAGCCTTCTTTATTCCTCGCACCCCCGCACCCCCTCGCCCTCGCACCCCCCAAATATACGCCATCGGCGAGGTGGGACTCGACTTCTACTGGAGCCGTGAGTTTGAGCAGGAGCAGATACAGGCTTTTGAGGAGCAGGTGCACTGGTCTATAGAAACCCGGCTACCGCTGATGATTCATTGCCGTAAGGCGCAGAATGAGATGGTCTCTATCCTGAAGAAGTATAAGGACGACCTGCCTGGCGGCGTGTTCCACTGTTTTACGGGCAATGAACTGGAGGCACGCGAACTCTTGCAGTTCGACCGCTTTGTGCTGGGTGTCGGAGGGGTGCTGACATTCAAGAAGTCGCATCTGCCACAGGTGTTGCCCGCCGTGGTGCCCCTCGACCGGATTGTATTGGAGACTGATGCCCCCTATATGGCACCTGTCCCCCATCGCGGTCAGCGTAACGAGCCGGCCTTCGTGCGTGAGGTGCTGGTGAAGATGGCTGAGGCATACGGCATAACCGAAGCGGAACTGGCTCTTCGCACTTCTGCCAACGTGGAACGGCTCTTTTTCTGTTAAATATTTGTAAACATATCATAAATCTCATTTCTCAATTCTCTAATCTCGATTTTAAATACTACCTTTGCATCCGCAAATCGCAAGGAGAGGTGCTCGAGTGGTTGAAGAGGCACGCCTGGAAAGCGTGTAACCGGCAAAACCGGTTCGCAGGTTCGAATCCTGTTCTCTCCGCGAAAACATTTACGTGAGGCTGCGATGAGCAGTCTCTTTTTATATTAATAGGTATGAGTATCCGACTGATAACGTTTTTTATTGTAGGGCTGTTGCTCCTTAGTCCCGCTGCCAGTGCACAGTCTGTGACTGCCAAGGATACGGCTGTCGTGGCCGTAGCCGATTCTGCGGCTCAGGATAGTGTGATGACTACGACTGTCGACGATGCGTTGCTGGAGAATGCTGACGATACAGAGGAGGCGGGCGGGCTCCACAAGCAGTTGAAGACGAAGTTCATCGACGGCAATGTGGGTTTTATGTCGCTTGTGGCACTGGCCCTCGTGCTGGGACTGGCCTTCTGCGTCGAGCGTATCCTTTATCTGATGATGTCGGAGATTAAGACAAAGAAACTGATGGAGGACATCGAGAGCCATCTGGCTGCCGACGACTTGGAAGGTGCCAAGAAACTCTGTCAGTCCACGCGAGGCCCCGTGGCCAGTGTCTGTTATCAGGGACTGCTGCATATCCGTCAGTCGGTAGATGCCATCGAGCGCAGCATCACCAACTTCGGCGGACTTCAGGCAGCCAATCTCGAGAAAGGCTGCTCATGGATCAAACTCTTCATTGCCATGGCCCCCTCGCTCGGCTTCCTGGGCACGGTGATAGGCATGGTGATGGCATTCGACCAGATACAGACGCAGGGCGACATCACTCCCCGAATTGTGGCCGAGGGTATGAAAGTGGCATTGATTACAACAATCTTCGGTATCATCGTGGCCCTCGTGCTGCAGTTGTTCTACAGTTATATCCTCTCCAAGATCGAACACCTTACCTCACAGATGGAAGAGGCTGCCATCCAGTTGCTCGACCTCATCACAGCCTATAAGCAGAAGCATCAATGATGACCTTTCTCTCATCCTCTCTCGCTGACATCATGCTCTGGCTGATGTATCTCTCGCTGGCGGTGGCCGTCGGGGTGACAGCCTTGTCGGTCAGTAAGACCCTGCGTTTGCGGACAAAGGATGATGAGATCATCAACGGCGTGGCCCATACCCGCATAGCATGGACTGTGGCAGTCGCCTTCGTCATCTGTCTGGTTGTTACTTTCCTGTTAGGCTCGTCAGACCCCGTCACTACTAATGGCAAACTCTTTACCGACGCTTTCTGGCTGAAGGCGACGGATATGTTTATCTATACCTCTATTATACTGATTATCGGATGTTTCGTAGGCGTCATCGTGAGCAGATTCCGGAACTGAACACGAGTTCCACGGCAGACATCT
>Ga0310694_10006445_pt1 | contig 11102 bp, 10 predicted proteins | sample 174DNAGHGhighgp2_FD_203884 | JGI IMG/M metagenome (GOLD analysis project Ga0310694, IMG submission 203884) | Sheep rumen microbial communities from Palmerston North, Manawatu-Wanganui, New Zealand - 1742 DNA GHGhigh gp2 (v2) (version 2) | ecosystem: Host-associated > Mammals > Digestive system... | reverse complement strand
AGTGGGGGTTCAAGTCCCCCCGCGCCCACCAGATATAGACCATGCAATATGAAAACGACATAACGGAATCGCGTCCCGCATGGCGTAGGTTCCTTTCAAACGACAGCGGACCGTTCGCGCAGTTCGTCAAGTATGGTGCGATAGGCGTTGCATCCACGCTTGTGCAGATGGTTGTGTTCTACGTTCTCGCATCCACGTGTTGCAGGTGTCTTGGCGCAAACGACTGGGCGGTTAAGTGGTTCGGGCTTCCGTCCGTGGAGCTTTCGCGCTTCGTGCGCGGCTTCCGCTTCGCGGTTGACACGGCAATCGGCTTCTCCGTCGCGAACGTTTTCTGCTGGCTGATGAACCGCGCGTTCGTGTTCCGTCCCGGCAAGTTCGCGTGGTACAAGGAGTTCGGGATGTTCTTCGGCGCGGCAGCCGGGGCGATGGCGCTTGCAACGGGCATTTCCTGGATGCTCATCCACCTCGCCGGGCTCCAGACCACCATTGCGCTGCTCATCGAGGTGGTGGTGTCGTTCCTGGTGAACTTCATCGCGCGCAAATTCTTCATCTTCAAAGGTTAACCACAAAAGCAAAGGAAAAAATCATGAAGAAACTTCTCATAGCAACTGCCTGCGCGATGTGCGCGGGACTCGTTCCGGCTCAGGACGCTCCTGCGGCCGCAAAGGACGCTGCCAAGCAGAACGCACCGGCCGCAAGGCGGATGATGCGCCACGACCGCATGCCGGGCAGGTTCGCCCGTCAACGTTCCATCGAGGCAAAGCCGTTCGGCAAGCTCGCCGACGGCACGGAGACGAAGATATACCGCCTCCAGAGCCCGGACGGACTCATCATCGACGTGTCCGACTACGGCGGGCGCCTCGTGCGCTGCTACGCCCCGGACAAGTTCGGCAACCTCGCCGACGTGACGCTTGGCTGGAACACGCCCGGCGAATACGAGAAGAACGGCTTCTCGATGGGCACGCTCATCGGCCGCTACGGCAACCGCATCGCGGAGGGCAAGTTCACGCTCGACGGCAAGGAATACAAGCTGCCGATCAACGAGGACAAGAAGACCGAGGCCACGGTTCGCCACTGCACGCTCCACGGAGGTCCCGATGGCTGGGACAAGAAGGTGTGGAGTGCAACCCCCATGATGAGCCGCGGCCCCGTGCAGGGCATCGTGTTCACTTACGTCTCCGCAGACGGCGAGATGGGCTTCCCCGGCAAGGTGACCTGCCGAGTCACGTACAAGGTGCTCCCTGGCAACATCTGGTCGGTTGACTACTACGCCACCACCGACAAGCCCACGGTGATCAACCCCACGCACCACTCCTACTGGAACCTCGCGGGCGAGTCCAGCGGCAACGTCCTCGGCCAGGAACTCCAGATCTTCGCCGACGAGTACACGCAGACCACGGTTGGCCTCATCCCCACGAAGAACGTTCCCGTGAAGGGCACGGGCTTCGACTTCACGACCCTCCGCGCGATTGGCGCGAAAGCCGACCTCATGAAAGCCGACAAGTCGCTCGCCCCGATGGACAACTGGTATGACCACAACTTCGTCCTGCGCGGCGAAAACGGCAAGCTCAAGCAGGCCGTTCTCATGCGTGACCCTGTTTCGGGCCGTACTATGGAAATCTGGACCACCGAGCCCTGCATGCAGATGTACGGCGCGCAGAACATGACGACCGAGTTGCCCGCAAAGGCCGCTGGCAAGCACCTCTGCCAGTTCGCCGGCGTGGCGCTTGAGACTCAGCACGCCCCGGACTCGCCGAACCGCCCTGACTTCCCGTCCACGGTGCTCCGTCCCGGCCAGACGTTCCGTTCGCACACCGAATACCGCTTCGGAGTGAGCAAGTAACCATGCGCGTCGTCGTTTGCGTGAAGCAGGTGCCGGACACCACGAACGTCCGGATCAACCCCAAGACCAACACCCTGATGCGAGAGGGCGTTGAGTCGATAGTCAACCCGTTCGACGAATACGCCCTTGAGGAGGCGCTGCGGCTGAAAGACTCCCGCGGTGCGCACGTCACGGTGATTTCCATGGGGCCGCCGCAGGCGACGGCCGTTCTCCGCGAGGCGCTCGCCCGCGGTGCGGACGACGCGTTTCTCGTGTCGTCTCGCGCCTTCGGCGGTGCGGACACCCTCGCGACGAGCTACACGCTGTCGCAGGCCATCAAGAAGGCCTGCGGCGGCGCAAAGCCCGACCTCGTCCTATTCGGCAAACAGGCGATCGACGGCGACACCGCCCAGGTCGGCCCCGGCGTGAGCGAGTTCCTCGATATGCCGTTGGTGACGTACGTGAAGAAGCTGGATGTGGCTGGCGGGCGTTTTACGGTTGAATCCCTCATGGATGACGGTACGGCAGTCATCGAGGGCGCTCTCCCCGCAGTGATGACCGTGGTTAAGGAGGCCTCTACGCCGCGCTTCGCATCGCTTGCCGGTTGGATGGACGCCGCGAAGGCGCAAGTCACGATACTGGATGAAAAGGCGATAGACGCGAATCCCCTCTGGATCGGTCTCACTGGCTCTCCCACGAAGGTCGTGACGATTTTCCCGCCGCCGACGAAGGGCGGAGGAAACAAGATCGACGCTCGCGGCGACGCATCTGCCGGCGCGCGTGAAATAGCCGGATTCCTCAAGCAGAAAGGCCTGGTGAAAAATGGCTGACGCTCCAATCTTCATCGATCCGGCCAAGTGCAAGGGCTGCGGCAAGTGCGTGAAGGGCTGCGGCTTCGGTGCGCTCTCGATGGTGGACAAGCCCGGCGCGAACAAGGTCGGCAAGTTAGCTGTTGTGGACGCGAGCGCCTGCAAGGCGTGTTCCGCATGCGTGAAGGCGTGTCCGTTCAACGCCATCACGGAAGTGAAGCAGAAAGTTTACGGCACGGCGAACATCGAATCGTACAAGGACATCTGGGTGTTCGCGGAACAGCACGGAGGTGTCGTGGCCGACGTTGCTTTCGAGCTTCTCGCAAAGGCGCAGGAGCTGAAGGCCCAGCGCGGCGGCGGCGCGAAGGTTTGCGCCGTGCTGCTGGGAAGTGGACTTCCTGCCGAGGCGGAAAAGTCGCTCATAGCCGCCGGCGCGGACGTCGTTTACAAGGTTGACACCCCCAACCTCGCCGACTACGAGGCAAACGTCTATGTGGACGCCGTCGCGCAGCTCGTCGAGAAGCACAAGCCGGAAGTCGTCCTTGCCGGCGCCACCGCAGTTGGACGCGCCTTCTTCGCGCGCGTTGCGGTGAAGGTGCGCACAGGCCTCACGGCCGACTGCACGATGCTCAAGATCGAGGAGACGAAGAACAAGGATACGGGCGCGATGCAGATGCTCCTGCACCAGACGCGTCCAGCGTTCGGCGGCAACATCATGGCCACCATCATGACGCCGAACCACCGTCCGCAGATGGCCACCGTGCGTCCCAAGGTTTTCAAGAAGGGCGAGATCGATCCAAAGCGCAAGGGCTCGGTGCTCGCGGAGGCGTTGAAGCTGATTGCGCCGCAGACGAAGCTAGTGAAGACCGTGCGCGACCCGGACGCGGTGGACATCGCCGCGTACGACGTGCTCGTCTCTGGCGGACGCGGCCTCAAGAGCGCTGAGAACTTCAAGTTGCTTGCGCGCCTCGCCGAGCTGCTTGGCGGTGAAGTCTCCTGCTCGCGCGCGTGCGTCGATGCCGGATGGTGTCCCGCCACGCGCCAGGTCGGGCAGACCGGCAAGACCGTTGCGCCAAAGCTCTATCTCTGCTTCGGCATCTCAGGTGCCATCCAGCACCTGGAGGGAATCCGTGGCGCGGATACGATCATAGCCGTCAACACCGATCCCAACGCTCCGATCTTCGGCGTGGCGGATCTCGGCATCGTCGGCGACGCGCTTGAGATTATCCCCCGCCTAATCGAACAGTTAAGCTAACGGCTTGACCGTGATTGCGATTGGGTCCGCAGGGCAGTTGCTTTCGCAAGCGCCGCAGCCGCGGCATTTGCTCTCGTCCACCACCGGGCAGTTCACGCCGTTGCGCTTCTCGAGCTTTATGGCCTTGTAGGGGCAGTACTCGTCGCAGACGACGCAGTATTCCTTTTTCTCCCAGGCGATGCACTTCTTCTTGTCCACGACCGCTATGCCGATGGGCGTGGCGTGTTTCTGCTCCACCGTGAGCGGACGCAATGCGCCCGTGGGACACGCCTGCGTGCAGGCGACGCAGTCCTGGAAACAGTACTGTTCCTGTTCCGGGTTGCTGCTGCGGAGGCGGACGACCGGCGTGAAAAGTCCGTCGATTCCGCTTTCGCCGATGTCTGGCTGTATGAGCTGGTAGGGACACGCCCTCATGCAGTTGCCGCATCGGGCGCACAGGGCGTTGATCCGCACGAGGTCAGCGCCCGGCGGACGGATGGCCTTGCGTCCGTTCGGACCGAGGGCGTTCTTTGCCACAATGCCGGCTACTGCGGCGGGGACGGCGGCGAGCACGGTGCGGCGCGTGGCGGCGGCGGACGTGAGCGCGGACGGCTGCGGGTCATCCGTTTTCTTGCAGCGCCGGGCGATGTTCCAGATCGCCTCCTGCAGTCCGCCAAGCGGACACAGCCTGTGGCACCACACGTTCGGCACGGCGACGCTCAGCACGAGCACCGTGACGAAACCGATGCCCGTCGTTGCGGCGGCCCACGTGAACGGTTCACGCCACGCGGCGAAGAAGCCGTTGAAGATGCAGAGCGGGTCAAGCCAGATGAGGAGCGGATAGCCGCAGGCGGCAGTCACCGCGATTATGAGCGCAAGCGCCTTGTTGAAATACGGCACGCGCCGGACGAACCCCTTGCCCCACGGGTTCAGCTTTCCCGCCGTTTCCGCGAGAAACCCCATCGGGCACAGATTCCAGCAGAAGAAGCGTCCCTTGAACACGGAGAGGACGAGAAGGGGAATCCCCAGCAACATCAGCCATCCAAGCCACTTGCGCGCTGCGAGTGCGCCGAGTAGGCTTAGGATGGGACTGAGTCGCGGCAGGATCGAGGCGAGTTCCGGATGCGTTTCGGCGAAGTAGCCGAGCGCAAGAATCGCGGCCGCAGCCGTGATCAGGATTCGCCACACGTTACGGCGCAGCCATTTCACGGCAAACCTCCTACGCTTCTACTTCGACGCGTTCGACCTTGATCTTCTTGATGTCGCAGCACCCTATGCCCATTTCCGAGGCAATCTTGATGTACGGCACGTCATCCGGCGTCTTCTTGAAGAGCGATGCGGCGTAGGTGTCGGCGGCGACGGGATCCGTCGCGAAGATAATCTCGTTCGGGTGCGCGAGCTTTCCGGGGCCCTGCGGCCCATGGTCGAGCATGATGCGCGTCGCGTCGATCACGACCAGATGCGGTTTGAGGAATGTGCTGAGGTCGGCGATGCACTGGTGCAGCCCGTTGCGGTGCCACGCCCTGCGCGTTCCGTTGTCCACCGCGCCCATCCAGTTCTTCATCGAAATAGTGAGCGTTGCGCCGCTGTGGTGCTTTGCGACGGGCATGTTGATGAGGCAGTCGGCCTCCATCAAGTCGCGCTCGACCTTCGCCTCCGTGCAGATCTTGCCCTTGGGCACTTCGACGGATTTGTAGTCGTTCGGCTTGGGGCGGAAGAGTTTTGCATCCGTTCCCTTGATTGCCTCCAGCGCGCCGCTTGCGCGGAAAGTCATTTTCTCCGGCTGACAGGTGTTTTCGGGAATCAGTATCTGCTTCGCCTTGCTCTTCTGCGCGGCGAGGATCACGGCGCGGAGGATGTCGGGATGCGTGTTGCCGCCCTGTTCGGGAGTGGAGTTCCACGCGAGGTTCGGCTTGAGGGCCACTTTCGCGCCGGGCTTGATGAACTTGTCCCATCCGCCCATCTTCTCCATGCCCGCCTCTATCATCTTGGCGATGTCCTTGCCGTGTACGACTACGACTGTTGCCTCGGCCTTTTCCTCGGCCGCTTCCGCTGGCGCGATCACGGCGCACGCTGCTGCAGCACCTGCCTTGAGGAACGTACGGCGCTTGATGCCGGTCGATTTTCTACCGTTTTCTGGACGAACTTTGCTCTTCATGTTTTTCTCCTTGTTGGGCGTTGGCAACATTATACCATAATCAGACACGGATATACAGGCTTTATTCTGGGGAAATGCGGTATATAGTTGGTGAACCTTCAATCTTCATGTCGGTAGTTGTTGCCTCTCTTGTCTCTACCATTCCCCAGAAATAGTTGTTCGTTGCAGCATACTCACGTTTGAATTGGCATGGCACATTAGTTGATGTGTGCAGCAATGCTCCATTGGTGTACTAAAGCAGCTCTACACCATATAGTGCATCTTCAAAAGGAAGATATGCGCCGAGTGCAAGATGTGTTCCTTCAATGTAGTGTTGCTTTGCAGCACAACCAACAAGAAGCATGAACAACACTAAGACTAGCTTCTTCATCTTACCATTCCTTTATGAGCTTAGTCACTTCATCTGTTGTCTGCTTCACTTCATCTGAAGTCAGTTCATTGTCATCAAGTTTAGCAAGCAATGTCTCTAAGCATGACATCATTTTCTGTATTCTTAGAATCCATGTCTTCAATGTGTCTTTGACTTTGCTTACATTGTCTTTGTACTTCTTCAAAAGGTCATTGACCTTTGAACATATCACTTTCTTTACAATCCACTCTATCATGGTTTCACCTTCACTTTCACTTTAATCTATAGACATCTACAATCTCTTGAAACTTCTGCTCAATTATCCGCTTCTGCGTCTCATTGAGTCTAGGACTGTTCTCTAGCTGCATCATTGCAACTAGCAGAAGTTGTCTTTCGTATGGGTCAATCTCATCTACGTTCTACAACATCATGCGCCAATTCCTATCTTCGCAAGTATTCCACCAGCACCAGCAAGTGATGCAATTGTGACACCACCAATCACAACAGCTTTGACTAGCAGCATTATGATTTCACTCTTCCAGTCTTTCTTTGCTTCTTCAGGTGCTTTCTGCTCCAGAACCACTATACGGACTTCGTGATTTTGGAGTTTGTTGTCGATTGTGTCAAACTTGCTGTCGAGCTTGTCGATGAGCTTGTCAATCTTGTCGCTTAGCTTCAAGTATATTTCATTCTCGTTCATTTAAGATGTTTCCTCAATTCTTGTCTTGCGCCTATTAGTATAAAACTTCCTCCTAATTAAAATGGGGCAACATTCAATTTCTTAAGTGAAACAGCAATTGTTAATTCTTCTATTTGTGTAAAAGAATATAGCCAAAGACCTTCTGAATCTGGTTTAGGGAAAGTGTCTCCTTCATAAGCCCAGCGCATACGTGCTGCTCCATTTTTTGTAAAAGATATGTCTGGTACTTTTACTATTCCAATTGTCAAGCACAGAAGGAAATCCATGCATTTGCCATATATACTTGGTAAAGTTGGTATAACAAATGTTGTATCTTGTATTGGTGAAAATGTATTACATGCTCTGTCTTTCAATAGCAGGGTTGAAGATGGCACGGCATAGATTTCATACGGAATCTGGCTGGACAAAGCATACGCTGAAAGCTCGTCTCTGTAAGCAAGTGCACGTATAGATAACGGATAATCTCTTAGATAGGAATAACAGTTGATTTGTCCTTCTTGTCCGTCTATTGTGGCTATACTGATATTATCCCCTACGGTGTTTTCTATCGTGATTTGATGAACGTCGGTTGCTGGGTCGTTTATGTAGTTTTTATGTGTCTCGTCTTCATAGAACAACACGTAGAAATTGCCGTCTGGTTCTCCCGCCGCGTTAGTTGTTATTGCGAACTGACCATCAGCAACCCACATCCATTGCTTGTTCTTGACAACTGTCCATCTAACAGTGCCTGATATTACTCGTTTTCTATATATAGTGGTGACTTTCCAGTTCAACGTTATCGCTGGAGAATACTGCGTTCCAAACAACTCACTCAAAGTCCAAGGATATTTTCCTATTATTTCACTGGAGAAATCTAACTCTAATTCTTCTGTTGCAGCGTTGTTTTTGAACTATCCAACCAGAACCGCCTTGTCGGTATATTTTCCAGTTGAAACGTCAATTGCTGTAACGAATGCCGAATGTCTTGATTTCTCTGCGTAGCCTTCAAATCCAACACTCTGTGATGGTTCAACTTGCGCAGCCGTTATGAAATCACTGTCATTTGACAGCTGGCTTGTCTTCGTTGGAATCTGGCTTGTCACCCACTCTTGGCTTGCGTCATTCCAAGTATTGATGATTGTGGTGTCAACTATGCCCCAAGGAAATTGTTTTGTTCCACTTTCATCTTCTATGTTTTGGACTTGTTCAAGTGTTTTTCCAAGGAAGGTCACGTTCGCAAGGTTGTAGTTGGTTTTGAACACATCCTGACCGATGTTTGTAACGCTTTCTGGAATAGTAACACTTATAAGACCACAGTTAGAGAATGCACCACTGCCAATGTTAGTAACGCTGTCAGGTATAGTCACACTCTAAAGCAAACCACAATGGGCGAATGCAGAATCCCCTATATTCGTCACAGAGTCAGGTATTGTCAGACTCGTAAGTCTGCGACAATCGTAGAACGCAGAAGTCCCAACGCTCGTAACGCCGTCTGGAATCGTCACATTTGTCATCTAATATTCATCAAAATCAGACGGCATAAACGATGCTGTCAAATTTGTCACATTCGTACAATCGTAGAACGCCCCAACCCCGATGTGAGTTACGCTATCAGGTATTGTCACACTAGTCAGGCTGCTGCAACCATGGAAAGTATCATCCAAGATGTCAGTCACACCGTTGCCAATCGTCACACTCGCAAGGTTGGTGCAACCGGAGAATGCCTGATACCCGATGCTCGTTACAGAGTTAGGAATCGTCACACTCGTAAGATTGCCGCAATCCTCGAATGCAGAACTACCAATGCTTGTCACACCATCAGGAATCGTTACGCTCGTAAGGCCACTGCAACCGTAGAATGCATCATCCCCGATGCTAGTCACGCTGTCGGGAATCATCACATTCGTAAGACCTCTACAAAACCCAAACCCATAATCGCCTATTCTTGTCACGTTGTCGCCAATGACAACACTTGAAAGATTTGAACAGCTGTCAAATGCAAAATCACCAATGTCAGTGACGCCGTTGCCAATGACAGCACTTGAAAGAGATGTGCATCTTTGAAATGTGTGGTCTTTTATGCGAGTAACAGTTGTGCCGATTCTTATAGAAGCAACATCCTATATAGATGGCAGACTTGACAATTCACCAACAATGTAAAATGCTGATGTTGTTCCATCTGCGTAAGTCACTACTGTCTGCTGTTCATCAACTAAAGAGTCAATAGCTGAAATCTGCTAGTCTGTCAATTTGTCTTGCTTCAAGTTTAGTGCCGTACTTATTTCTACATTGCTTGAAGTCTCGCTCTTAGTGTAGTAGTTAGACAAAGACTGATGCGCTGTCAAGTAGTTGCCAGTTGGCTGCTTTCCATTAAGTGCTGTCTGGATTTCAGTAGCTGAAGATGTCTCGTTCTTAGTGTAGTAGTCTGAAAGTGACTGATGTTCAGTCAAATAGTCAGAGTCATTTTCAAGCTAAGACACTGACAAAGGAATCTGACTTACAAGAGCATAGTCTCCAGTTGGTTGCTTTCCGTCAAGAGCATTCTGAATCTCTGTTGCACTTGAAGTCTCAGTCTTAAGGTAGTAGTCACTCAAAGAACTTTCGACTTCATTCAATGCAGACAAATCTGCTTTAGTCTCAAACTTGGCATCAAGTTCAGTTGTTGAAGATGTCTCTGTTTTAAGGTAGTAGTCGCTCAAAGAGTTTGACAAATCAGCTAAGTCATTTGCAACATCATCAACATCTGAAATCTCTGCTTTGCTTGAAATAGCAGCTTCAAGCTCGTCATCTGTCACGAAGTGTGTTGGGTCATCTGCAATAGGTGTTCCGTCTTCTTTAAGAATCTCTACATCGCCTCTGCCTAAGACATAGCCACTTACAGGATTTCCATTTTCATCAGTGCCATTTGCTAAGACTGTGTAGCCATTAGTGTATGAGCCAGTTGCTGAACTTCCTTCATCTGTACCGACCCATACACCACCAACAAGCACACATTGTGCTGTCTTTTGAGTTTTGTCTGGGTAGTTGACATTCACCTATACAGAAGTTATTTCCCACTGACCAATCTTCTTTGGGACGTTTCTAAGTCTCAATGAGCTAGGTGAATTCACATAAGCACGAAGTGGCCATAAAGCCATGTTAGGGTTCTTCGCTTGAATCTCGATGTCTATCGTACCAATCATTCTATTTGTCTCCATTGCAGCTAGAAGTATCTAGCTTAGGTTCATGTATTACTTACTATGGACGCTTGTTCCAGTTCAGCTATGTTGTATTAGTCCTGTCTGTCAATTTGCAGACTAGATATATCTTTTCAATCTACACAAAAGTTCCATAGCTCTCTCTCCACGATGATGGCGGCTAGCGTGGAATTCTCGCGTTGTACTTGTCTATAAGTCTGTAGCCAGCACGGACAAGCTCCCATGTGTCAAGCTCAACAAAGCCTTCACTTCTGTTGACAGTGTAGTCTGACATCTTGAAGAAGCCAAACTTGTCGGTATACCATTCACTGTTATGCCTGTACCAGCGAAGTCGAAGACATACATAGACAGCGACTTCACTTCCAAAAATAGCGTTGTAGCCTGAAGCAGTCTTTCCACAATAAGGAATTCTGTAATAGCCGTAGTCTGCTTCACATATCTCATACATTCCATTGTAGCCAGACTGGCCCTAAAATCCAAATGCTCTTCCAGACTCATTGATGACTTGTGTGTTGCTATATCCGTTAGTTGGTGCGTCTGGGTCTATGTAGTGCGTGCCCCATTGAGAGTAGTCAGTGTCAGTCTTGTACCATGCATCAGTCCACACCTAGCTCTTGTATGCGTCAGATGAAGTCATTTCGTCATCTACGACAGTGTTGTTGGTTGTTATAACGTAGAATTTAAGCCTTTCCAAATCCTTGTACAAGTTACGTATCGACTATGCTGACAAAGAACTTCCGCTGTTGAAGTCGGCAACATGGCTAATCATCATCGACTAGTCAAGCGGCGCGATTATATCTGCAAGATAGTTGTAGCAGTATTGTCCAGCATGATGATAGTCAAGACCATCTGGA